>WNGM01003960.1_pt1 | contig 14022 bp, 6 predicted proteins | sample 5400571 | NCBI WGS metagenome assembly WNGM01 (sample SAMN13153378, study PRJNA577476) | soil metagenome | isolation source: 100 cm soil or saprolite under Garry oak tree replicate 2 | place: USA:California | collected 2016-06-15
CGGATGATGCACCCTGCCTTCCAGATGCGCGCCATCTCGCGCAGATCGATGCCCCAGCGGTATTCTTCGGAGCCCGCGCGGATCAAGCTCATACCCTGTGCATAGGAGCAAATCTTGGCGGCGCGCAACGCATCGCGCACCGAGTCGATCAGCTCGCGTCTATCGCCCGTATAACGCGGTGATGGACGGCGGTACTGGCTACTGGCCGCGACCCGCTCCTCTTTCATGCTGGAGAGAATGCGCGCGTCGAGCGCCGCCGCAATGGTTGGGATAGGTACCCCGAGATCAAGCCCGATCTGCACCGTCCATTTTCCGGTGCCCTTCTGTCCCGCGCGATCCAGCACGCGGTCGATGAGCGGCTTGCCCGTGTTCGGATCGGTCACGGTGAAGATCTGCGATGTAATGTCAATCAGGTACGACTCCAGCGGGCCGCGGTTCCAGTCGGCAAAGATGTCGGCGAGTTCCGTCGCGTCCAGTCCGAGGCCCTTGTGCAGCAGGTCATACGCCTCGGCGATCAGCTGCATATCGCCATACTCGATGCCGTTGTGCACCATTTTGACGAAGTGACCGGCACCGTCAGGCCCGACATAGGTAACGCACGGTCCGGAATCGCTTTTCGCGGCGATTGCTTCCAGCACGGGGCGCACGTGCTCATAAGCTTCGCGGTCGCCGCCCGGCATCAGTGATGTCGCGCCAACGAGTGCACGAAATCGTGCAGGGTCTTTGTGCCGATAATCTGGCGTGTGCCGTTCTCCTCGACAAACCGGTCCACCCATTCCGGTTCCAGATTCCACACGGCCACGCTCTGGCCGTGATCTTCGATGTTGAGCGCCAGGTTCTGGCCCATGACGCCGAGGCCAATAACGCCGAACTCCGCCGTCTTTGCGGCCGTGGTTGTGCCCATACAAATACTCCTTACGCAATTTTTCGTGCCATCGCTGACTTGCGCTGCAGCCCCTGCACCAGCGTGAGTAACCGCCGCAGGCCTTGCTCGATGTCGCCGCCGAGATCAATGCGAATTGCGCGGCGGCCGCGGTGCGCCAGGGACTCGGAATCGCCCAGCGCTTGCGCTTCCATCAAAACACCAAACGTGTACGGCTTACCGGGAATGCTGACATCCCGTGGGTCCGAGGCCGTGAGTTGGATAAAAACGCCGCTATCGGGTCCGCCCTTGTGCAACTGGCCAGGGGAGTGCAGGAATCGCGGGCCATATCCTGTCGTGACTGCCGCTCCGGTGTGCTCGCGAATCGCGACCCGAAGCTGCTGCAGAAGTCTGTCATGCGCCTCGCTTTCGCCGATGTATTGCGTGATCGCAACGTAGTCGCCCTCATGCACGCGGCTTAGGTGTGCGTGAAGGATGGCATCAAGCGATTTTGCAGATGCGGCGATTGCCGCTGCATTCGCGGCATCGGCGAATACGGACAATCCCTGGTCAGAAGCAATTAGCGACGGCGTCTCGAGCGTGCTCGTTTTCGCGAACTGCGCGAGCAGGCGTGTGGTGTTGTCCTTCGACTCCTGCACGTTGGGCTGGTCGAAAGTGTCGATCCCAAGGATCGAGCCCGCGACTGCCGTCGCAAATTCCCAAAGGAAGAACTCTTCCCCTAGGTCGAGCGGGTCGTGCAGCGTATGCCACAGCACCGCATGACCGGCGGCTTCAAGCGCCTTGAGCTTCGCTTCGATTTCGGCGTGTGACTCCTTCCCGCTGTGGATATAGGCGAACACTCGATCATTCCCATACGCGCTGGGGTCGCCGAGTGGTTCGTCAGCAACAGGAATGATGCCCTTGCCATCTTTGCCGGTGCTCTCCGCTATCAGTTGCTCGATCCAAAGCCCCAGCGAGTCAATTGGGGGCGGAGTCACGATTGTAAGTTTGTTGCGGCCGGCGAGCGCTAACGTGCCCAGTGCGGTACCGAGCCTCGCGCCGGGGTTATCTGCCGGCACTATAGTCGCAGCGCACGCATGTACGGCGCGAAGGGCGCGGTGCAGAATCGTTTCGACATCGCCGCCCATCAACGCGAAAGGCACCATTCCGAAGTACGACAAGGCCGAGTACCGCCCCCCAATATCAGCCGGATTCAGGAAAACGCGCCGGAAGCCATCGTGACCAGCCTCCTGCTCGAGTTGCGTTCCGGGATCTGTAATGGCGATGAAATTCCGGCCGGTATGTTCGCCGAGCGCTTGCCGCACGCGGTCGAAGTAGTACCGGTAGAACATCTGCGGTTCGGTTGTCGTGCCGGATTTTGACGCCACGACGAACAGCGTGTGTTCTGGGTCGCCCTCGCTCTTTCCAAACGTGCGCCGCAGCACTTCTGGGCAGAGGCTGGAGCCTCCCATGCCCAGCACGACCACAAACTTGAAGCCGTCGCGCCGGATCTCCTCGACGAACGCTATCAGGTCGCCGACTTCCTCCAGCGTGATCTCGGCAACTGTTAACCAGCCGAGAGCATTACGGATAATGGCCTGATGGTCAGGCGCGTCACTCCAAACCGTCGGGTCTTTCTTCCAGATTCGACTGACCACGTGCCGCGAGGCGAGGTCAGTCAACGCGGCCTCGAACACATCGGCATAGCCTTGCAAAGACGCCGTGTGGCGCTCGCCTACACATGCGATCTCCTGATTGCGACGCGCCTCGATCACCTGCAGCAGTTTGCGGAAGGACTCCGCAAAGGCTTCGACGCCCTCGCGCGTCAGTTCGTCCGTCACATGATCGAAGTTGATACCCAGTGTGGCGAGATCTCTGAAAACCTTGGCTGCCTGGTCGACGTCGAGCTCCAGCGTTGCCGTCGGGCGGCCGTGATCGCGGAACGCATCGAAGGTCTGTGGCGGTACGGTGTTGACCGTGTCAGGACCGACCAGCGAATCGACATACAACGTATCGTTGTAGCGCGGATTCTTGGTGCTAGTTGAGGCCCACAACGGCCGCTGCACCTGCCCCCCTTTGGTCTTCAATGCCGCAAACCGTTTTCCCTCAAAAATGCGCTGGAATGATTGGTAAGCGAGCTTGGCGTTCGCAATGGCCGCCTTGCCGTAGAGGGCCGCCACTTCAGGACGCTCCTTAGCGATTTTCTCCAACTCGCGGTCCACCGCGGTATCAATCCGACTAACGAAGAAGCTTGCAACCGACGCGATCCGATCGATCTGCTGTCCATTGGCAGCTCTGCGTTCCAGCCCACGGATGTAGGCTTCAGCAACCTGCTCATATAGCTGCACGGCGAAAATCAATGTCACGTTGACGTTGATGCCGGCGGCGATGAGTTCTTCACTTGCAGGAATTCCCTCACGAGTGGCCGGTACCTTGATCAGTACGTTCGGTCGATCGATCCGGGCAAAAAGCGACTTGGCTTCCGCAATGGTCGCGGCGGTGTCATGGGCGAGCAACGGTGAGACTTCCAGGCTGACAAAACCGTCCCGTCCGGCGGATTGCTCGTATACCGGCCGGAGCACGTCGCACGCCGCAACAATGTCGTCGATGACCAGTGCCTCGTAGATTCTGTCTACACTTGCACCCTGCGCGGCAAGCTCGCGGATTTCGTTTTCGTAGTCCGCACTGCCGGCAATTGCTTTTTCAAAGATCGTCGGGTTGGACGTGACGCCGCGAAGGCCATCCTGCTCAACCATTCGCCTCAGTTCGCCACTGGTGAGCAGTGAGCGCCGCATTTGATCCAGCCAGATGCTTTGTCCATAAGAGGCAAGCTGTAAGAGAGGGTTACTACTCATTGCTACTTCTCCATAAAATCGGTGTTCCAGCGCCATCACTTTCGCCAATCGTCGGCGATGACGCTCTTCGCCGGTGAAGCGCGCGCCCACGAACGCGCGTATGAGGTCAAGCATCAGCTCAGGCCCGATCACGCGCGTGCCTAAGCAGAGAACATTCAAGTCGTCGTGCTCTACTCCCTGGTGGGCGGAGTAGGTATCGTGGCATAAGCCGGCACGAATACCGCGAAACTTGTTGGCCGCAACCGCCACCCCTACGCCGCTGCCGCAAATCAGCAGTCCGCGCTCGCAGCGGCCACTTGACACTTCCTGTGCGACCGCAGCCGCGTAGTCGGGATAATCGTCCGGCTGCGAGGGATCATGCGTGCCCAGATCGACGACTTCGTGCCCGAGCCTGCGCAGCTCGGCGATCGCGTCCTCGTTCAGCGGAACGCCAGCATGATCCGCTCCGACAGCAATGCGCATGACTACCTCATGACCAGCGAGCGGGCCTCGCTGGCAACGCGCTCTGGCGTGAATCCAAAATGCGTAAGCAAGTCCTTAATGGGCGCAGAGGCGCCGAAATCATAGCGAGCGATTACGCGACCTTCGGAGCCGACATACTCGCGCCAGCCCAGGCCCATGCCGGCTTCGACAGCAAGGCGCGCGTGCACCTGCGGCGGCAGCACACTGTTCTGGTACTCCTGGCTTTGCTGGTTGAACAGCTCCCAGGAAGGCATGCTGACTACGCGGCTGCGAATGCCCTCAGCCGCCAGCCGCTCGTGCGCCTGCACGCAGAGCTGCACCTCCGAGCCGGAGCCCATCAGGATGACCTGCGGCTCTCCTGCCGAATCCGCCAGAACGTATGCGCCGCGTCGCAGCCCATCGGCGCTGGCGTACTTTGTGCGATCAAAGGTCGGCACGGCCTGGCGAGTGAGCACCAGAGCTATAGGCTGCTCCTTGGTCTCCATCGCCACCCGCCACGCCTCAGCCGTTTCGTTCGCATCCGCAGGACGAATCACCACGAGTCGCGGGATCGCGCGCAACGACATCAGCTGCTCGATCGGCTGGTGCGTCGGCCCGTCCTCGCCTAGCCCGATCGAGTCGTGCGTGAACACGTAGATGACGGGCAGGTCCATAAGTGCGGAGAGCCGGACTGCGGGACGCATGTAGTCAGAAAAAATCAGGAAGGTCGAGCCGAACACGCGCAGCTTCGACAACGCCATGCCGTTGAGAAGGGCGCCCATCGCGTGTTCGCGTATGCCGAAATGGAAGTTTCTGCCACGGTAATCATCGCTTTCAAAATCGCTAGCTCCCGCAATCAACGTCTTGGTTGAGGGCGCCAGATCGGCCGATCCGCCGATTAGCCAAGGAACGTGCTTTGCGATCGCGTTCTCGACGATCGAGCCAGTGTCTCGCGTTGCCTTGCCCTTCGGGTCAGCGGGAAAGCTGGGAATGTCGGCATCCCAGCCGGGCGGCAGCTCGCCGCGTTGCAACATGTCCCATTCGCCGGCCAGAGCAGAATGATGCTTGCGAAACTGCGTGAGCAGATCATTCCATTCCCGCTCCCAGCCCTCCCCGCGCTCGAGGGCCTTGTGCATGTATTCGAGCACCTCGGGTGGAACCAGGAAGTGCTCGTCCGGCGGCCAGTCGTATGCTTTCTTGGTCAGCCGAATCTCTTCTTCGCCCAGCGGTTCGCCGTGCGCGGCAGAAGTGTCGTGCTTGTTGGGCGCGCCCCAGGCGATGTGGCTGTCCACGATGACCAGCGACGGACGCTCCGGCTCCTTCTGTGCGGTTCGGATCGCCACGTCGAGCAGTTCAAGATCGTTGGCATCACCGACGCGCAGCACATTCCAGTGGTAAGACAGGAATCGCGCAGCAACGTCATCGGAAAACGCCAGCGCGGTGTGGCCTTCGATGGTGATACGGTTGTTGTCGTAAATCCAAATGAGGTTGGATAGGCCTAGGTGGCCAGCGACCGAAGCCGCCTCCTGCGACACACCTTCCATCAGGTCGCCATCCCCGCAGAAGGCGTACACGCGATAGTCGATCAGCTTCTGCGGGTCGCGATTGAAATGTGCGGCAAGCCACCGCTCCGCAATAGCCATGCCGACCGAATTCGCCACTCCTTGCCCCAGCGGGCCGGTGGTTGTTTCCACGCCTGGCGTCAGTCCGTATTCCGGATGACCCGGGGTACGCGAACCCCACTGCCTGAAGTTCTGTAGCTCTTCAAGCGTTAGGCCATAACCCGTCAGATACAACAGGGAGTACAGCAGCATTGACGCGTGGCCATTGGACAGGATGAAGCGGTCGCGGTTGGGCCATTGCGGATTGGCGGGGTTGTGCCGCAGATGGCGGTCCCACAACACGAAGGCCACTGGCGCCAGCGCCATCGGCGTGCCGGGATGACCGCTATTGGCCTTCTGCACCGCATCCATCGCGAGCGTCCGGATGGTGTTGATCGAGAGCAGTTCGAGTTGTTCCTGCGGCTTGTCTGCCGCCCCTACGCCGCGGTGAACGTGAGTAGCAGTATTCGCTTCGATCATTGCCCCCGGCGCACCAATGCGAGCTTCATGCGATGCGGCTTGCGTGTTCGCCATATGCTGCCCTTCTGGTCCGCTTGTCCGCGCGGGCCTGCAATTTAACTGTGTAGTCCTTCTCTTCCCACCGCTTATCATCCAGCCACAAGAACGTGAAGCGAATCGGTCCTTCGTGTTCAGGTAGCTGGAGGTCCACAAATTCAATACCCACTGCCGTGGATCTCGACCGCGTATCGCTCGCGTGCTGCCATTCGTCATTTGTCCAGTGCAGCAGGAACGGAGAACTCGCTTGTATGCGTAGGCGGGTGCCGGCAGCGGCAGATGGAACCTGACGACTGAATTTCCACACCTCAATCGGCTGGCGTTCCGTGGCGCCGCGCACATACCGCTCAAATACCGGTTCGACCAAATCAAAGACCTTAGCCTCAGCAGCGGATCGCTGCAGTTTCAGGTATTCGGCATGCGCCCACAGCAGAGGTATGGCTGCGCCGGTCCATCCGCCAAAGCGCAGATGTTTGGCCGGCAGGTCGGGTGAATCCCAGATCTGCTCAGGAATCAGGCCAACCCCTTGAGCGAATTTCTCAAGGGCGCTGAGATACGGACAAGCATCACGGCCAGCAGCGAGTTCGTAATGACCGCGCTCGCCGGTCAGCAACGGCCACGCACGCCCCGTCCCCCAGTACTTGTACGCCTCGCCATCTCGTCGCTGGCCATAGCCGTCGTGGTTGTAGCGCCGCCAGCAAGGGCCGAACGGTGTGTCGACCTTGAGCACAGCGTCAATGACGCGCAGTGAGTCCTGGATAATCGCGTCGTCCGCGCCACGAATTCCATAGCGAACCAGTTCGAGGAAACCCGCGTCCACAATCTCTTTGGCGGGAAACTCAACCCGCGCACCAGGCGACTGGTTTGCCAAAGTGAGTGTGCCGCAGTTCGGGTCCTCATCAACACAGTGATCAATCTCGCCCGGGTTGATGCGGATGTAATGAGAGCTTATCCCGGGTACTAGCGTCCCCTGGGTCGTGACCGTCCAACGTTCGATATGCGATTCGAGGAAATCAGCATAATCGCTGACGAATCCGGCCGTATTCTCATCGCCGCGATCGGCGAAGAACTCGGCCGCGCACAGCAGCGCAGTGATGTGGGCCGCCAACGTTGATGGCGAATATCCACGGGCCTCTTCCCAGCGATCCTGCGCAGTGACAGGACCTTCACGGATGAGAAAACCGCAGGCGCGGCGAACCATCTCGTAAGGATCGAAGTTGCCAAGCGCACCGTACTTCCACAGCCGCCACGCCAGGATAACCGGGAATGCAACTTCATCCAACTGCACACCTTGCCAGTATGGCCGCCCATCGATCCAGAAATTCTGGTAAAAGCCGCCGTCGTCGCGCTGCGACACAGCGAGATAGATAAGCGCGCGCAGCGGCGTGCTCAAGTCGCCGACCGCCAGCAAGGCAGTCGCGGACTGCACCATGTCGCGTGTCCACACGAGATGGTAGCCGCCAAGCTCTTCGTCGCTCTTTTCCTCGCCCCAAGGAATGCTGAGTGACGCGATCATCGCGCCGGAATACGTCTTATCCTCATGTGCGAGCAGTAGATTGACGCTACGCTCGAACAGCTTGGAATCGTTGGATCCTGCGGCGAGTGCAAATCGCCTGGATGTGCGCTCCCATTGCCGGATAAAAGACGCGCGTATCTGCTCGAACGGGATGCTCAACGATTGTGTAAGAGTACTGAGCGCGTCGTGCTGCGTGGTACCGAATGCCAAACCGACCGTAAATTCGGTGGCGCGGGAGAGATCGAGCCCGCCTGTCAGAGCGATGTTGCCGTCGAGAGCCGCCTCGTACCGCCAGTCTAGGCAATAGTTGTCCGCCAGGTCCGTCCAGCCATCGTTCACGCCAACATAGCCGCAGGAACAATCTGTGAACGGAACTGTGGCGCCGAGCACGAGCCAAGTATTGCCTTTGTAGGCGACCAGAAACTTGTGCCCCCTTACCGGCAGTATCTCTCCGTTGTTGTGCCAGCCCTCAATTTCAAGGTGCGGTGCACAAAGGACGTACATCCGCAGCTTTGGCAACAATTCCGGAGGTGCCTCCAGCCGGGTGTGAATGAGAAGACAGTTCTGATGCGGGTCGCCAAGAACGGTCTTGTGGATGGCGTAACGTCCTTCCTTCTCTCGGTTGGTCACTTCAAAGCCGAGCGCCGCTTCTGAAATGCAGTCGATATGCCCGACAAAGTTCCTGCGTTCATCGTGGACAAAGCTTTCGCCATCGGTGACTAAAAATTGCAGGTCACGGATCTGCGGTGAATCGATCGTTGGGTAATAAACTTCGGTCACACAGCCACAATCGAGCGTGTACCAGACGTGGCTGGACGTCGAATAAGCTGTTCCAACGGCTGCTTTGGCGCCGCGAGTCCACCGCGGTTCGATTCCCGGTCCACCGGGCGCGAGGCGTGGAACAGTGGGGCTAATCACGATTGATCCTTTCGCAAGACGTACGGTCATTGATGAGTGTCGCCGCGACTAAGTCGCAACACGGCGATGACATGCCGACAATCATGACGCGATCCTTTCAGAACCAACATGTCGCGATGCTGCGGCGGAAACTCCTGGAGATGGCGATCCATTGCGTTGCCTCGCTGTTTCGAGCAGCCGATTAAGCGAGTCAACGTCCCTGAGGGTGACGTACTGGCCGAGGTCACGCTCAAAGACCACATCCAGAGCCCATTGCAGCCCGACACGCAGCTTCTTCTCAAGCCTCGGCAACTTCATCAGGTAGACGGTCCGCCACAGCACCCATCCCACAACTCCGGAAAACTTGAGGCCGAAGATCCTGGCAACACCAGTGCGCCGGCCGATCGATGCAAGCTGCCCGGGCGCCTTGTACAGGAACGGAATTGTTCGTTTTCCATTTAAGCGGGCGTAGATGTTCTTTGCTGCACGCCGGCCCTCGCGAAGGGCATGCTGGGCGGTCGGAGGATAGGGGAGTTTTGAAGTTGGGTCGATTATCCCTGCGCAGTCGCCCACCGCCCACACCCCAGGAAACCGCGGGACTTCCAGAGTGGAGTCAACGGCGACTCTTCCCCTCTGCAGTTCGAATGGCATGTCTTTCAGGATCGGACTCGGCGAAACACCAGCGGCCCACACTAAGGTGTCGGCCGCGAACTCTTCCCCATCATCACAGCGCACTGCTCCGTCTGCGTACGCGATAACTTTGGTCCCGAGTTTGATCTCGACCTGGCGTTCCCTGAGTTTCTCCTGCGCGTAAAGGCCAAGTGTCTCGCCGAGTTCAGGTAGGATCACCGTTCCGTGGTGGATCAAGACGACGCGGACTTCACGCGGATCAATCCGGCCATAGTGGTGCAGGCTCTCACGGGCGAGATCATTTACGGCCCCAACTGTCTCGACCCCGGCGAAACCACCACCCGCCACCACGAAGGTGAGCATCCGTTTGCGGCGATCAGGATCCGGCTCGACGCTGGCGATTTCGAGCATGGCGATCACCCCTGCCCGGAGCATGACCGCATCGCCAAGGGTCTTAATGCCAAGCGCATGTTCGGCCACGCCTGGAATTCCTAAGTAGTTTGCCTCCGACCCGAGCGCTAGCACGAGGTGATCAAACGGCAGCTCACGGGAAAGTCCCCCGATTCCGTAGGCGATCGTCACCCGCCGCGCCGCAAGGTCAATCGCCTTGATGTCCCCACTCAAAACGGTTACGCGCCGAAGCAGTTTGCGAAGTGGATTGCAGATGTGGGCCGGCTCGAGATCACCAGCCGCCACCTCGTGAAGCATAGGGGTAAAGAGAGTGAAGTTATCTCTGCTGACGAGAGTCACCTCAACATCTGCCCGCTTGGCCGCCGTCCGATCGAGGTACCGTGCGATTTCGACGCCAGCGAACCCGCCCCCCAAAATGACGACTTGAGTTTTGCCTGTTTTTCCGTTCGTTTCATCCACGAGATTCGATTGCCTCAAGCCTGGAAATATTCCTGTTGTTACTCTATGTAGGTCATATGCACTTTTTTCCGTCCCACGAGTTCCCTACCGCTGCCATCCGCCTCCGAGGGATCGGTAGATTTGTACTAAGGATTGAAGCTCCCGAAGCTGTGCTTGTGCGAGAGAAAGCTGAGCTGAGAAATATCTCGTATCGCTATCGAGTACCTCTAGGTAGCTCGTGGCCCCACCCTTGTACCTCATGTTCGACAACTTCGTCGCTTCTTCGGCCGAGTGTGTCAATTGTTGTTGCTGGATGCGGAACTCCTGGCTTTTGCGGTATCCAACTAGCGCATCGGAAACATCTCGAAACGCCTGCTGCACAGTTTGTTGGTAGACCAAGCTAGCTTCTTCAGTCCGGGCCCGCGCGAATCTGACCCGGTTCCGAATCCTGCCACCTTCAAACACCGGTTGGACGGCGCTGCCGCCAAATGTCCAAAGCCCTGCGGGCCCGGCGAAGAGACCAGTCAGAGCAGAGCTCTGATAACCGCCGGCGGCGGTCAATGAGATCTGGGGAAAGTAATCTGCTTTGGCTACTCCGATCTGTGCGTTGGCAGCGATCAATTGCTGCTCTGCTTGGCGGATGTCTGGGCGGCGCTTCAGCAGAGATGACGGCAGACCCGCAGGAACTTCCATCGCGCGAGGCTGATCGACAAGCTTCCTTCCGCGAGCGATAGCTTGAGGATTCTTGCCCAGAAGAATGCTGATGAAGTTCTCCTGCTGCTCGATCCGCCGTTCAAGGTCCGGGACGGAGGCCGCCGCTGTGTATACCAGCTGCTCGGCCTGCCGTACGTCGAGCATGGACGTGGCGCCGTGATCAGCCAGAATCTGAGTCAAACGCAGCGAGTCCTTGCGAGAGGTGAGCGTCTGGCGTGAAATCTCCAGCTCAAGGTCCAGTTCGCGCAACTGAAAATAGGCACTGGCAACATCGCTGACGAGCGAATTGATGACTTGACGCTGCGCCCATTCCTGCGCCAGCAGATTGGCCCGGGCAGACTCCGTCGCTCGCCGGAATTTTCCCCAAAAATCCAGTTCCCATGCTAGTAACAGACTTAGCTGGCTCGCGCTGGTCTCGACACTGGGACGGCCGAGTGCCTGAGGGATGCGCTCATTGGCTGCGGATACGCCTGCAGCGACGGATGGCAGCTGGTCTGCTCGCGTGATGCCAAGCTGCGCTCGCGCCTCGAGGATCCTCGTTGCCGCGATCCGCACGTCATAATTCTGCCTTAGCGCCATCTGAATGAGGTCGCGCAGAGCCTCGTCCTGGAACGCATCCCACCATTTCTCATCGCCAAAGGAAGTCGCTTGCGACTTCCCCGTCTGGTCCGGCGATACACCTCTGTATTCGGGAGGCACGGGCACGGCCGGCTTCCTGTAGTTAGGCCCAACGGCGCAACCCGAGCACAACATGGCAAGGAAACCAACGACGAATATTTCTTTTCTTGCCTTCATCTCAATCGTCTCCCTGCGCCGGTAGAGGTGACACCGCAGGCGCAACCGTCATGCCTGGTTTCCTCCGCGAAAGCTTTTCTACAACCACGAACAGCACGGGAATAATGAAAACCGCGATCAACGTCGCTGCCAGCATTCCTCCGATCACCGTCGTGCCCATGATCTGGCGCGAGACGGATCCCGCTCCGGTTGCCCTCCAGAGCGGCACGCAACCAAGCACAAACGCGAACGACGTCATCAGGATCGGCCGCAAGCGCAACCTTGCGGCGGCAAGCGCAGCCTCCGTCAGCGGTTGTCCTTTCTCGTACGCCTCTTTTGCGAACTCAACGATCAAGATGGCGTTTTTTGCCGCCAGTCCGATCAGCATCACTAGCCCGATCTGTGAGTACACGTCGTTCTCGATCTGGACCATATAGGGAGGCAAGAAGAGACCGAGCAGGACGCGACGCAGCCAGAGGACCATAAATGCGCCGAAGACCGCGACCGGCGTGCTCAACAAGACGCTGAAGGGCAATGACCAACTCTCGTATAGAGCCGCGAGGATGAGGAACACCACCAGGAGTGAAAAGCCGAAGATCACTGACGGAGACACGCCTTCCTGGGCCTTCTTTTCCTGAAAGGACATGCCCATGTAGTCGTATCCCATTTCAGGAGGCATCGTCTCTGCAAAGACCTTTTCCAGGGCTGCCATGGCTTGCGCCGAGCTGTATCCAGGCGCGGCACTGCCGATTATCTGCGCGGACCGATAGAGGTTGTAGCGCATTGTGAATTCAGGACCGGAACGCGATTCAAATCTCGTCAATGCGGAGAGCGGCACCATGTCACCTGCTCGATTCCGAACGAAGAACTGTCCGACATTCTCCATGCGGTCGCGATAGGCGCCCTCAGCTTCGACGTACACCTGCCACTGCCGGCCGAACCGGTTGAAGTAGTTGATGAAAGAGCCTCCCATGAACGCCTGGATCGTTCGATAAACGTCCTTGATGTCAACGCCCTGCTTGAGCACTTTGTCCCTGTCGACAGCGATGAACTGCTGCGGAACCGTTGGCAGGAAAGTGGTGTTGACGGAGGCGAGTTCCGGACGCTTGCGGGCTGCGGCAAGGAACTTGTTCAGATTGTCGGCGAGAAATCCCACGTCCTTTCCCGAGCGGTCCTCGAGAACGAACGTGAAGCCCCCAGAGGTTCCCACGCCAGGAATCGCCGGCGGAGAGAACGAGAACGCAATCCCCTGCGAAAGACCAGCAAGTTTCCGGTTTATGTTCTGTCGGATGAACTGATACTGCTCCTCCCTTTTCTGGCGGTCCTTCCATTCCTTCAAAGTGACGAAGAAGAACGCGGTGTAGCTCGACCGAGTAAGGCTCAGAAGGCTGAACCCGACAACACTGGCCGTTGATTCGATGCCGGGGGTCTTGGCCAGTACGTCCTCGATCAGGTTCGCGGTGGCTTCCGTCCTTTGCAGCGATGAGGCGTTAGGAAGCTGCAGATTCATGAACATGTAACCTTGGTCCTCGTCGGGAAGAAAGCTCGAGGGCACCTTAGAGCCGAAGAAGCCCGCAAAGACTCCGCACGCAACAAGCACGACGAATGCAATGGCGCTCTTGCGGATGAGTGCGCCGGCAACCCGTATGTAGCCGTCCGTTGCCCGCGCGAAGATCCGGTTGAAACCATCGAAAAACCTGCGCAGCAGACCTCTGCTGTTCTTCCGCGGCCGCAACAGCATCGCCGAGAGTGCGGGGCTCAACGTAAGCGCATTGAAGGCAGAAAGTAGTACGGAGATCGCGATCGTCACCGCGAACTGCTGGTAGAGGCGCCCGGTGATCCCCGGGATGAATGCCGTAGGAATGAACACTGCAGAAAGCACCAGGGCAATGCCCACCACAGGCCCCGAGATCTCCTCCATTGCCTTGAACGTCGCGTCCTTCGGCGACATACCTTCATCGATGTGGTGCTCAACCGCCTCCACCACTACGATGGCGTCGTCTACAACCAGTCCGATGGCCAGCACGAGGCCGAACAGCGAAAGAGTGTTGATGGAAAAGCCAAACAGAGGAAACAGAACAAAGGTCCCCACGAGAGAAACTGGCACCGCCAACAGCGGGATCAGTGTGGCGCGCCATCCTTGCAAAAAGATGTACACCACGATAATCACCAGGACAATGGCGATCAACAGCGTTTTGACGATCTCCTTAATCCCCTCCGATACGGCGCGCGTCGTGTCTAGCGTGACGGTGTAATCGATACCTTGAGGCAGCCTGTGCTTTTGCTCAGCGAGAAGCTTCTTGACTCCTTCTGCCGCCTGCACCGCATTTGAACCCGGCAATTGATATACGGCGACGAGCGCGCTCG
>WNGM01003740.1_pt1 | contig 14020 bp, 12 predicted proteins | sample 5400571 | NCBI WGS metagenome assembly WNGM01 (sample SAMN13153378, study PRJNA577476) | soil metagenome | isolation source: 100 cm soil or saprolite under Garry oak tree replicate 2 | place: USA:California | collected 2016-06-15
ACGACCTCCACGAGCGGCAGGCGATCGCACTCGTGCTCGGCGCCGGCTCCCTCGCGTTGTCGGCTCTGGATCCAGCGCTTGGTCCTGGCCTCCCGGCACTCTTTCTGACGATGGTCTGGGCGAGCCGGATCGGAGTCGTTGGGCCGCCATTGGCGCTCATCACCGGCGCGGCCTTCCTGGTCCTGATCTCGCTTCAAGCAGGGCGGCTCGACCCCTTCACAATCCTGTTCGCCGTGGCGGCTCTGGCATGGTCCTATTTCGGTCCGCTGCTAGGAGGGCGAGCGCGAAGGCGACGGGACGAGCGAATGGCAGCGGAGGAGCGACAAAGGCTGGCTCGAGAGATCCACGACGTGCTCGCCCATACGCTTACCGCTCTCAGCGTTCAGCTCGAGGCAGCGCGCATGCTCCTCGGGGCCGCTGGCAATGAGTCGAAGGCGATGGAGGCGGTCGATCGCGCGCAGCACCTGGCACTGGGAGGTCTCGAGGAAACGCGCCAGGCGGTGGCCGCACTACGCGGCGATCAGCGGCCTGGCCCCGAATCGCTTGCGGAGCTCGTGGCCGGTTTCGAACATCAGACCGGGGTGCCCACGCATCTCGCGATCGAGGGCACCCCGGTGGCGCTGAAGCCTGATGCCGGCCTCGCGCTCTACCGCACCGCTCAGGAAGCCCTGACAAACGTCCGCAGGCATGCCGACGCTGACGAGGTGAAGGTGCGGCTGCGATACGCAGCCGGAGGCGCCACGCTCACCGTCTCCAATCGAGGGCGGCAGAAGCCCGCGGAGGCGTCCGGCGGCTTCGGGTTGACCGGTCTTCGCGAGCGAGCAAGCCTGGTTGGTGGAACGCTGGAGTCGGGACCCACAAGTGACGGGTTCGAGGTGAGTCTTTGGGTACCGACCTGACCCGCGTCATCGTGGTCGACGACCAGGCTCTCGTGCGTGAGGGCCTGGTAACCATTCTGCAGCTGATGCCGGGGATCGAGGTGGTCGGCACCGCCGGCAACGGTGTCGAGGCGGTTGATCTGGTCGAGCGCACCAGGCCGGACATAGCGCTGATGGACCTTCGTATGCCGACACTGGATGGGGTCGAGGCAACGCGCCGCATCCACGCGCGTCACCCCGACACGCAGGTCATCGTCCTGACCACTCACGCCGACGACAGTTCCATCATGGCCGCGATCCAGGCTGGAGCTCGTGGTTATCTGACGAAGCACTCGGGAGGCAAAGCAATTCGAGAGGCCATAGAGACGGTAATGCAGGGCAATCCGGTGTTGGAGCCGATGGTGCAGGCCCGGGTGCTCGAAACACTCGCCCGGGGTCAACCGGTCCAGCATGCTTCATTGCCCGATGGCCTGACGCCGCGTGAGGGCGAGGTGCTCACCCTCATCGCTGCTGGCCTCGCCAACCAGGAGATCGCCAGGAAGCTCTTCATCAGTGAAGGCACCGTCAAGACCCACATCAACAACCTGTTCGCCAAGATCGGCGCACGAGACAGGGCTCAGGCGGTGGCTTACGCCTTTCGCCGCGGCCTGGCCCGCGAATGACAGCCGCTACGCTGCCCGCGCTGTTGATCGAGGTGCTGTACGGCTCCACACCGCTCGAGCGCCTTTACCTGGTCGTCCCCGAAGTGCTCGTGTATGGCTGCGGCGCCCTGCTCATCCGCACCGTCGTCAGAATGCGAGGCCTGGATTGGATCTCGATCCTTGTGCTCGGCATCGCCTTTGCGGTGGCCGAGGAGTGCGTCATCCTGCAGACGTCGCTCAGCCCGTTCTTCTTTGGTGGCTACGGACGCGTCTTCGGGGTCAACACGGTCTATTTGCTGGCGTCGCTCGGCTACGAGAGCGTGTGGGCGATCATGCTGCCGATCCTGCTCACCGAGATCATATTTCCGGCCGGCCGAGAGCAACCGTGGATAGGTGGTCGCGGCCTGGTCATCGCGGCGGTGCTGTTTGTGGCCGGCTCGTTGATGGCCTGGTATAGCTGGACGCAATTCGGAATCCAGCACTTTTCCCACGGGCAGAGCTACAACGCTCCTGCGCTCCGCTGTTCTGGTCGCGCTCGCGATGCTGCCCCGTGCGCTACGGCCCGCGGCCCGCCGGCGCCGGCGTGCGCTACGGCCGTGGCTCATGGGCCTCGCCGCCTTCTGGCTCGCCCTGCCCTGGTTCGGGCTCACCGTCGTCGCCTACGCGGCGCCTCCCCTGAGCCCGTTGATCACGATCGCCGCCGGCATCACCTGGGCGGCAGGTGTGACGCTGGTTGTGCGCCACTGGACGTCTGGCAATGATTTTGGAGATCGCCACCGCCTGGCACTGATCATTGGGGCTCTGACGGCCAGCTGGCTGGAAGGGTTCATCATCGTCAGCTCGGCCGGCGCGGTCGACGCCATCGGCAAGCTGCTCCTGGACCTGCTGGCAATTGCTCTCTTGGTATTGCTCGCCCGCGAGGTCAAAACGCGAGCTCGACCTAGCGACCTTGTTTCGAGCTCCGCGGGGAAACCCGTCTAGGCGTGGCGAACACTCGAGCAAGTGAGCTGGCGACGGCGCAGTGGGTCGAGTTCACAACCGGCGCCTCCACACTTCCATCAGCGATCAGCCGCCCGCCGAGTACGAGGCGGCCTACCACGCAGAGCGCGAGGGTTCAGCCGTCGCGCGAAAACCAAACGGAGCCTCCATCAAACCCAGGGCAGTTCACTCAGGCGGTCGCTGGGTCACGGGGAGGTCACAGATTTTCTTGGAACTTGGTGGCGGCAGCCCCGTCCAGGAGGTCTTCGACGTTGATCGGGCGCTAACGCCGAGTGGTGGGGATGCCTCATGGTCATCGATGTCACGGGACGGTGATACCTTGCTGTGGCATGCCCGACACTATTCCGCAAGAAGTTCGCGACCTGTTCGACGAGCCCGCGCTGGCTCACATCTCCTACCTCAATCGCAAATCCCAGATCGTCACCTTTCCGATGTGGGTCGATTTTGATGGCGAGCACATCCTGGTCAGCTCCCCGATGGGATCGCGCAAGGGAAAATCGCTTCGTGAGCGCCCTGAGGTGTCGGTGTCGATCGTTAGCATGAAGAATCCCTGGCACTGGCTCTCCGTGAGCGGCCGAGTCGTCGACATTCAGCCGGACGAGGGCCTTGCATTCATCGATCGCATGTCCATGAAGTACACAGGCAAGACGTACGAACGCCGTACGCCCCGCGAGATATTTACGCTTGCGATCGACCGGGTGAGCTCAAGTGCGCAATTGGGGAGACGCTAGACTCCATCCGCGCAGGATTTCAGACTGGAGTCGAGCATTGGGCATCAGCTCGCAGACCGCTGCGTGCATTCCGGCCGACGCACGGTGCTTTCGCTCAGGTCCGGCGGATACGCGCACGCTTGAAGGGCGCCCAGAAGTCCGCGCCCCGGACATATGGCCCGTCCACCGCCGCACCGTTCGGCGAGTAATCCCAGCTGGCCCGCGCTCCGGCGGAAAGCGCCTGTGCCACCAGCCTGCGCCGGTGCTGACTCGATAGCACATCCGCATGCAGCGCCGACAGATTCCACCGCCTTGCCAGCTCTTCGCGAAACTCCGCCACCTCCCGAGTGTGAGTCGAAGCAGCGGCCAGGTTCTTCAGTTCATTCGGATCCGGCCCCAGGTCGAAAAGTTGATCGGGGTCGGACGGCGAGCTGATGAACTTCAAGTTGCCTCGCCGCATCATCACCACCGGCGCCACGGCGCCTTCGGCGAGGTACTCGGCCGCGACCACCCCGTTGTGGCCAGGTGGGTCGCCTTCGAGGAGCGGAAGCAGGCTGGTGCCATCGAAAGAGTTGAAATCGTTCGGAGCGAGGCCTGGGGCGAGGTCGACCAGCGTCGGCGCCAGGTCCAGGAGAGAAACGTTCGAGGTCACCCTTCGAGGCACGAATCGGCCAGCCGCGCTCACGATAAGCGGCACCGTGACTGAAGGCTCGAAGAAGGACATTTTGTACCAGAGACCGCGTTCGCCGAGCATCTCTCCGTGGTCGGCCATGAAAATGACGACGGTGTCGTCACGCAGCCCGACTGTGTCCAGTGCCCCGAGCAGCTGGCCCAGCTTGTCGTCGACGTAACTGATCGACGCGTAATGCGCACGGCGTGCATTCATGACAACGTCGTCGGGGACCTCGAGCGACAGGGCGCCGCACATGTCGCGGATCCGGCGGCTGTGCGCGTCCAGCCGGTCGTCGCTCATCGTGGGCACGACCGGCATGTCGATGTCGACACCGTCGTATCTGTTCCAGTGCTCGGCCAGAACTTCCCACGGATCGTGCGGCTGGCTGAAGGACGCGACCATGAAGAATGGCCTCTCGTCGCCTGCGCGAGCCAGGTCGTAAATGGCTCTTACAGACCGAAACGCCACCTCTTCGTCGTAGTCGATTTGAAGGGACGCTTCCACCACCCCAGCCTCGAAAACGCTTCTCATGTCGTGGTACCACTCGAGGCGATCGGATAGGGGGGCCTGCCAATTCGGGATCCAGTGCATGCCAGCGGGGTAGATGTCCGGCGTCAGCCGCTGTTCGAAGCCGTGCAGCTGATCGGGGCCGATGAAGTGCATCTTGCCGGCAAGGCGGGTGCGGTAGCCGGCTGCCCGCATGCGGTGGGCAACCGTCGGCAGGGAGGCGGCGAACTCAGAGCCGTTGTCATAGACCCCGATTCGAGACGGCAGCTGCCCTGTCATTAATGACGCGCGCGAAGGGGCGCAGAGCGGCGAGCTGCAGTAGGCATGGTCGAAGACGACTCCCGACTCCGCGAGATTTTCGATGTGGGGCGCCTTGACGACCCGGTTGCCGTAGGGGCGCAGCGCCCGAGGGCTCAGCTGATCGGCGACCAGGATCAGGAAGTTCAAGCCGAGCTCAGCTTAAACACCACCCAATCCTGTGCTTGACATCCTCCAGGATCGTCCTATGATCCGACAATCCTACAAAACGGCGCAAGTCCCACCCAGAGCTGGGCCCTGCCGAGGTTCGAGGGCCAGTCGGCCATCGAGGCGGTTCGCCGCATCATTCGCGACGCCATCGTTGACGGCCGTATCCCCGCCGGATCTGCGCTGCGCGAGGCGCGGCTGGTCGACATGCTGGGTACGGGTCGAGGCACCGTCCGGGAGGCGCTCCGGCACCTGGTTCAGGAGGGCCTGGTCGAGTACCGGCTGCACCAGGGCGCATTCGTCCCGGACCAGACTTTGACCGACCGCCTGGACGTTTACGTCGCGCGCGAGGCTATCGAGACCTGGGCTGCCCGCAAGTTGCTCGAAAGCGCGGAGCCGCTGGACCTTTCCAAGCTCGAGGCGGCGATCGACGCGATGGCGGTGGATGGAACTGAGCTGGCGAGGCCTTCGGAGGAGACGATCGCGGCCGACCTGCGATTTCATCACGAGCTCGTCCGCATGGCGGGCAGCGAGCGACTGACACGTGCACATGACACGTTTGCGGCCGAAACGCGAATGCTCTTGCGGGCGCACCCGCCCTATCCGCGGCGGACGTACGCCGGGGATCACAAAGAGCTCGTAGAGGCCCTGCGGCGACGAGATCCAAAGACGCCCGATCTGGTCGCCGAGCACCTGCGGCTCACGTCTCGTCTGATCAGCGGTGAAGTCGGTGGGGAGCAACCGGAATCGTGACGGCGTCAATCCGGCATCTGTTGTGAGGGAAGAGATGGACGACAAGGCGACCCTGGAGCTTATGCACCTGCGAGGGCAGATCACGCGCCGGCAACTGCTCGTGGGCATGGGCATGCTTGCGGCAGGGCTGTCGATGGCGAGTGTCCTGGCCGCTTGCGGCACGTCATCCGGGACGACCTCCTCTGCACCCAAGCGCGGCGGGACATTCCGCCTTGGCGTGACGGGTGGTGGCGCCAAGGACATGATGGACGGGCAGAACATCACCACCAAGCCGGACCAGGCCCGCCTGGTGACGGCGTTCGAGACCCTGCTCGTTTACGACGAGGACTACAAGCTGACCACCGACGGCCTCGCGGAGTCAGTTACTCAGGACGCGCCAGACCAGTGGACGATCCGCGTGAAGCAGGGGATCGAGTTTCACGACGGCAAGACGCTCGGGGCTGATGACGTCATCTACTCGCTCACGCGAATGCTCACCGATCCGACTCTGTTCGGCAACGCCGGACTTGGCTCGGTCGACGTCAAAGGCCTGACCAAGATGGACGATCGCACCGTCCGCCTGAAGCTCAAGGGCCCAGACTCGACCATCGGCGACCAGCTCGGGCAGTACTACAACGGAATCGTTCCGGTCGGGTACAAGCGCTACCCGAGTACTCAGAACGGCACTGGCCCGTACAAGCTGGACAGCTTCACACCCGGCCAGCAGAGCAGCCATTCCAGGAACCCCAACTACTGGCGCACTGGCCAGCCCTATTTCGACAAAGTCACCATCATCGATTTCACCGATCCCGCGGCCCAGGTCAACGCGCTGCTGGGCGGTCAGCTCGACGCCATCACGGACATCCCGTTCGGTCAGGTGACCGTGGTCAAGGCGCACTCCGACCTGACGGTGCTCGAGTCGCCGGGCGGGGGCTGGCTGCCCCTGTGCATGGCCATCGATATGCCGCCCTTCACGGATGTCAAGGTCCGTCAGGCGTTCCGGCTGATTGCCGACCGTCAGGCGATCGTGACCCAGGTGCTGTCCGGCCACGGCCGGGTGGCGAACGACCTCTACTCGCCCTTCGACGCGTGCTTCGCATCCGACCTGCCGCAGCGCCAGCAGGACCTGGCTCAGGCCAAGTCCCTACTCGCATCCGCGGGCCAGGCCAACATGACGATGGACCTGCACACCACCGACGGCGCCGCCGGCATGGTCGACATCGCGAACGTTTTTGCGCAGCAGGCGAAGGGCGCGGGCGTGACATTGAACGTCAAGAACGATCCCAACTACTATGGCAACCAGTACCTGAAGCTCGCGTTCTCAGTCGACTTCTGGGGCACGCGCAACTACTTGCCCCAGGTCGCCAACGGAAGCATCCCAGCCGCTCCTTACAACGAATGCCACTGGCCGCCGGCGGATTCGAACTACCTCAGCCTCTACCAACAGGCAAAGGCCGAGGTCGACCCGACCAAGCGCTGCCAGATCCTCCACGCCATGCAGAAGCTCGAGTACGACCAGGGCGGCTACATCATCCCGTTCTTCAACGACCTGGTCGACGCGTTCAGCAGCAAGGTGTCCGGCTTCAAGGCCAGCAAGGGAACCCTCAACCTGGACTCGTTCGGACATGGCTTCAGGACCATCTGGTTCGGCTAACGCTCTCCAGCCGGCGCTGATCCCGGGCGGGCCCGCTGAGGCGGCCCGTCCCGGGACCGCGACTGGAATTAGCCCTGTCTGGGGCTTCATCCTGCGACGAATCGTGCTCGGGATCGTGGTCCTGGTGCTGGTGTCGATTGTCGTCTTCGCGGCCACGCAGGCGCTCGGTGACCCGGCGCGAGCGATCCTCGGCCGCTCGGCGACACCTGCGAGCCTTGCCGCCCTGCGTCAGCAGCTTCATCTCAACCAGCCGGTGGTGGCGCAGTACTTGACCTGGGCCGGCGGCCTTCTTCACGGCGACGCCGGCAACTCGCTGGCGGCGCAGGAGCCGGTCACCAAGCTCATCGGCGACCGGATCGTCAACTCGGCGATCCTGGTCCTGTGCGCAGGGCTGATCTCGATCCCGCTCTCGGTCGCAATCGGGTCTTACGCCGCGCTGCGAAGAGACAAGACATTCGACGTGGCCACCTCTCTCAGCACGCTGGTGTTCGCTGCGCTGCCTGAGTTCGTGGTCGGAGTCTCGCTGGTGGTCATCTTCGCGACCACCGTTTTGCATGTCCTGCCCGCAGTCTCACTGATCCCTCCCGGCGGCAGGCCATGGGACAACCCCGTCGCCCTTGTCCTGCCGACGCTCACCCTCGTGCTCGCGGTCACCCCCTATGTGGCCCGCATCATGCGGGCCTCGATGATCGAGGTCCTCGAAAGCGACTACGTGGAGATGGCGCGCTTGAAAGGCCTGCCGGAACGCGTCGTCATCACCCGCCACGCCCTCCCGAACGCGCTCGGCCCGACCTTCCAGGTTATCGCCCTCAACCTCGCATATCTCGCAGGCGGAATCATCGTCGTCGAATACGTCTTCAACTACGCCGGCATCGGCGGCGCGTTGAGGGACGCGGTCTCCAACCACGACCTGCCCGTCATCCAGGCCCTGGCGATGCTGATCGCCGGCCTGTACGTCGTGCTCAACCTCCTGGCCGACATCGCGACGATCATGGTCACCCCGAAGTTGAGGACTCGCCTGTGAGCGTCGTCAACCCGCTCGTCAGCAACGAGCCGCCGCTCATCCAGTCCAAGCGGCCAGCGGGCGTCATTCTTGGCGCGCTGGGGCTCGGGCGGACGAGGATCGGACTCGGGCTGGTGCTGATCATCGCCGCGATCGCCATCTTCGGACCTCTGATCGCACCCCACGGCCCGGCGGACTTCATCGGCCTGCCTAACACCGGACCAACTGGCGCAGCCAGGTTCGGGACCGACCACCTCGGGCAGGACGTGTGGAGCCGTTTCCTCGACGGCGGTCGCGAGATCCTGTTGCTCGCCAGTGCTGCCACGCTGCTGGGGCTCGCCATAGGCACCAGTTTTGGCCTGCTGGCGGCCTATTCGAGGGGCGCGCTCGACGACATCCTCATGCGCAGCATGGACGTGATCCTCGCCTTCCCTTCGATCATGCTCGCGCTGGTCGCCATCGCCACCCTCGGTGCGTCGGGCTGGCTGATCATCCTCGCGGTGGGGCTGACGAACGTTCCGCGCGTCGCGCGGGTGACACGTGCCGCAGCTCAACCGATCGTGGAGCGTGACTTCGTCGCCGCGGCTGAGGCTATTGGCGTGCCGCGATGGCGGATTCTCTTTGGCGAGATCCTGCCCAACGTCCTGAGCCCGCTCATGGTCGAGGCCAGCCTTCGCCTCACGTATTCAATCGGGCTCATTGCCGGTCTTGCCTTCCTCGGCTTCACGCCCAACCCCAACGGGGCGGACTGGGGCCTGATGATCCAGGAGAACCAGATCGCGCTCGTCGTCCAGCCCTGGGGCGTGGTGCTGCCGATCATCGCGGTCGCCCTGCTCACAATGGGCACCGGCATGGTCGGGGACGGGATCGCGCGTGCCGCCGCAGGCATCGACAGGGTTCGAGCCGAATGAGCGCGCCTGCACCGGCGATCGTGGTCGACCGCCTGCGGATCAACGTTCGCGGGACGACTCGCGACATCGTGGACGACATCTCGTTCGAGATTGCGCCCGGTGAGGTGCTTGGGCTGGTCGGCGAGTCGGGCTCCGGCAAGACGACGGTCGGCCTGGCACTGCTGGGCCACGCCAGGCGTGGCGTCCAGATCGCCGGCGGCTCCGTGCGCCTGGGCGATGTGAACGTCCTCGCCCTCAACGAGGGCGAGCTCGCCCATCTGCGTGGACGGCTCATCTCCTACGTACCGCAGGACCCCGCGGCGGCTTTGAATCCGGCCCTCCGAATCGGCACCCAGCTGCGGGAGATCCTCGAGGCTCACAACTTCGGCGCTAGCCCCGAAGCCCGTCGCGAACGCGTCTACGAGATGATGCGTGAGGTCGCGCTGCCCGACAACAACGCCTACCTGAGTCGCTACCCGCACGAGCTCTCCGGTGGCCAGCAGCAGCGGGTGGGACTCGCGATCGCGTTCGCATGCCGGCCGCGCGTGATCGTGCTCGACGAGCCCACGACCGGGCTCGACGTGACCACGCAGGCGCATGTGCTCGGGACCGTTCGCGACCTCGCCACCGCGCATGGCGTGGCGGCGCTGTACGTCAGCCACGACCTGGCCGTCGTCGGCACGCTGGCGACGCGCGTCGCGGTCATGTACTCCGGCCGGATCGTGGAGCTGGGGCCGGTGCTGGACCTGTTCCGGGCCGCGGCCCATCCGTACACGCAGCGACTGATCTTCGCGATACCGCATCTCACCGGCGGCCGCGAGCTGGTCGGCATCGGAGGCCGCGCTCCCTCGCCCGGCCGCCGGCCGCCGGGCTGCGCATTCGCGCCGCGCTGCGCTTACGCGCAGGAGCGCTGCACCGTGTCAGTGCCCGAGCTGAGGCCGATCGCCGTGGGTCACCAGGTCCGCTGCGTGCGCGCGGAGGAGGTGCGCGGCCAGATGCTCCGTCGGGGCACTGACGGCGCGCGTGGCGATAGGACCCTCGGCGCTCCGATCCTGGTGTTGTCCGACGTCACCGCGGGCTACCGCAGGCGCACCGTCGTACACGACATCAACATCGAGCTCGCCCGCCAGGAGTGCCTCGCCCTCGTTGGCGAGTCGGGTTCGGGCAAGACCACGCTGGCCCGCTCGGTGGCGGGGCTGCACAGCCAGCGTGGCGGGCAGATCACGCTCAACGGCGCTCCGCTGGCTATGTCGGCGCGCAATCGGACGCGCGAGCACCGGCGGATGATCCAGTACGTCTTCCAGAACCCCTACGGCTCGCTCAACCCGCGCCGCACGATCGGGCACATCATCCGCCAGCCGCTGGAGATCTTCGGCCGTATGAAAGGCGACGCGGCCGACAAGAAGGTTGCCGAGATGCTGGATCGCGTCGCGCTGACGGCCGCATACGCGGACCGCTTCCCCGATCAGCTGTCAGGCGGCGAGCGCCAACGGGTCGCGATCGCTCGCGCGCTTGTGTGCGAGCCGTCGGTGCTTGTCTGCGACGAGGTCACCTCGGCACTCGACGTGAGCGTCCAGGCTGCGATCGTCGAGCTGCTGGCATCTCTCCAGCGCGACCTGGGTCTGTCGATGCTGTTCGTCACCCACAATCTGCCGCTTGTAAGATCCATCGCGCAGCGCGTGGCAGTAATGAGCGAGGGCCGGATCGTAGAGCTGGGTTCAGTCGAACAGATCCTCGAGTCTCCGGTGAACCCCTACACGAGAAGGCTGCTGTCCGACACGCCGTCCCTCGAGGTCGCACTCACCGCCGCGACGTCATCCTGACACCTCAATGAACTGGGAAGCCTTCATCACCTGCGCGCTGACGGGCGCCGGTGAAACCCCCCGCCGCAGCGACCTGGTACCGATCACGCCCGAACAGATCGCGGCCTCCGCGCTGGAGGCCGCGGCCGCCGGCGCCGCCGTTGTGCACATTCACGTGCGGGACCCGAAGACGGGCAAGGGCTCGCGCGACCCGAAGCTGTTCCGCGAGGTCGTGGAGCGGGTGCGGGCATCGAACGTCAACGTTGTTCTGAACCTCACTGCCGGCATGGGAGGAGACCTCGTGCTCGGCGGCGACGAAAACCCACTGCCACCCGCGCGCGAAGGCACTGACATGGCCGGCGCATCGGAACGGCTCAGACATGTCGAGGAGTTGCTGCCCGAGATCTGCACGATCGACTGCGGCACGATGAACTTCGCGGCCGGCGGCGACTACGTGATGACCAACACGCCGGCGATGATCAGAGCCATGGCGGCGAAGGTCCAATCGCTGGGTGTCCGCCCGGAGCTTGAGGTGTTCGACACCGGGCAGCTGGTCATGGTCAAGGAGCTGATCAAGGAGGGCCTGATCGACGAGCCGCCGCTCATCCAGCTCTGCATGGGCATCCCGTACGGGGCGCCGGATGACCCGCTCACGCTCCTGAGCATGGTCGCGCAGCTGCCGCCGGGGGCGATCTTCTCGGCGTTCTCCATCGGTCGCATGCAGCTCGCATACGTGGCCATGGCGGTGCTCGCCGGCGGCAACGTGAGGGTCGGTCTGGAGGACAACCTGTACCTGTCGCGAGGAAAGGCTGCGACCAACGGTCAGCTGGTCGAGCGCGCGGTGAGCATCCTCGAGCATATGAATGTGAAGGTCCTCGGACCGGACGACGTCCGAGCCAGGCTGCGCTTGAAGCACCGTGTCTGATCCCAGGCGTGGCCTTCCGAGCACGGTCGGGCTGCTCGGCGGCGGCGTCATTGGAAGCGGATGGGCCGCCCGCTTCCTGCTGCGCGGAGTAGACGTGCGGCTCTACGACCCGGACCCGGGGGCGGCGCGCAAGGTTGGCGAGGTGCTCGACAACGCTCGCAGGGCCTGGGGAAGGCTGACTCTAATGCCGCTTCCAAGCGAAGGCCGGTTCGAGCTGGTGGGCAGCGTGGAGGAAGCCGTCGGCGGCGCGGACTTCATTCAGGAGAGCGCTCCCGAGCGCGAGGACCTGAAGCGTGACTTGTTCGCCCGTGCGGCCCGAGCCGGCGGGCCGGACGTCGTCTTTGCCTCCTCGACATCGGGTCTGCTGCCATCGCGCCTGCAGCTCGACATGGCCCACCCCGACCGACTGGTGGTCGGCCACCCGTTCAACCCGGTCTACCTCCTGCCACTCGTCGAAGTGTGTGGCGGCATGCAGACCGCGCCCTGGGCGATGGAGGCGGCGGAGTCGGTGTACAGGGCAGTAGGCATGTCTCCACTCCGCGTGCGCAAGGAGATCCCAGGCTTCATCGCCGACCGGCTGCTCGAGGCGCTCTGGCGCGAGGCGCTGTGGCTGGTCAACGACGACATCGCCACCACGGCCGAGGTGGACGACGCCATCCGCCTCGGGCCAGGCCTCAGGTGGTCGTTCATGGGGACATTCCTGATCTACCGGATGGCAGGCGGCGAGGCCGGGATGAGGCATTTCATGTCCCAGTTCGGGCCGACGCTGAAATGGCCATGGTCGAAGCTCACCGATGTGCCCGAGCTGACGGACGCCCTACTCGACAAGATCAGCGCCCAGTCCGACGAACAGTCCGGCGGCAAGTCGGTGCGAGAGCTGGAGCAGTTCCGCGACGACTGCCTGGTCGCCGTTCTGCAGGGACTGCGGACGCACGGCGGTGCAGCGGGCCTCGCGCTCCAGGAGCACGAGCGCGCGCTGTTCGACACCGCCCACCCCACAGTCATGCATGAGGGCGATGACCTCTCGCTCCCGCTGCGGCTGCACCGGATGCGGATTCCTCCTGACTGGGTCGACTACAACGGCCACATGACGGAGAGCCGCTACGTCCAGGTGATGTCCGACGCCACCGACGCCTTCATCCGGTATGTCGGGGTTGATGGCGATTACCTGGCTCGCGGTGGCGCGTACTTCACGGCGGAATCGCACCTCGGGTTCTTGAAGCAGGTCCGGGCCGAGGAGATGGTGGAGGTGTCGACGCTGGTGCTTGGCTGCGATGAGAAGAAGCTTCATCTCTACCATCGATTGATGCGCCTCGATGGAGACATTCCGCTGGCGGAGGCTGAGAGCATGCTGTTGCACGTCGACACGGAAAGCGGCCGTGCCACGCCGGCTGCTCCCGAGGTGCTGCGCCGGATCGGACTGGTCGCCGACGCGCACGCGCATCTGCCGAAGCCGGAGCGAGCGGGACGGAGAATCGGCGATCGCAGGCCCTGACCAGGCGCTTCGAGACCGGCTCGCGAGCTTCGTGTCCCTCAAGGGGCTCCCCCGATTGCCCGTGGATGTGGCGCGGAACATCAACGACCGTGAGGCGGCGGTCATGTTTGGTCCGGTGGAGCACGTATTCGCCGTCGAGGAGCGTGACATCGCGGGGCCGGGCGGCGAGCTTCGCGTCAGGATCTACCGGCCCGACGGAGGTGTCCGCCTTCCGGTCCTGGTCTATTTCCATGGTGGCGGTTGGGTGGTGGGCGGGCTGGACTCGCACGACGGTGTGACCAGACATCTGTGCGCGCACGGTGGCTGCATCGTGGTCGCGGTTGACTACCGGCTTGCGCCTGAGCACAGATTCCCCGCCGCGCTGGACGACGCGTGGGCCGCGACGGTCTTCGTGCACGAGCACCTGGCCGAGCTCGGTGGCGACTCTTCCCGGCTCGCGGTTGGCGGCGACAGTGCCGGAGGCAGCCTGGCGGCAGTGGTGGCGATGCGTGCGCGCGACGCGCACCTGCACTTGAAGCTGCAACTGCTGGTCTACCCGGTGCTCGACTGCGCGGGCCCCGCGGCGGGTAAAGGCGACGAGGCGTATGGATGGTGGGTGCAGCGATACCTGCGAGACTCGTCCGACGGGTTGAACCCAGACGCATCA
>WNGM01010348.1_pt1 | contig 14019 bp, 14 predicted proteins | sample 5400571 | NCBI WGS metagenome assembly WNGM01 (sample SAMN13153378, study PRJNA577476) | soil metagenome | isolation source: 100 cm soil or saprolite under Garry oak tree replicate 2 | place: USA:California | collected 2016-06-15
TGCCCAGGAGATTGCAGCGCGCCAGATACCTACGGTTATGATCGATACAAACCCGTATGCCACATCACCGGCATCACATCTTGCGGGAGGTGAAGGGGAAAAGACGGTAGCTAATCCAGGGCGTGAACTGGCACTGGCACTAACTGCCGACTATTACCAGCTTTGCCCCCCAAATGCTACAACACTTATCAAAAGGGGGTGAAAGAAGAAAGAGAAAGACTCAGGTTTTTACTTTGGGAACAGATTATTTCCACAGGAGGTTACGTTCAATGAAGACACGAACTGCCGTAATTTATGCACCAGGTGAATCTATCCGCGTCGAAGAAGTCGAGCTTGATCCGCCTAAGGACCATGAAGTACTGGTGCGTATGGTAGCCGCCGGTATTTGTCACTCCGACTATCATATCATTAGCGGTGAACTGCCAAGCTATCTACCACTTGCACTCGGCCATGAAGGGGCAGGCATCGTTGAAGAGGTCGGCCCCAATGTCACAAACTGCAAGCCAGGAGATCACGTTGTCCTTAGTTTCATTCCTTCATGCGGGAAGTGCCGCTATTGTACATCAGGGCACTCCAACCTTTGTAACATGGGGGCAGCTATTTTGATGGGACCCCAGCTTGATGGTACCTTCCGTATGCATGGCGAAAAAGGTGACATCGGCCAGATGTGCGTGATCTCTACCTTTAGCGAGCGCAGCGTCGTTTCTGATATGTCAGTAATTGTAGTAGATGATTACTATCCACTCAATCGTGCAGTGCTTGTTGGCTGCGGTGTACCAACAGGCATAGGCGCAGTTATTCACCGGGCCAAAGTTGAGCCAGGGAGTACGGTGATGGTGATCGGCTGTGGTGGTATTGGCATAAACGCAGTTCAAGGAGCAGCTCTGGCCGGAGCACGGATGGTTATCGCTGTAGATATCAATGACTTTAAGCTGGAGAAGGCCAGGGAGTTGGGCGCAACCCACACGGTCAACTCAAAAAACCAGGACCCGGTGCAAGTAGCTAAAGACCTGACATGGGGCGAAGGTGTGGATTATGCATTTGAAGCTATTGCCACACCCGCGACCATCGGTCAAGCCTATGCTGCTACGGGCAAGAATGGCACAGTTGTAGTCATCGGGTTAACTCCTGCCACTGCCGAGTCGATACCGATACCACCGCTAGACCTCGTACTTTTCCAAAAGACATTGATGGGTACACTCTACGGTGATTCACAACCACGCTACGATATTCCGAATCTGCTCAAAATGTACCACGCGGGCAAGGTCAAACTGGACGAGTTGGTGACCCGTACCTACACGCTCGACCAGGTGAATGAAGCCTATGCTGATATGCTAGCGGGCAAGAATATTCGTGGCGTCATTGAGTTCGCATAGAGTCATCGCAAGCCCTGGCCGGGGCACTTCCAGGAAGTGCCCCGGTGTTGATAAACGAGTAAACATGTACACATACCCCTTCAGTGCTATTGTGGGCCAGGAAAAGATGAAAGTGGCCCTGATTCTTAACGCTATCCAGCCAGCTATTGGAGGCGTACTCATTCGTGGGGAAAAGGGTACCGCTAAATCTACAGCGGTACGCGCCCTCGCTGCCGTGCTGCCCGAACTAAAAGTAGTGGCTGACTGTCCATTTTCATGCCCGCCTGATCAACCAGAAGCAATGTGTGCCTCTTGCCGGGTGCGGTTGGAACAAGGTGAGACTTTGCCGGCTGCCCATCGCCGGATGCGTGTTGTCGACCTACCTATCAATGCCTCCGAGGACCGTGTAGTAGGAACCCTGGACCTTGAACATGCATTACGTGAGGGAAGGCGACGTTTTGAACATGGAGTACTGGCTGAAGCTAACCGGGGCATTCTCTACGTCGACGAAGTTAACCTCCTGGATGACTACGTGGTCGATGTACTACTCGATGCCGCAGCAATGGGTACGAATATAGTGGAACGTGAAGGCATTTCCTTCAGTCACCCGGCACGCTTTATGCTCGTCGGCACCATGAATCCTGAAGAGGGTGAATTACGGCCGCAACTCACTGATCGATTTGGTCTTTGTGTAGACATCGAATCAATACATGATATCCGCCAGCGTGTCGAAATTGTCGAGCAGCGCGAGCGTTTCGAGACCGACCCCACAGCATTTCTTGCCGGCTATGCTACGGTCGAACAAGAGTTGAGGACACGGATTATACAAGCGGCTCAAACGGAAAAGTGTGTAACGGTTCCACGTAACGTCGCGGAGTTGATTGCCATGATCAACATTGAACTCAACGTAGATGGACACCGCGGAGACATTGTCATGAGAAGAGCGGCGCAAACCTATGCAGCCTACCTTGGTGAGAAAGAGGTGACGCCTGAGCATGTATATACGATAGCTCCTATGGCCCTGGCACATCGTCTCAAACGGTTGCCATCGCAACAGGTTCCCCGCACTGTTGAGGAAGCTTTGGTAGCTGTGAAAAGAAAATATCTATAATACAGCCAGCTTACTCTACATCAAGCAATCCAAGCCGTGCTAGCTTTTTCGCTAATTCGTAGGCATCTTTTTTGTCTTTTTCCTTGCGAAGACCTATAGTCACCACCAGCACTATGACCTGCTCTGCCTCGATTTTATAGATGATACGGTAGCGCTGTCCTACGGCTCGTATGCTGCGATAGCCCGCCAGTTCATCGGTTAGGAGTTTACCTTGCCTCTCCGTGTCATTTTCTAGACCATTAATACGTCTACTGATGCTCTCGCGGATGCGCTTATCTTTCATGGCTGCTAGCTGTTTTTTGGCAGGTGCTGTTAATCTGACTATCCAACTCATTCTAGCCCAAGCTCCCGCTTCACATCTTCCCACGCCACTGTTTCACCCTTTTCCAGCGCTTCAACGCCTTCACGGAATGAAGCCATTAACTCCTCATCATGCAAAATTTCTAGTGTCTCTTCCAGGGCATCAAGCTTTTCAAGCGCTGTATCGAGTTGTTCAAGCAATGACCTATACGTGTTAAATGGCAAGATAGCCATAACCGGTTTTCCATGCCTGGTCACAGTTACGGCTTCTGGCTCTTCACCAAACTGCTCAGGTAGCTGAGTAATTTTATTTTGGGCTTCTGAAATGGATATGCTATGCTCTTTCATGAATGGCTCCTTTTCCATAAATTAGTACCTCATAATTTATATACGAAATCATGTAATATGTCAAGAGAAAGCTCTACTGACTGTGTATCTTCAGGTGTCATCATCCATCTTACTTGTCAACGCGAGGTTTCCCATCCTGCTGCCGTGGAGGTCCGTATGGACAGCACGAACTCCTGGCAAAGTGCGCAGTTCGCCGATCAGATGTGTCAGAGTCGTGACATCAGAGAGGTGACAACCGACTCTGACTGTTGCCCTCTCTTGCTCCGCGCGTATCTCCAACCTCTCTACATTGGTACCAGCGCGTGCGAAGATGTCGCAGACCTGGCCGATGAATTGACCTGCTATCGATGTTGCCTCGATAGTGATATGTTGTGCTCCTGAGGATTGGTGAGGCAAGAAGAGGCGCTCCACAATGCGCAGCCCGACCAATACCACAAGTGCCATAAGCGTTGTCGCGACCGCTACCACAAGCAACCCTGCTCCACACGCCATACCAATCGCAGCTAGAAGCCAGATAGTGGCCGCTGTAGTGAGCCCTTTGACCCTGTTTGTCTGCGGCTGCAAAAAAATGCTGCCTGCACCTAGAAAGCCTATACCAGCAACGACATACGATGCAATGCGGGTAGGGTCGAGCTGTACGTGAGCAATGCCGAGCAGGTCCATAAAACCAAATGCTGAGATAATCGTAAAGAGACAAGAACCAAGTGACACGAGTGCATTGGTGCGCATTCCAGCTGCGTGTTCACGGCTCTCGCGCTCGAATCCTACTACGGTACCAAGGACCAGCGCCAGGCCCAGCCGCAGGAGTGCGATTCTACCCTTTTTTTGATGGCCTTACCTTGTACGAGGCAGCACATCATGCTGAGAACAGCTATATCGTGTCAACGAAAGTATTTCATTATAGCAGCTACACATCTGTGACTGTTCTTGTGTGGGGAATGCCGTATCTCCAGATGGAGTTATCTAACTTGCTCGCTTCTCTGCTCTTGTGCTCTCGTCCATGCTCTCGTCTGTGCTCTCGTCCGTGCTCTGGCCGCGCTTTGGGCGTATCTCTTTCGGTACTTCATCTTTATGATCTGCCGCCGCTTGTTCTTTGACGTCCTGTTCGCTGGTCGGCAGGTGGCTGCTGAGCAAGTGGATCATAGTGGGTACATCATAAGGAGTGCTCCGGACTCCCTCGGCAAAGAACGCGTTGACTTCGGCACCCAGAAACAGAATGATAGCAAAATAGTAAAAGAAGATGAGCAGGATAAGCACACCTACTGCACTCGCGAAGCTTCCGAGAAAGGTGGTCACATATAGGGGAAAGAGCACAAGATAGAGTTCAAGCAGAAACGCCGCGACCACTGCACCGCGCCAACTTTTGCGAAAACTGATCTTTTGGTTTGGGACGACCATGTAGATGACCTGAAACAAGACATATGCACCGATCAATCCACTCACAATCCCGCTTACACTCAAAAGCAGACCCTCGGGTGTCTTTTGCAACAAGGAGGAGGCTATGACCGGAAGAGATGAAGCCAGCACCATGATTGGAACGAGGATGACAAAGAGCAAGACCATGACCACCGACAGAGCATTCTGAACAATGACATTGCGTGGTCGAACGTGATAGATGAGATCGAAACAGCCTTGCAGGAACAAGAACAGGCGAGAGCCATTAAAGATCGACACGACGATGGCAAAGATGCCCAGGATACCTGAGTCTTTCTTCAGTTGCGTCAAGGCTGGCTGGATGATCTTTTGTGATGAGGTGATTTCGGGAAAGAGGTGGGAAAGCTGCTTGATCGTGAGGTCCTGGGCAGCAGAATCCAATCTCCCCAGGAACAAACCGATGAGCGCGAGGAGGGCGATCGCGAGAGGAAATATTGACAGGATCAGGTTGTAGGCCAGTCCCGCGGCATTGTTCCACGACCAATCATTATTGAACTTGGTCCAGAACGCCTGGTAAGGTTTCGTCTTTTTGTCAAGCGTTTTGAGGATTCTCGAGATCCTCTGGTGCTTCTGGCTGCCTGGCTGCCTGGCTGTTTTAGTGGCCATCCCCATTCCTCATCGTGACGTATCATCAGCAAAGATATCTACCTGGTTGATCAGATGAAAGGCGGTTCCTGCTTACGTCCTGTGAAGGACGCCATTTCAGTTACTCTAGACACGTATGAGGCAGGGGTTGCGTGTCAAATCGAGAGGGAAAGAGGGAAACGCCCCTTGAACCTTATCCATTCTTCACGTACAATAACAGGTACAGAGAAAAGACGTCCCCCTAATGCTACTCCAAAGATTACCGCAAGATGAATAGAAGGGTATCCCTGGTGGTGCCCGGTACAAAGGAGCCTATCAATCATGACACAACGTGAAGCAGTTATTGTTGAAGCAGTTCGCACTGCGGTGGGACGCAGAGGCGGACGCTTGAAGGACTGGCACCCCGTGGATTTGCTGGCCCAGACGCTTACAGCCCTGGTGCAGCGCACCGGAATCGACCCTGGCAGGGTAGAAGATGTTATCGTCGGCTGTGTGAGCCAGGTGGGAGAGCAGAGCCTCAATGTGGGGCGAAACGCCGTTCTGGCTGCCGGTTTTCCCGAAACGGTGCCAGGCACGACGGTTGATCGCCAGTGTGGGTCGAGCCAGCAAGCCATACACTTTGCAGCGCAAGGCGTGTTGAGCGGCGCGTACGATGTCGTGATAGCTGGCGGCGTCGAATCGATGACCAGGGTACCGATGGGCTCATCCTCGCAAGGTCCAGGCGCACCCTTCGGTAGCCAGATGCTGCGCCGCTACGACAATCGGCTTGTCCACCAGGGAATAAGTGCCGACCTGATAGCCCAGAAATGGGAGCTAAGCAGAAGTGAACTCGACGAGTTCAGCCTGGAGAGTCACCGTCGAGCCGCACAGGCCACCGCTGAGAGACGTTTCAAGAGCCAGATCGTGCCGGTTCCGGTAAAGAACGAAGGTGGCTCGACCAGTATGTTCGAGCAGGACGAGGGTATCCGCAGTGATACCAGCCTTGAGAAGCTGGCCAGCCTCAAGCCCGCCTTTAAACCAGATGGCCTGATTACGGCGGGCAATTCCTCGCAGATCAGCGATGGCGCAGCCGCGGTGCTTATCATGGAGCGGAGTACCGCGGAGCGGTTGGGACTTAAGCCGCGTGCTCGCTTTGTCTCGTTCTCGCTGGCTGGCGATAACCCTATTCTCATGCTGACCGCGCCTATCCCCGCGACGTTTAAGGTACTTGAGCGGGCTGGCTTGACGCTGGAGCAAATGGACCTGGTTGAGATCAACGAAGCATTCGCCAGTGTCGTGCTTGCCTGGCAACGTGAGACGGGAGCGGATTGGCAGCGGGTCAACGTCAATGGTGGAGCAGTTGCCGTCGGCCACCCCCTGGGAGCCTCCGGTGCACGCCTTACTACTGTTCTCCTGCACGAACTGGAGCGTAGAGGCGGCCGCTACGGCCTGCAGACCATGTGTGAAGGCGGCGGCATGGCTAATGGCACGATCATTGAAAGGATTTAGTTCTATGCTCAATTTTGCTCCCACCGAAGAGCAAGAAGAGATACGCCGCCTGGCACACACCGTAGCTGTCGAGGAGCTGCGCATCTCGGGACGCGGCGCCGAGAAGAGAGGCGATATATCTCCTGAGCTTATGCATACGCTGGTGCAAACCGGGCTGACCACCCCATTTCCCGAAGCCTATGGTGGTTCGGGCACTATCGAGGCCGTTACCTATACGCTGATCGCAGAGGAGCTAGGCTTTGGCGATGGGGGCTTGGCCATGAATATTATCGGCTCGCTGGCAGGACCACTGGCTGTGCTACTGGCAGGTGATCAGAGCCAGCAGGAACACTACATTGCCCCATTTTGTGATGAGCGCGAGGGGGCTCTAAAACGAGGCAGCCTGGCCTTTGCCGAGCGCACCGGTGGCTACACCTTAGGAGAAATTAGTGCAGCAATACGCGAAGAGCATGGAAGCTATATTCTCAATGGCATGAAGCGCGACGTGATTCACGGGGGACAATCCAGTCCACAGGTAGTGCTGGCACGCCTTGAAGGGACAACCGGAACCGATGGGTTATGTGCTTTGATGGTCCCGGCGGAAACGAAAGGTCTGCGTGTCAGCAATGATGTGCAAAAATTGGGGTTGATCGCTGCCCCGAGCGCATCGTATATCTTCGAGAACGTAACGATCCCTGAAACATGTATGCTGGGCAAGCCAGGGAGCAGCGGAGTGATACGAGCAGCAACTCTTTATAGTATCCTGCGTGCTGGCGTTGCTTGCGGTACGGCTCGCGCGGCCCTTCAATACGCGATGGATTATGCCGGGGGGCGTATTGCCTTTGGCCGGCCCATCGTCTCATACCAGGGCATCGCCTTTATGATTGCAGAGATGGCGATGAAGCTTGACGCGGCCCGCCTGCTGGTCTGGCGTGCGGCGGCAAGCTGGGACCGAGACGTTGAAACAGGCGACGACAAGGGCAGCCCCTTCATCCAGGAAGCGGAGGCAGCGCAAAACCAGGCCGTCAAGATCGCGAAGTCCGCAACGATTGATGCCATTCAAATCCTGGGCGGCGCAGGTTTTATGCAAGATCATCCCGCCGAGATGTGGATGCGGAACGCGGCAGCGATGGACTGATACTCTCACCGCCAAAGGCGGGAGGTTCCTGTTCCTACTCCAACGCTTCTAGCCTACCACGTCGATAGACTAGCTCTAGTTGGGCAGTGTCAAGACTTTGAGGCAGACGCGCTCCGGCGCGGGGAATACCCACGCTTCGGGGCAGCAACTGCCCCTCTTTCGCACGTTGTGTGAGAACCTCTACCGCTGCCCGCAGGCGCAGTTCCGCACCTTCCCATTCGTCATGGGCGATAGAGGGAATAGTATCTGGCAAATCAAGAGAGGCAATCAGGAAGGCGGAATAAAGATCCCGTTGCACCGGGCCAATACCACAGCTACACCGATGCCATCGTTGGGACAGTGGCTTTTTCTCATACCTGCCACAACCATGGCAGTATTGTGAGAGCTTGGTGGAGCGTGTGGGTACCTCACTCAGGGTGCCGCCGGTACTTGCAACCGTGCGTTTCAACATGTCTATCAACATCCCTGGGGAGCGAAGACCCACGCTCTTGCCATAGCGTTTCTGCCAACCTTTGTAGGAGACTTTCTCTATATGAACCCGATTCCCTACTCGTATGATCTCGTGGACTAGTCGTCCGTGAAGGCTTTTGCGATGGGCGGCTAGCTTGCGCTCCTGGTGAGCGAGTCGACGCCTGGTTGCTAAGTACCCTTTGCTATCTTTCCAGGCAAGCCGCCGCTTGCCACGCTTCTTGACACGCCCTTTCTCGTCGTAATGCTCAGGATTGCTGGCACGGCGTTGGCGGTCAAGTTTGCGTTCGAGGCGTCGCTTCTTACGTGCATCAGGCGCGAGTTCTTCACATAATGGTAGCAACCGCGCTTTGCCTTCACGCGGGACAATAGCCAGCGTCGAAGGACCTAGGTCGAGGCCGATGATGTCGGTACCGGGTTTGTTCTTGGGTTTCTGATACGGCTTACCTTCCAAAACGAGCTGCACATAGTAGCGGTAGCCCTGGCAATCTGCCCCCTTGGCTCGTGGACTCGAAACCTTGCGACGAAGCAGACGTGCATACTTGATGCGGTAGCCAAGACCATGCCTCACCACCAGATCATTCCAATCGATGATCGCGGAGAAGTGGTCCTTTCCCCACACAAGATACCCCTTATTGCCCTCTTTGGGACACTCAAGTACAAAGCGTAACCCCGACTTTGTAGATTTGTTCTCGACGCTATCAAGGCCGCGTCCCTTGCTCTTGAACCGGACTTTTTTGGCGTTGCCCAGACATATCCGGTTGACTGCCTGGTAGGCTCGTGTTGCGAGCGTTTGTGCCATCACCGAATCGATATGGTCAGCAATCCAAATGCAATTGGCCTCTTTCGCAAACGCATGCATGGCATACTCAGAGAACCCATAATCCTTCCGTAAACGAGAAAAGGCTGCTTGACGTTCCTGTTTCTCAGTACGCGGAATAGCACAAGCGACTTGCCACTGTGGGTCAGCACGCATGCGTCTCAGACGAGTGAGTGCCTCGCCAAGCAGAGCATTGTAGAGGGCACGGGCCGCCTCAAAATGCGCACGGAGTCGCCTGGCTTGACCTGAGTCCACGGCCAACGGCAACTCCAAGAGAAATGTCGGGGTCTTACTCTTTTTCACCGCACGCCTCCTTTCTCTGCTATTCCATCTGATGGGCGCGAAAGCGGAAATGAAGAGGCTACAACGGGTATTACTAGAGCCACTCTTCGCTCAAAGATTGACTTTTAAGCTTTTCTTGACAGCTAGCCCCTATAGCCAAGGTGCTTAGCATTTTCGAAGGCTCGCTTAGCTTCTCTTCGTCTTCCAAGATGTTCTAGTACATTTCCTTTCTTAAAGTAGGCTATAGCCAGGTTAGGATCAAGTTGCAGCACTTGCTCATAGGTGGCGAGAGCCTCTTCGAAGCGGCGGAGGTTGTAAAGCATAAATCCCTTTTTGGCGTAGTTTATAGCAAGGCTAGGATCGAGTTGAATGGCTCGCTCATAGGCGGAAAGCGCTTCTCCGTAACGCTTAAGGTTAATAAGCACATCCCCCTTTAGATTATAGACATCAGCATTGCGAGGATTGAGTTGAATAGATTCCTCGCAGGCGACAAGGGCTTCCAGGTAGTTCTTACGACTATTAAATTAGAGGCTGCGACGAGGTTTGGATCGAGTAGAAGCGCTCTCTCAAGGGCAGCCAGGGCCTCTTCATAACGCTTGAGCATAACGAGGGTATTTCCTTTGTTAGAGTACGTTATGGCAAGGTTAGGACCAAGCTGAATAGCTCGCTCAAAGGCGGTAAGCGCTTCTTCGAAGCGCTTGAGTTCATGGAGCATGATTCCCTTGTGATTATAGATCTCAGCATTGCCGGGATCAAGTTGAATGGCTTGTTCTAGTGTAGCTAGCGCCCCTTCGTGGCGCTTAAGGGCAAAAAGAATACTTCCTTTGTTAGCGAGAGCAACGGCACTATTGAGGCCAAGCTGAAAGGCTTGCTCACAAGCAGCCATTGCCTCTTCGTATCGCTCGAGGTGCATAAGCGCAACAACCTTATTACCATAGGCTGAAGCGAGAGTGGGATCCAGTTGGATGGCCCGCTCATAGGCGGCAAGGGCCTCTTCGTAGTGCTTGAGGTTTTTGAGCGTGACACCCTTGTTCTTATACGCAGTTGCACTGTTGGGATCAAGCTGAATAGCCCGTTCAAAGGCTGTAAGGGCTTCTCCGTAACGCTTGAGATCGCTGAGCACATCCCCCTTTAAATTATAGACATCAGCATTGTCGGGATCATTTCGGAGAGCTTGCTCACAGGCATAAAGGGCATCCTGGTAGCGCTTTGCGTTGTAGAGATCATTGCTCGTATCCAGCCATTGCTTTTTCGTCTTCTGAGAAACCCCAGATGTGCTTGTTTGAGCTGAAGGCAGAGGATCGGACGGCGGTGCAGACTGTATGGGAACTCCCGGTTGTGGAAAGCTTATCTGTCTCGCAACTTGTGTTGGAGCAAGACGTGACGTTTTCTGCTTGGTGGCAGCGATGCGTTGCAGTTTCTGCTTGATGGTGTCCACACTCTCAGGTCTTTTGCTCTCATCCATCTCCACCATTTGCATGATAAGTATCTTGATTCCTCGGATTCCTCGAGGAGCGGATTGTCCATATAGTTGCAGAGGTGCAAATTGGAAAGGAGCATCTGAAGGGTTATCTCCTGTCAGCAGGTGGTATAATGTGGCACCCAAGCTGTAGATGTCAGCACGAGAAGTCGTTTGTGTCTTGCCATACTGCTCCGGGGCAGCATAACCAGGGGAACCGAAAGCCATCGTGTCTCTCATCTGACCTGGCTTGAAGTGTCGGGCAATGCCGAAGTCAATCAAGTAAAGGTGACCTTCGGGGGTTAGCATGACATTGGCAGGTTTGAGGTCGCGGAAGATGATGGGTGGCTGGCGTCTGTGCAGATAGCCTAGCACCGTACAAAGCTGGATGCCAATCTGGAGGGCTTCCTCCCACGGGAGACGCCCTTCCTTCTCTTTGTTGAGATGCTCTTCCAGTGTTTCGCCTTCGATGAAATCCATCACTAAATACCAGCGTTTAGCCTCGTTGAAGTAGTCATAAATACTGGGGAGGTTTGGATGCTTCAGACTAGCCAGCAAATGCGCCTCACGTTTGAAGGCATCAGTAGCTTCGATGATCTCTTGTGGGCTCAGTCCGCTCTGGCTCATTTCCTTGACAGCCAGAAGCCGATTGCCAAACTGGTTATCTTCAGCCTGGTAGACAGCACCAAAGCCGCCTTTGCCTAGCTGGCTCATAACGCGGTAGCGCTGCTTGAGCAAATGATTGGAAGGGAGAAGTCCAGTAGAGGTGCTCAAAGCCGAGGCTGATACAGGATACTGCGGGGAAGGCGCGGTAGATCGCAGAGGACCTCCACAGGCGAAGCAGAAAGCATCTTCTGCTTGATTAGCCGCACCACATACAGTACAGTAGAGATGGGAAGGAACCATGCCATACTCCTTTCTACATTCTGTAGTGCAGTCAAGTCGTCTGTATTGCCTTAATTGCCTCACTGAGAGTGTACCCTATTAGCTTTGCCTAATGATAGATATGTACATGGAGACAGGGACATTACTATCAATCAGGCTTGCACCATGGTATTTCCAAAGGGAAGTGTAGCACGGTCGCAGTTGATAGGCAAGTATTGCTTCCTCAAAACGACCAAGATGATTCTTCACATAAGAACACTTTTTTCGCTTGCCGGAGAAGGCGATGAAACAGTACATCTCTGGAGCAGAGTTTACACGCAAAATGAGAGAAATACAATAGAACGTCAGGGGTTTTGCGCCACTCGCCAACCCCCCGTATCGAGACCAGAAGGGTTTGAGCATGTGTAGTGCCCACATCCTTGTCCTAAGTGCGCAGATAATGGATGTGCCGTGAAACCCTGCCTACCTCCTTGTAAGTGGAGGTATTCTGGGTTAAACTTTCTGTAAGGTTTTAATAAATGTCATCCTCAGTAAATTGTAATAGATGTTCCGAACTATGGAGTAAAGTACAATGATTGATTTTACCCTCAGCAAATCACAGCAGGCAGCACGTGACTACGCTCACAAGGTTGCTCTTGAGGAGATGCGGCCCATCTCGCTGGAGTGTGACCGGACCGAGAAAATCCCAGAAACGTTCTTCTGGAATATGCAGCGGCGGTTTTGGGGCGGAGCAGCAGCTCAGGCACGCTCACAGGGACAAGAGGAGAATGAGAAGCAAGATAATGTGCTTTCGTTGCTTGCCCAGGAGGAGATGGCATGGGGCGATGCGGCGCTCTCCACGGCGATTCCTGGCCCTGGGTTGGCGGCTCCCCCCATTCTTTCACAAGGAACGCCAGAACAGCAAATGAGGTTTCTTGGCCCGTATATGGATGGACAACTCCACTGGGGCGCCCTGGCACTAACGGAGCCTGGCATCGGCTCTGATGTGGCCGGTATGTCTACAACTGCCGTTTTGGACGGTGACGAGTGGGTTCTCAACGGCCATAAGCACTACATTACCAATGGGGCACGGGCAGACCTGGTAGTAACGTTTGCGACCATTGATAAGAGTCTGGGACGAGAAGGCATTCGCCCCTTTGTGGTGCCCAGAGGTACGCCTGGATTTATCGTTGGGCGTATCGAAGAGAAAATGGGCTTACGCGCCTCGCAGACGGCTGAATTGATCTTTGAGAAATGCCACATCCCCAGGGATAATCTTCTCAGTGGACGCGAAAGCAGCAAGAAGTCAGGCTTCAAGGCGGCGATGGGAACGCTGGATGCAACACGCCCGATGGTGGGAGCGCTGGCGATAGGTATTGCACGGGCAGCCTACGAAACAACTTGCCAGTGGATACAAGAGGAGCTGCCAAAGGGATATCCTGCGCAGAAGCGCCGGGAGATCGAGGCTGAACTGGAAGAAATCCGGCAAGAGTTAGAGATGGCCCGCTTCCTGGTCTGGCGTGCAGCCTGGATGGCCGACAAGAAAATCCCCAACTCAAAAGAGGCCTCGATGTGCAAGGCTTACGCCGGAGGATTGGTGATGAAGGCAACGGCAGCAGCGGTGCGTATCACGGCTCCTGGCGAAAACTCCGAGTACAGGCAGTTTATTCAGAAGTGGTTCCGCGACGCAAAAGTTTTCGATATCTTTGAAGGAACGGCACAGATTCAACGCCTTGTCATTGCACGCCGCTTGTTCCCAGAGATAGACATCCCATAAAATAAAATGCTTGAGTTGAACAGGATGACCATCCTGTTCAACTCAAGCATTTCTTACTTTATTGCTTTTTTTGCCAGGATTTCATCATCCTCATCTAAAAGGTAATCTTCTTGATCTAGCTGCAGATTCAGCAGCGCCATACTGCGATTCTCACGCCTGTTGGGACGGCGGCGCTCCAGCAATTCACGCTTGGAGTTGTCGCGTCTCATTTCTACGCGCTTATCACGTAGCTTCCCTCTCATGCTCTCACCTCCTCTCCTCTGGGGTAGGGATACACTGCACGTGGGCATACGGACGTAATAGGCTAAGCAAGTTCGTTGTGCCTTTCTTTTATTATGCGAACACGTCCTGAACAAGTAGATTCATTCATAAGACGCACAAGGAATGGATATTTCATGCCTTTTCTCTATAGGTGAAGTTTGGGTATTTTCATGTTGAGGTAATCCAGCGCAGGGTGAGGAAGTTCGGGGGCAAAAGAAAACGCCCGGATGTAGAAAGTTGTCCGAGCAGCAACATCCACCAGCATAGAAGTATCTACTACGCTCCAGTGTTGCTTAACGGATGAGTTCCACCGCTTCGTACACATCGCGCCAGGCTTATAAGCACTTGCT
>WNGM01005365.1_pt1 | contig 14017 bp, 16 predicted proteins | sample 5400571 | NCBI WGS metagenome assembly WNGM01 (sample SAMN13153378, study PRJNA577476) | soil metagenome | isolation source: 100 cm soil or saprolite under Garry oak tree replicate 2 | place: USA:California | collected 2016-06-15
TCAAGATCCGCACAGAATGACCCACACTCATGCCGGGAGGGCCCCAAAGGTTCGCTTAACGCTACGGCCCGCGTGCTTGCTCCCTCCAAACAGGCTCTCGACGCCCCGCTCAGCCCGCCACCTCTCGACGACGAACCGGGACCTGCTACCGGGCGCTCCGACGCGTACCCGGACGGGACTTCCACCCGCAGGCCTGGACCAGCTTCCAGGACGCAACATGGATCATGGCTACAAATCAAACACCCGCCGGGAGGGGGTGCGAACGTCCAAGATCTCCCAGTCCGGCGGCTGCGGAGACCAGCGGCAGCGTCCGGTAGGGGATCTGCTCGGCGAGCGCGATGATCGTCGAGGCGCGGACGATCCCGTCGTACGCCACCACCTGGTCGATGACCCGCTGCAGGTCGGCGTTGGACCGGGCGACGATGCGGCAGAGCAGGTCGCCCGAACCGGTGATCGTGTGCACCTCCAGGACCTCGGGGATGGTCGCCAGGTGCGCGGCGGCCGGGTCGTGTCCCCGGCTCTGCCGGATCTCCAGCGTGACGAACGCGGTCACCCCGTACCCGAGCGCGGCCGGCGCGATGTCCGGCCCGTACCCCCGGATGATCCCGCGCTCCGCGAGCCGGTCCAGCCGCGCCTGTACCGTGCCCCGCGCGACGTGCAGCCGCCGGGCGCACTCCAGCACGCCGGTCCGCGGATGCGCGGTCAGCAGCGCGACGAGTCGGGCGTCCAGACTGTCGATGGGTCGAACCATACGACAGATTGTCTAGCAGGCAGGCCAATCAGCGCGACAAGATGTGCACCTTGTGCAGCGAAACACGAACCAGTTGCCCAGTACAGCGCCCCGCCCGATGCTCGGGAGCATGACCCAGGCCGACTATGTCAACCTCGATGAGCTTGTCGGCGCCGTCGCGCACGACATCGCCACGGACCCCTTTCCGGTACGCGGGATCGACCACCTCTACTTCGTGGTCGGCAACGCGCGCCAGGCCGCGCACTACTACTCCACCGCGTTCGGGATGACCTGCGTGGCCAACCGGGGTCCCGAACAGGGGTACCCGGACGCCGCCGAGTACCTCCTCACCGCCGGATCGGTCCGGTTCGTCCTCGCCGGGGCGGTTCGGGCCGGTACCCCGCTCGCCGCGCACCACGCCCGGCACGGCGACGGCGTGCTCGACATCGCCCTGGAGGTACCGGACGTCGACGCCGGGTACGCCTACGCGATCCGGCAGGGCGCGACCGGCCTCGAACCGCCGCACGACGAGACGGACGCACACGGCACCGTCCGGGTCGCGACCCTCGCCGCCTACGGCGACACCCGGCACACGCTGGTCGACCGGTCCCGGTACGGCGGGCCGTTCCGGCCGGGCTTCGTGCCCCGCGAACCGATCGGGCCCCGCGTGCCGAAGCGGCTCTTCCAGGCGATCGACCACGTGGTGGGCAACGTGGAGCTGGGCCGGATGGACGAGTGGGTCCGCTTCTACCAGCGGGTCATGGGGTTCACGAACATGGCCGAGTTCGTCGGCGACGACATCGCCACGGACTACTCCGCGCTGATGAGCAAGGTGGTCGCGAACGGTACCCGCAAGGTCAAGTTCCCGCTCAACGAGCCCGCGGTGTCCCGCCGGAAGTCGCAGATCGACGAGTACCTGGAGTTCTACGGCGGTCCGGGCGCGCAGCACATCGCGCTGGCGAGCAACGACATCCTCGCCACGGTCGATGCGATGCGCGCCGCCGGGGTCGAGTTCCTCGACACCCCGGACTCCTACTACCAGGACCCGGCGCTACGCGCCCGCATCGGTACCGTCCGGGTACCGATCGAGGAGCTGCGCCAGCGGCGGATCCTGGTCGACCGGGACGAAGACGGGTACCTGCTACAGATCTTCACCAAACCGGTACAGGACCGGCCGACGGTGTTCTTCGAGCTGATCGAGCGGCACGGCTCGCTCGGCTTCGGCAAGGGCAACTTCAAGGCGCTGTTCGAGGCGATAGAGCGGGAACAGGAGCGTCGCGGGAACCTGTAACACTTACTGCGTGACGCAGCCACCTCCGGGGTACCCGCCGCCGCCCGGCTACCCCCCGCCCCCGGGCTACCAGCCGCCGACCAGCGGGTACTCCGTGCCGCCACCCAGCTATCGGCCCGCCGGGTACCGGCCCGGGCCCGTAGCACCCAACGGTGCGCCGCTGGCCGACTTCGGCACGCGGCTCGCCGCGTACCTCCTGGATGGACTGGTTCTGGCCGCGGTCCTGTTGATCCCGCTGGCCATCCTGATGGCCCTGCTCATCCCCGCGATCATCCACGCGGCCCGCGCGACGCCGCCCGGCGGGACGCCCGACCTCGGCCCGTTGATCTGGCTCTACGTCCTCTTCTTCGTCGTGCTCTTCCCGCTGCAGATCCTGGCGCAGTACCTCTACCTCGTGGTGTACCAGGTGCGGAAGGGCCAGACCGTCGGCAAGCGGGTCATGAAGATCAAGATCGTGCGCCTCGCCGACGGCGCGCCGATGGACACCCGCACGGCCGGCAAGCGCTTCCTCGTCCAGGTCGGCTGCGCCTTCCTCGGTCCGGTCGCCTATCTGGACGGACTCTGGCAGCTCTGGGACCAGCCGTACCGCCAGTGCCTGCACGACAAGTGGCCGCAGACGGTTGTGGTAAAGGTGCCAGCATGACCGGAATCGCGCCGGGTTGGTACAAGGACCCCGCCGCGCCGACGACCCAGCGGTACTGGGACGGCGAGGGCTGGATCGGCGACCCGCTGCCGGCGGACGCCAGCCCACCGCCCGGGCCGCCGCGGGAAGCCGCGGTCAGGCGACCCACGGGCACCGCGCCACCGCCACGCACCCGGCCCGCACCCGGCGCCGTCCGGCCAGCGCCGGCCCCGCCGATGCCGGGCCCGCAGCTACCCGGGGCGCCACCGCCCGCGACCCCACCGCCAGGGGTATCCCCGCAAGGGGTACCGCTGCCGCCCGGCGTCCAGTGGGTCGGCGGCGTACCGTTCGTGCTCGCCCGGCCGCGCCCGCACGGCTTCCCGGTCGCCCCGCTCGGCCTGCGGTTCCTGGCCCGGCTGATCGACTTCGGTGTGCTGCTCGGCCTCAGCCTGGTCGCCAACAGCTGGCTGATCTACCTGTTTCTGTCCGACCTGGGGCCGTACGCCAGCGCGTTCCTGCGCGCGGCGCAGACCGGCTCCCGGGCCGCGCAGCCCGCGGTCCCCAACGGGATCAGGTACTCCTTCACCATCATCCCGCTGGTGATCGTGCTGGTCTGGCTGGTGTACGAGGTACCGGCGATCGCACAGAGCGGGCAGACGTACGGCAAGCGGGTCGTGGGCATCAAGGTGATGCCGCTGGAGGGCACCCAGCCGCTCGGCTTCGCCCGCGCGTTGCGCCGCTGGAACCCGCTGGCCCTGCCGGTCCTGCTGTGGACCTGCGGGCTCGGCTTCATCCTCCAGCTCGTCGACTCGATCTCGCCGTGCCTCGGCGGCCCGCTGCACCTCGCCCTGCACGACCGCACCGCGGCCACCGTCGTCGTCCACAGTGGACGGAAGGGCCACGAGCTGACTCCCCACCCGCCGCCGGAGAAGACCGGAGAACAACCATGAGCCTCACCCGCCCGGATCTCGACGCGCTGCCCTCGTACGTGCCGGGCCGGACCGTACCGGGCGCCTGCAAGCTCGCCAGCAACGAGGTCCCGTACGGTCCGCTGCCCGGCGTCGTCGAAGCGATCACCGAGGCGGCTGCGGTCAGCCACCGGTACCCGGACATGGGGGTCGTCGCGCTGCGCGAGAAGCTGGCCGCGCGGTGCGGCGTGGATCCGCAGCGGATCAGCACCGGCTGCGGGTCGGTGGCCCTGGCCGAGCACCTGGTCCGCGCGACGACGCTCGGCCCGCAGGACGAGGTGCTGTACTCGTGGCGCTCCTTCGAGGCGTACCCGATCATCGCGGCGTCCGCCGGAGCGACCAGCATCCGGGTACCCAACCGGCCCGACCACGGCCACGACCTCGCCGCGATGGCGGCGGCGATCACCCCGCGCACCCGCCTGGTCTTCGTCTGCAACCCCAACAACCCGACCGGTACGGCGGCCCGCCGGGCCGAGCTCGACGCGTTCCTCGACGCGGTACCGCAGACCACGCTCGTCGTGCTCGACGAGGCGTATCGCGAGTTCGTCACCGACGCGGACGTGCCCGACGCCCTGACCACCTACGGCGACGAGCCCAACGTCGTCGTACTCCGCACGCTGTCGAAGGCGTGGGGCCTGGCCGGGCTGCGGATCGGGTATGCGGTCGCGTCACCTGCGGTGTCCGACGCGATCCGCAAGGTGGTGACGCCGTTCTCCGCCTCGGCAGTGGCGCAGGCCGCCGCGCTGGCCGCCCTGGACCAGGAGGTCGAGATGCGCCGCCGGGCCGAGCTCGTGGTCACCGAGCGCGAGCGGGTGCAGGCCGCGGTGCAGAAGCTGCTGCCGGAGGTACCGGACACCCAGTCGAACTTCGTCTGGCTGCCGTTGCGCGAACGGTCCGTCGAGTTCGCCGCGGTGTGCGAGCAGCACGGCGTGATCGTGCGCCCATTCCCGGAGGGGGTCCGGGTGACGATCGGCACCGCCGACGAGAACGACAAGTTCCTCCCCGCCGCCGAGGCCGCGCTCAACTCCCTGTAAGCGCTCAACTCCCGGTGAGCAGGACGGTCGGGAACGGGTAGTAGTACTGGCTGTCCTTCTGCTCCGGCCGCCCGCCGGGCAGCAGCCGCTCGATGGCGACGTACCCGTGCGACGCGTACACGTGCCCGGGTACCCACGGCTTGTGTACCCCGAGGACGTGCGCGGGGTATCCGCTTACCTCGACGCCGTTTGCCGCGTCGATGTTGAACAGGTCGCCGTCGGAGGTGACGACGTGTACCAGCCCGGGTTCGACCGCCACGACACGCGCTCCGGCGGGTGCCGCGCTGGATGCCGGCCACGACCACGCGGGCGCTCCGGTCACCGGGTCGTGCGCAACGATGCGGCCGTCGGCCAGGTGGACCACGAGCCGCCCGGCGAGCCACCCGTCGGTGTCGGTGAGGGCCGGCGCCCGGGTGAACCCGCCGTCCGGGCCGATCAGCCAGCCACCGCCGAGGCCGGCGAGACCGGTGCAGCCCTGGCGGCCGACCGTGCAGCCGACCGGCCAGACGGTCGGACCCGCCGGCGGCGCCGCCATCGGCTGCCCGGTGGCGGCGGCGTAAACGTCCACTGTGGACGGTACTGGGCAGCGGTCGATGACCACGACCACGCGCGGGCCGGTGAACATCCTGCGGCAGTCCGGCCGGTCCTTGAACTGCCGGTGCCACAGCACCGCGCCGGTACCGGTGGAAAGCGCCGTCAGCTCGCCGTCCGCCCGCTCGGACACCACAACCGGGCGCCCGTCGGGTACCGGCGCGAGGTACAGCCCTGGCGGCTCGTACACGGTGCTCGCCCCGGTCCGCCGGCCCTGGTACGAGGTGGCGCCCACGCCGGCATCCGCCCGCCACATGATCCGGCCCGTCTCCGGATCGATCGCGACGAGCTTCCCGTCCGACCACTTCGACACCACGACATGGTCGTCGGCCACGACTCCGACGAGCTGCGCCGGCCAGCGCCGGAACGCCCACAGTGCGCTCGCCGGTACCCCGAACCAGACCGGGCCGTCGGCCCAGACCCGGTTCTGTGCGCCGTACACCCGCATCCAGGTACCGATCAGTAGCGGTGAGCGCATCAGCTCGCCGTACACGTGGGCATAGGCGGCGCGCGGCTGCGGGTACGGCTCGCGGGAGCGGTCCAGCGTGTCGCCCGGGGCGAAGACCCGGACCGCCGCGAAGACGGTCAGCAGCAGCGCCACCGCGCCTCCCGCGATCAGCGACCGCCGCATCACCTCACCCCCTGAGCGGGAACCACCCTACCTTCCACTTCGCCCAGGTCGACGACCCCGCCGTCCGCACCGGCCGCCCGTCCCCGAATCGTGACGGTGTCGCCGTCGGCCAGATACGTCCGGGTACTGCCGTCCGCGAGCGTGACCGGCTCGGCGCCGCCCTGGCTCAGCTCCAGGAACGAGCCGACCCGGTCGGGTTCGGGGCCGGAGATCGTGCCGGAGGCGTACAGGTCGCCGGTGCGCAGGCTGGCGCCGCCCGAGGTGAGGTGGGCGAGCTGCTGCGCCGGGGTCCAGTAGAGAGTACGGAACCGCGGCCGGCTCACCACCGTGCCGTTCCACTCCACGGCCAGCTCGACGTCGAAGGTGTACCGGTGCTTCTCGACGAGGTACCCGGCGACCGGCGGATCCTGCTCGGGCGCATCGATTCGGGCCAGCTCGGACAGCGGTACGACCCACGGCGAGATGGTGGTCGCGAACGACTTGGCGAGGAACGGCCCGAGCGGCCGGTACTCCCAGGCCTGCAGGTCCCGCGCGGACCAGTCGTTGACCAGGACCACGCCGAAGACGTGGGCGGTGAGGTCGTCGGCCGGCACCGGTCTGCCGAGCTGGCTGGGTACCCCGACCACGAATCCGAGCTCGGCCTCGATATCCAGGCGCTGCGAGGGGCCGACGTCACCCGGCCCGCGCTGCCCGCACGGCCGCACGACCGGGGTACCGGAGACGACGACGGTACCGGCCCGCCCGTGGTACCCGACCGGAAGGTGCCGCCAGTTCGGCAGCAACGGCGGCTGGTCCGGCCGGAAGATGCGGCCAACGTTCGCCGCGTGGTGCTCGGAGGAGTAGAAGTCCACGTAGTCGGCGACGCGGAACGGCAGTACCGGCTCGACCTCGCCGAGCGGTACCGACAGCCGATCCGGTAGCTGGGTCGCCTGCTGCGCCACGACCGTCCACTGTGGAGGACCGAGGGCGAGGAAGTCGTTGAGCGCGCCGTTCTGGAAGGTACCCAGCCCGTCGACCAGTTCCTCGCGCTCGGCCGCGGTGAGGTCGAAGACCACGTCGCCGGTGCGGTACCCGATCCGCGTCCGTCCCTTGTGGACGAACACCCCGTACCCGGTCATCCCGACGCCTCGCTTCGCGAGGCCTCGGCCTGCCGGCGCCGGCTGAGCCCCTGGTTCGCCCGCTGACGCTCGCTCATGCCGCGGTTCCCGGCAGCAGCCCGAGCCGGGCGAGGTCCTCGACCGGTTCCAGTACGCTGCAACTGCCGAAGCCGATCCACAGTGGACGGTCCTGGTGCAGCATCCGGCGGGTCGCCTCGATCAGCGGTACCGGGTCGGTCACCGCCAGGGTCGCCCCCACGTCGGCGACCTCCGCGCCGTGTACCGCCTGTGCGGTGGCCACCAGGACGTTGAGGAAGCCGTGGTGGATGAAACCGGTCTCCGGGTCGGTGTGCCGGATCGCGTGGTGCAGCCCGGCGGTGAGCTTGAACGGCAGCTCGCGATCCCGGCAGGCACAGATCACAGCGGCCAGCTCGATCGGCGTGGGGAACAGCTCGGCGGCCAGCCCGCCGGTGCGGAACTTGGCCGCAACCGGCAGCCCTTCGCGCCGCGCCTCGGAGAGCGTGTCGAGCGCGGACAGCAGCCCGAAGGTGAGCGGTACCTCCGCGTACGCGCGCAGCCCGGCGAGCGGGCGGAGCAGGTCGAGCAGCGCGGCCACGCCCGGCAGCGGATCCTCGCCCCGCTTGGCGACCGCGACCTCCACCTGTACCACCGCCGGTGGCGCCGCGGCGAGCGCCGCCCGCAGCCCGGCGATGCCGGTGTCGGCGACCACCCCGACCGCGAACCCCTCGGCCGGGTCGACCAGCTCGGCGAGCTGCCCGGTCGCCGAGGCGGGTACGAGCAGCGGCCCGACCAGCCCGGCGTACCAGGCGGACCGGTGCCGCCGGTGGTCCTTGACCGCCTCGTGCAGCGGTGCGCTGCCGGGTGGGTACACGGCAGCGTCGTCGACGAGGCGGGCGAAGACGACCGGCAGCGGTGTTGACACGGCTACCGAACATATCGGACGCTACGAGAAACGGACAACAGCGTCCGATTACCGGACGCAGGCGACCGAAAGGCGGCACCGGATGCCCTACTACCGCCGGGTTGGCGACGTCCCGCCGAAGCGCCACACCCAGTTCCGCCGGCCCGACGGCGGCCTGTACGCGGAGGAGCTGATGGGCCAGGAGGGCTTCTCGTCGGACTCGTCGCTGCTCTACCACCGGTACCCGCCGACCGCGATCGTCGCCGCCGAGGAGTTCACCCCGCCGGCCTGGTCCCGACTGCCCAACCGGCCGCTCAAGCCGCGCCACTTCCAGACCCACAAGCTCGACGCGTCCGGCGCCGACCCGGTGCTCGACCGCCAGCACCTGCTCGCCAACGACGACGTGCGGCTGTCCTATGTGGTCGCCGACCGCCCATCCCCGTTGTACCGCAACGCGATCGGCGACGAGTGCCTGTACGTCGAGGAAGGCCGGGCCCGCGTGGAAACCCCGTTCGGGGCGCTCGACCTCGGCGAGGGCGACTACGCGATCATCCCCACCTCGGTGATCCACCGGATCATCCCGGACGGCGCGGTGCGCCTGCTCGCGATCGAGGCCACCGGCCACGTCGGCCCGCCGAAGCGGTACCTGTCGGCGCGCGGCCAGTTTCTGGAGCACTCCCCGTACTGCGAGCGCGACCTGCGCGGCCCCGATCCGATCCAGGAGGACGGCGAGGACGTCGAGGTGCTCGTCCAGCACCGGCGCGGCTGGACCCGCCACCGCTACGCGAAGCATCCCTTCGACGTCGTCGGCTGGGACGGCTGCCTGTACCCGTGGGCGTTCTCCATCCACGACTTCGAGCCGATCACCGGCCGGGTACACCAGCCGCCGCCGGTGCACCAGACGTTCCAGGGGCCGAACTTCGTGGTGTGCTCGTTCGTACCCCGCAAGGTGGACTACCACCCGCTCGCTATCCCGGTGCCGTACCACCACCACAACACCGACTCCGACGAGGTGCTGTTCTACACCGGCGGCAGCTACGAGGCGCGGCGCGGTTCCGGCATCGCCCAGGGCTCGATCTCCTTGCACCCCAGCGGGTTCACCCACGGCCCGCAGCCCGGTGCGGTCGAGCGGGCCATCGGCGTGGACTACTTCGACGAGCTGGCCGTCATGGTGGACACGTTCCGGCCGCTGGACCTCTGCGAGCCGGCACTGTCCATTGAGGACACCGCGTACGCCTGGACCTGGGCGCGGTGACATTGGCGCGCTCGCTCCGCTCGGCTCGGTGCTAACGGTCGATCACGCGAGTCGGAGTGATCCGCACGACGACCCGTACGTTGTCCGGCCGGCCCTCGCGGAACGGCACGCCGTCGTACTTCTGCGACAGGTCCTGGATCAGCTCCGGGCCGCCCTCCTCGGTCAGCGACACGGCACCGCGCACCTCGACGTAGCGGTACGGGTCGGCCGGGTCGTACAGCGTCACGCCGACCCGCGGGTCGCGCTCCATGTTCTTCGTCTTGCGCCGGCCGCGGATGGTCGAGAAGAGGATGTCGTCACCGTCCCGCTTGACCCACACCACGCTGGACTGGGGCGCGCCGTCCGGGTTGATCGTGGAGACGACGGCGAAAGTCGGCCCGTCGATGAGCCGCTTGGCGAGATCGGTGAGTGCTGTCATTCGTCCATCGGTACCACAACCGCCACCGCGACGGCGGCCAGCCCCTCGCCGCGGCCGGTCAGGCCGAGCCCGTCGGTCGTGGTGCCGGACACGGTCACCGGCGCGCCGAGCGCGGTACCGAGGACCTCCTGCGCCTCGGCCCGGCGCCGCCCGACCTTCGGGGTCACGCCGATCACCTGGATCGACACGTTGCCCACCCGGAATCCGGCCGCGCGGACCCGCTGCGCGGTCTCCGCGAGCAGGGCCGCACCCGAGGCGCCGGCCCACTCCGGGCGCGCGGTGCCGTAGTTCGAGCCGAGGTCGCCCAGGCCGGCAGCGGACAGCAGCGCGTCGCAGGCGGCGTGCGCCGCCACGTCGCCGTCCGAGTGCCCGGCCAGTCCGGGTACCCCGGGCCACAGCAGGCCGGCGACCCAGCAGGGCCGGTCGGGGGTGAAGGCGTGCACGTCGGTACCCACGCCGACGCGGGGAACGGCTACCAGTCAGCGCTCGCCAGCGAGCAGCGCCTCCGCGAGTACCAGATCGACCGGTCTTGTGATCTTGAAAGCGGCCTCGTGACCGGGCACCGCGACCACCGGTACCCCCAGCTTTTCGACGAGACCGGCGTCGTCGGTGTGGGAGTCGACCGCGGCCCGGTGTGCCGCGGCGAGCACCGCGCGCCGGAAGCCTTGCGGCGTCTGGACCACCCGCAGCACCGACCGGTCCACCGTGCCCACCACGGTGTCGGCGACAACCTCCTTGACCGTGTCGACCACCGGCAGTACCGGGATCACCGCGTCCGCACCGCCGCGCACGGCCGCGGCGACGGCCTCGACCAGCGCGGTGGGTGCGAGCGCCCGGGCGGCGTCGTGCACCAGCACGATCTCGAACCGGTCCGGTACCGCGGCCAGCGCGGCCGCCACCGAGGCCTGCCGGTGCGCCTCCCCGGGCACGACGGTGACCGCCGACCCGAGCAACCGCGCGACGGCGTCCACCTCGGCCGGCGGGGCGGCGACGACCACGACGCCAACTGACGGCGCGGCCGCGACCCTCCGCATCGCGTGGACCAGCAGGGGCTGGCTGGCCAGCAACCGCAGCGCCTTGGGGGTACCGGCCCCGAGCCGGACCCCCAGACCGGCCGCCACAACAAGGACCGCGACGTCACCGCGCGCATCGGGTTGCGCGGTCACGTCGCGGTCCTGGGGAACGGGTTTCGCGGATCGGGGCCGGTCAGGCCTCGGTGAGGACCTTGTCGAGAAGGATCTCCGCCTCGTCCTTCGTGCTCTTCTCGGCGAGCGCAACCTCGCCGACCAGGATGTCCCGGGCCTTGGCCAGCATGCGCTTCTCGCCAGCCGACAGCCCACGCTCGCGCTCGCGACGCCAGAGGTCCCGCACGACCTCGGCGACCTTGAGCGGATTGCCGGATGCCAACTTCTCCAGGTTGGCCTTGTAACGCCGCGACCAGTTGGTCGGTTCCTCGGTGTGCGGAGCCCGGAGAACATCGAAGACCTTGGTCAGGCCTTCCTCTCCGACAACCTCACGGACACCGACGATCTCGGCGTTTTCGGCGGGTACCCGGACCGTCAGATCACCCTGCGCGACCCGGAGCACGAGGTACAACTTCTCCTCGCCCTTGATGATCCGAGTCTCGATTGCCTCAATGAGTGCGGCCCCGTGGTGGGGGTAGACAACGGTTTCGCCCACACTAAAAACCATAGGTTCGAAGCCCCTTTCGCTGTGTCTAGGGTAACACGGAGGTACCCGGACGGCCCAGCCCCGGGGAGGGCGTTCGTGCTGGTCAGCATGGGTGTGAGTCCCGCTTCCCGGGCTTGACACGCGCACTGATCCGTGCATCCTCACGATGCGTAGTCGGGTCGTGACCTGCGCGAATGGCAATTCGGGACATGTCACCTACATAGCCAGGAGTAACTGTCTGGCTCTCGGGGTACCGAAGGGTCCAGTCCCACTGGCGCTCCCCCGCCGGGTGCGAGAAAGTGGACGCAAGGCCGAGGAGAACGTCATGGGCTCGCAGCGCGGGGACAACGGCGGATCACCGCCGAACGGCGGTGGCCTGCCCGACCTCCCTCCCGAGTGGGGGGTCGTCATCATCCCGGACGACCCGTCCGAGCTCGACCGCGAAGCCACCGAGGTCCGCCGCGAACTGCGCTGGCGGGCCCGCGGCATCCGCTGGCGCCGACGGCTGCACCTGCCGGCATCGCGCGGCGGTCAGGACGGTTCCTCGCTCGGGCTACCCCTCCTGATCATGGCGGTCGCCATCGTCGCGACGCTCACCAGCCTCTTCGCGCTCGCCTGGCCCGGCCCCGGCGGGCACCCCACCACCGGCACACCGCGCCGGACCAGCACCGATGCCAGCGCCGGGCCGATGGTGCCCGACCTGACCCTGGTCGGCGCCGACGGCAGCCAGGTGCACCTGCGCAACAGCCTGCCGGCCGTGCTCCTGCTCGCCGACAACTGCGCCTGCGCCGACCTGGAGCTGGCCACCGCCAAGGCGGTACCCGCGGGGGTCACCGTCCTCGCGGTCGGACACACCGCCGCGCCCGCGCTGCCCAGTGCCCCGCCGGTCGGGATACGCCTCCAGTCGGTCGCCGACCCGGATGGCCGGCTGCGCGGTACCTATGCCGGTTCGCCGCCGGCGACCGGGGTGATCGCGATCCTGGTCAAGGGCACCGGCGAAGTCATCCGGACCGTCCCCGGGGTAGCCAGGGTCGAGGACTTCTCCGCCGACCTGGCCAAGCTCTAGCGGCCGAGCAGGGCGGCGTAGAGGGTCAGGCCGGGGCCGAATGCGAGCGCCACGATCCGCTCCGGCGCGGCCGGCCGCAACGCCTCCAGGATCATCAGTACCGTCGGGGACGAGCAGTTGCCGTGCTCGGCGAGTACCTGACGGGAGGCCGCCAGGTCGGCGTCTGTCAGGCCGAGCCGGGACTGGATCACGTCGAGGATCCGCGGGCCGCCCGGGTGCACCGCCCAACCGTCCACATCGGACAGTGCGAGGCCGTGCCGGCGCAGCAGCTCCCCGACCAGCGGGCCGACGTGCAGGTCGAGCACGTCCGGTACCCGGTTGGACAGGCCCATCCGGAAGCCCAGGTCGGTCACGTCCCAGGTCATGTGGTCGGCCGCGGTCGTGTCGGTCACCGAGACGAGGTCCAGCAACCGGTACCCCCGGGAGGCGGGCCGGACCACGACGGCGGCCGCGGCGTCGGAGAACAGCGCGTGCGCGACGATCTGCTCGGCGTCTGCGGTCGGCGGCTGGACGTGCAGGCTGGTCAGCTCCAGGCAGAGCAGGACGGCGGGGCGGCCCCGGGAGCGGGCGAAGTCGCCGGCCACGCCGAGCCCCGGAAGGGCGGCGTAGCAGCCCATGTGGCCGATGAACAGCCGCTGGGCGTCGGCCGGCATACCGAGGTCGCGGGCCAGCAGGATGTCCAGCCCCGGCGTCACGTACCCGGTGCACGAGCACACCGCGAACAGGCCCACCTCGGCCGCGGGCAGCCCGGCGGCGGCCAGGGCGTCGCCGACCGCCGCCTTGCCGAGCGGGAGCGCCTCGGTGAGGTACCGGCGCATCCGCCGCTCGGTGGACCAGCCGGACACGTCCTCGATCAGCGGGTTGAGCGCGCCGTGCCGGGTGGCCACGCCGGAGTTCGAGAACAGCCGGGACGCCAGCGCCCGCTGCACGCCCGAGTAGTGCGCGCGGAAGAAGCCGCGCCACAGGTCGTCCTGGCGCAGTGCTGGCGGATGCGAGATGCCGATCCCGGCGAGGGCTACCACCGGGGCGCCGATCCGTCGGCGTCCGGGTCGCCGCCGAGGGCCGCGATGCCCAGCCAGTCGGCGCACACGTCGGACGTCGCGGGTTGCAGGGAACCGCAGCGGGCGTCGCGGTACAGGCGCTCCAGCGGGTTGCCGCGCCGGGTGGCCGAGGTACCGGCGGCCTCCAGCATGCTCGCCGCGACCTCGGCGGCGGTGGTACCGGCGAGCAGCTTGGCCCGCCATACCCAGCGGTTGGTCTCGGTGTCCCCGGGTGCCGCGTCAACCCGCCGGGCGGCCTCGGCGACGGCCAGCCGCGCGGCGGCCACGGCGGCGTCGGCGCGCCCGATCCGGGCCCGCACGTTTGGGAGCCCGGCCAGGCCGCGGCCGGTCAGGTGGGTCACAGCGGCGTCGACCGCGGCCTGCGCGACGCCGACGTACACGGCCGCGTAGCTGGCCACCAGCCAGTGCGGCATCAGCTGGGCGAACCAGAGCGCCAGCCCTTCCACGCCGCCGAGCAGCGTGCCCGGCGCCACCCGGACGTCGAGGTGCAGGTCGTGCGAGCAGGTGGCGCGCATGCCCAGCGAGTCCCAGGTGGACTCGACGGCGAGGCCCGGCGTGCCGGCCGGTACCAGGAACTGGGAGACGGTCTGCGGGTCGTCGGCGCGGCGCGCGGCGACGAGGTATCCGTCGGCGTGGCCGGCGCCGGAGACGAACGCCTTC
>WNGM01003391.1_pt1 | contig 14013 bp, 17 predicted proteins | sample 5400571 | NCBI WGS metagenome assembly WNGM01 (sample SAMN13153378, study PRJNA577476) | soil metagenome | isolation source: 100 cm soil or saprolite under Garry oak tree replicate 2 | place: USA:California | collected 2016-06-15
CATGCAGATCATCAAGCGCCGTCTCATCGGTAAAGAAGGCTCTGAACGCGTGCGTGAACTACGCACCATTCTCGAGGAACTCCCCGGTTACCGCAGCGGCCCCTACGCGGACCTGCGTAAATGGGTGCTCAGCCAGATCGAAGAAACACACACTCGCTCTCACACTATACATCGTGACACCATTGCAGTACGCCGTGAAGGAGTGGCCCAGGTAGCACTCGTGGGAGCGCCCAATGCGGGCAAATCATCGCTGCTCCACGCCCTCTCGCATGTGCAGATCAAGATTGGTGATTACGCTTTCACCACTTTGCGCCCCGTTGCCGCACTGACGCGCATCGGCGGAGTGCTCGTCCAACTCGTAGAGATCCCCGGACTGATTGCGGGCGCCAGCGAAGACCGTGGTGGGGGACGCGCCCTCCTGGGCGTTCTACGAGCCGCCGATGCCATCGTCTATTGCCAGGATGTTCGCGCACCACATGATGCACTCAAAGACGTAAGGGAGGAAGTAGCTCTCGCAGGCATCGACCTACCGTCATTGCTCGCGGCCACAAAGATGGACGAGGCAAACGCGGCTGACCTGGCAGCGCTGCAAGCAGCCGTACCGGATCTACCCGTTGTGGGAGTCTCCATCATCGATGACGATAGCCTGGCCGCGTTCAAAGAGGCCATATGGAAACTCACTGGCCTCATCCGTGTCTACCTCCGTCACAACAAAACGGTGGACGACGAACCTCTAGCAATGCAGCCAGGGGCCACCATCATCGATGTTGCCATGGCAGTACACAAAGAAATGGGTGCGACCTGTCGCGGCGCGCGCCTTTGGGGCCCTTCAGCGCGCTTTGATGGCCAGCAGGTTGGACGCGAACACCGCGTGCAGGATGGCGATACCGTCGAGATCATCACCTGAGTACTTCGATGTTGATCTTGCCGCTTTTTTGACCTCCGCTTCCGTTGCTGCATAGAACAAGACTAACGCTTCCGTTGCTGCATAGAACAAGACTAACAAGCTGCCATAGCCTAAGCCTATATCCAGGCTAGCGAGGTGCAGTGTTTTTCGCATTGTGTTTATCCTCCTTGTTTACCGATTGCCTTTAGTGGTATGCCTCTAAAGGCATACCACACGTGGCACTCACTGTCAAGGCGTCTTCAGTAGTACAATCGCGCAAAAAGGTAGAGACATGGCGTTACGGTTGCGCGTCAAGGAGTTAGCAGAGTCCAAAGGATTTAATATTTCAACACTATCGCGCAAGGCCGATGTAGGCTTAAACACGATTAGGCGGCTATGGCGCGATCCGTACCGAAGTGTTGATTTTTACGTTTTGGAGCGGATAGCTAAGGCGTTAGAAGTGCCTGCAACCGAACTTATTGAAGATGTACCAGATAAAGAAGATTAAGGAGGAAGTTGTAGCGATGATCAGTAGACTGGGTCACCTGTTTCTATCAGGTATTTTTATCACGGGCGGTTTCAAAGCGTTCCTGAATCCAGGGTATCGCGTCAATCCAGTGGCGAAGGCCGGTATACCGGAACCAAAACTTGCCGTAGAGATGAACGGCCTGGCAGACGCAATTCATGAAAAATCTTGGTTTGCTTGGTGGGCTTCTCATCATGCTGCTTGAGAAATAGCCCTGTGGAGAGTCGGTAGAGTCATATAACAGTAGAAAAGGAAAGAGAATCTGTGAGCGAACAGGAGCAAAAGAAAGTCGCGCTGGTGATTATCGCCCATCCAGATGATGCCGAGTTCGGCTGCGCTGGCACTATTGCCTTGTGGGCGCGCGAGGGCTGGGATGTGTACTATGTGCTGTGTACCGATGGTGCCGGTGGTGGTCCCGACGAAGCCACCGATGTCGGGATAGAAGCGCAGCGTGAGATGATAAGAACCCGCAAGATCGAGCAGCGGGCCGCGGGCGAAGTCCTTGGCATCAAGGGTGTCGACTTCCTCGATTATCCTGACGGCCAGCTACAGCCTACCATAGAGCTGCGGCGCGACCTGGTGCGCGCCTTACGCCGTTATCGCCCCGCTCGGGTTATTTGCCAGTCTCCCGAGCGTACCTGGACACCCAATCTCATGATCCGGCGTTATCATCCAGATCACCTTGCTGCCGGTGAAGCAACTATAGAGGCCATCTATCCCGCGTCACAAAATCCCTGGGCCTTTCCCGAACTCATGGAAGAAGGTTTGCTGCCCCACAAAGTATCCGAAATCTACATTATGGGAGCCCCTGTCTTGAACTACGTGGTCGATATTTCATCGACGATGGAACAGAAGCTGGCTGCCCTGCGTGCCCATGCCAGCCAGGTCAGCAGTTTCCCTGAGATGGAAGAGCGGGTGCGCAAGATTAGTTCCGAGCAGGGTGCCAGACACGGCGTGGCCTACGCTGAAGAATTTCACCGCGTCGAGAACGTATAGCGCAGGGATGTGGGAAGAGGGCCGTCAGAAACATGAAGGCCTGGTTAGACAAGTTCATGCACAAGAGCAAAGCGGGTGGCAGCAGCGCGCGAGGAGACCCCTAGCTTGCTGTAGATCACGCTCAGATGCCAGTTGACAGTGCGCGGACTGATGACCAGCTGTTCGGCGACCTGAGCGTCTGTCAGTCCATCTGCGACGAGCCGCAGCACTTCCACTTCTCGTGCCGAGAGTCCAGCAGGCGAGCCGACTGACAGCTTGGGAGTAGGAACCACCTGCAGTTTTCGGGTGGGCAGTGCAGACATGCTAACTCGTCCCGCGGAGGCGCTCACCTCCGCATCAGGACCTTTCCTGGTATCCATCGGATGCTCCCATGGGAGGAGATCGGCTCCTGGATCGTTCCTCGGTAGATCGGCCACCCATGCGAGCAGAGAGAAGGGCTCGGCGCAGTCCTGCCCCTCTCCCACCAGCTTGGCGAGCCTCGCGCTCGCCTCGAGCAGGGAACATGCAGTGACAATATCATCTTGGTGGAGGGCCATCTGCCCCAGGAGAACGAGTTCCTGGATCAGCCGGGGAAGCACGGAGGCAATCCTGCTCTTCCCACCGGATCTGCTGCCTCGTTCCACGCTCTCCTCAACCAGCACCTGTGACCTCGTGATCTCACGATGGGGAAGCATCCGTCCGCTTCCTTCTCTCTGAGAGGAACCAACGTATGTTTGTCTCATGGAAGATGGCCTCCTTATCTCGCATCTTGTCGATTCCAATCGGTTCCGGGCAAGAGAGGACATGGTGATGGAAGCTCTCCAGTCCCACATTTATGAGCGGGATTCGGCCTGATACTCAATGGCTTGACCGCGCTGCCCGAACCGCTGCAGCCGTGTACCCAGGGCTATTGAGTATAGACCTACCGGTAGTTTGTTGATTCCGGATTTCGTCTCGTTTTAAGCCCATCATTATTTGATGGGCTGAGCTCAAATTGCTCAGGATATACACCCGAAATCAGGCGCGATTTCCCGAGTCCACAAAGTACCGCTACAGCGGTGTTCACAAAGATTGAGCCATACGTGGAAACGCAACATTGAAGCGGAATAGGGGATAGCATAGCCTCCCTCGGCTCTACTATGCCAGTTCGCGTGCCACGCGGATCATGGCTTCCAAGCTGCGCTCAACGTCCGCCTCGGTCGTGGCCCAGGACGACACGCTGATGCGCATGGCTACTTGCCCCTGCCAGAGGGTCCCGCCGCACCAACAGGTGCCATCCTGCTGAATGCCGGCAATCACGCGCCGCGTCCTCTCAGCATCCCCAAACGTCACCAGCACCTGGTTGAGCACAACCTCGTTCAGAATGGTGTACCCCGCAGCCTGCAAGCCCTCCGCAAAGCGCACCGCATGGCGGCAGGTGTGCTCAACGAGATCGGCGAGGCCTGACCATCCCAGCGAGTGCAACGCCGCCCAGATTTCGATCCCGCGTGCCCGGCGCGAGAGTTCTGGCGTGAAGTTGGCCGGGTCGCGTGTTGAGCTTGAGGTCAGGTAGGCCGCAGAAACCGCCATCGCGGCCTGGAGCACATCCGGAGAACGGACAAAGGCCAGGCCACTGTCATAGGGCGTGTTCAGATATTTATGCGCATCCGTCGCCCAGGAATCGGCCTCGGCATAGCCCGCCAACAGATGCGCTTTGGAGGGGGCTGCCGCTGCCCACAGCCCAAAAGCGCCATCGACATGCACCCAGGCATGGGCTGCTTTCGCCTTGGGGATGATCTCAGACGCGGGATCGAATGCCCCGGTATTGACATTCCCGGCCTGCAAGCAGACGATGGTCGGACCGGAGAGGGTCGGAAACACATCAGCACGCATGCGGCCCTGCTTGTCCACCGGGATGCGCACCACGCGGTTGCGACCAAACCCCGCCAGCCCCAGGGCCTTGAACAGCGCGGCATGGGCCTCCTGGCCAACGACCACGGTGACATCTGGTGCGCCAAACAGGCCATCGGCTTCCACATCCCATCCTGCTTGTTTCAGGACGGCATGGCGCGCCGCGGCCAGGCAGGTGAAGTTCGCCACCGTCGCGCCAGTGACGAACCCCACACCCGTTTCGGGTGGCAAGTTGAGCACGTCACGCAGCCAGCGCAGCGCGACCTCCTCCAGCTTCGCGGTAAGCGGAGTGACCCCTGCCAGAGCGGAATTTTGATCCCAGGCCCCGGCCAGCCAATTGGCTGCTAGCGTTGCCGGTAGCACCCCACCGATCACGAAGCCAAAGAAGCGTGGTCCGGTCATCGCCATCGTCGCCGCCCCATAGGAATCGAGCAGCGCCAGGGTTTCGTCAGCCTCGGATGGATGGTCAGGCAGCGGGATATCAAGCTCTGCGAGACGGGCAACAACGGTGGGATCAGGGGCCACACTTCGCCCATTCAGGCCCTCCTGATACCGAATCGCCCGCTCCGCAGCGGCGATGAGCACTTCGCGCATGGTAACCTCCTGTGCTGCTCCATGAAGCATTACCTGAACAAAAGAGTTGGTACATTCATACGGAGTATACGCATACGTACATCCTTTTTATGTTCTCATCTTCTCGCTTCTTGAGGTGCGAAATGTGGGCTAGAAACGCAGTTCTAGCAACAACGTTACCCCCACTTCTCAGTGATGGCTCAATTGAGATGGCCTGGGCCTCCGCGAGCATCACTGGTGTCCCTAACCTCAGCGAATTGGGGATCTCGGCGACTTGATCCGTCTGCTCGATCAAGGCGAGAATAGCTGCTTCGCTGGCCTCCGCTTCAATCCGGGTAGAGTAGGTGACATGCTGTGTACAAACTGGCTCACCTCCCCAGTCGGCTTGCACATCCACTTGCGAGCTTTTGATCACTATGCTCCGCTTCGCCGCCTCGCGGAAGATATCATTGCAATAACAGCCGCCAATGGCCAGCAACAGCAGCTCACCTCCATTGAAGCCTAATCCCATGCCTCCAGCCTGCTCTGGACGGTCAACAGTGAGGGTACGATGCCCGGTCCACCCTACAGCGACGCAGGCATCTTGAACGGTTCGGACATGGACACTCGTTTGTGCCATACTACAGCTCCTTTCTTGCTGACGCTCGCAGCACATTGTATCCAACCTGGTCTGATCTTGCATGAGGCATCTGCCCTGTTTCTCCACACAAGTATTTCGCCTTTCAGGGCATTGCCCTCAACCCGCTTTGTCGCTCAACAAAGACCTCGTATTCAAACAAATCTGGACTCGGCTCTCATCCTTGCTTTCACGTATAGAAGTACGGGTCGAGGACGCGTACTTCCGTGATACGATCCACTGGCAGCTTACTTCGCCGTGCAGCTTGCCGGATGGCTTCCGGTGAGGGCGCATCATAGAGGCAAAAGGTCTTCTGTTTGTCCTCGCTGACATAGGAATAGATCCAGGTCACCTGATCCTGCGCGTTGTTGCTCACGACTGTTCGACAGACCTCTACGCCGGTCTCATCCATGGGAAGGATCAATCCCTCTGGAAAGGTTCGTTCGACGACATAGCGTGGCATATCCTGCTCCTTTCTTTGACTGGTGGTGAGCGTTGCACAACAACGCTCTCAAAGAAAGGATACTCGCGCTCGCCACTTTTCACATCGGGGGTATTGCCTAAATTAGGCGTGTGGGTTCCCCATTTTGGGAATGATCCCTAACTGATAGGCGCTGGAGATCGCCTGCGCACGCGAATGCGCCCCCAGTTTGGCCAACACGGCCGAGACATGATGGTCTACTGTCTTGAGCGAGGTGGAGAGACGGCTGGCGATCTCGGCGTTGGGCAGGCCCTCTGCCATCAGCAGCAGAACTTCCAGTTGCCGGGTGGTGAGACCGGCCTGATTGGTGCGGGTCGAGGGGCGCGGGCCTCGGGGTATTCCCTGCATCCCCTGCTCCCGCATCCGCTGCCGCACTAAAGCCAGAGCTGGCTGCGCGCTGAGCTGTTCGAAGAAGGCAAGGGCGCTCAGCTTTGTATGAGCATCCCCATCGGCGAGTGCCAGCGCCTGCTCATAGGGGCAGCCAATCTCTGCCCACAGCGCAGCTGCCCCCCGCCAATCCCCGGCGATCTGCCGTGCAAACGGCTCGGCGATTGGCCCGGGCGCACTGCTCAGTCCACCCGCACGCCACATCCAGATACACAGTTCGCCGAGCGTCCAGGGGTCCACTTCATGCGCCAGCGCCAGGTCGTAGCCCACGTGCACTTCAGCCAGGCAGCGCTCCTTGTTTCCCTGGAGCCAGGCGGCCTCGGCACGCGCTGCTGCCACAGGGGCAATTCGTTGCAGTTCTCCGGTGGCCAGTGCCAGGGTGCGGGCTTCATCGAGTACCGCTGCACTGCCTGGATCGCCACGCCGCACCCGTACCCGGCCGAGGACCACCAGGGCCGGAATTTTGACCCCGGGAGGCAGTCGATAGAGCTCGAGCAGGCGTGTTGCCCCTTCCGCGGCCTCCTCCCAGGCACCCTGCTCAAAACTGATATGGGCCCGCCAGGCCATCATATACCTCCCCCAGGGATCGAGATCATGCTCAGCGCAATAGGCGATACCATCCCGCAGGTAACGGGCGGCCCGTGAGTAGTCACGGGCCTCGACAGCGCCAGAGGCCAGATTGGCATACGCACGGGAGGCATGTTCCTCCCACCCTCGCTCCAGGGCGAGCCGCAAGCTCCGTTCCAGATTGGCCCGCCCCCGCTCATCATCCTGGGTATAGCGTTGAGCACTTCCCACATTGTTTAACGCATGCACCAGGGTCTCGACATCTCCCAGGGACTCGGCCAGCGCAATAGCCCGCTCCCCCCATCGCACCGCCTCAGCATTGTCCTCAGCAAGCATGTATAATTGCGCCCGGTTGCTGTAGGCCATCGCTAACTCGGCACTCGGCGGCAGGGTTTCGAGCAGGCGCACCGCTTCCACTGCATACTGCTCAGCATCGCCTGGCTTGCCAAGCATCCAACTGATGCGGGAAAGCCAGCGCAGCGTCTGACCGACTTTGTCTGGTCGGTCGAGCTGCCGCCAGATCCGCAAAGCATCCTGGCGCGCCTGCATGGCTTCCTCCTCCTGGCCGGTGAGATAACATTCATGGGCACATCCCTCGAATAGCTCGGTCTGGCGCTCAGGAGGAAACTGGTCAGCATAGCGCAGCGCCACCGCATAGTGGGCTGCCGCCTCGCGATGCGCACCTTGCGCCGAGGCCTGTTGTGCCGCCAGGGGCGCATAGCGTAGCACCAGCGCCTCATCATGGGCCCCCGCCGCGTGATGGACCAGGCGGGCTGCTTGAGACGTGTCTTCCCCGTGGTTGAGCAAGGCCTGCAGCACCTGTGCATGCAGTGCAGGCTTCCGGAGCAAAGAAAGTGTGCTTTCGACGGCCTGGCGCGCGAGCTCGTGCCGGAAAGCCACCGTTGTCTGATCCAGGGACAGCATGCTGCTGGTGAGACATTCCTCCAACGCCGAGGTAGCTGCACCCAGGACCGCTTCTAGCAGCCAGCGTTCGGTTCTGCCGGGGACAATGGAAGCCAGTTCGAGGAAGGGACGCGCAGCAGGTGATAAGCGAGCAACCCGAGCGAGGACCGCATCACGCACCGTCATGGGGATGCCGGGGGTGTCGCTGGCCAGGACCTCGGTGACAAAGAAGGGGTTCCCACCCGTGATGGTATAGAGCTGTTCGACGGATTGATGCCTCTGGTGGGCCAGGTGCGTGACCGCTTGCTCTGAAAGGGGGACGAGCCTCAGGCGTGTGACGGCTTTGCCTGGCAGATCGCCAATAACCGACCACAGTGGATGGTCGCGGCTGAGTGCGTCATCGCGGTACGTGACGATGAACAAAACAGCCAGAGACGAGATGCGCCGCCCCAGAAACTTGATCAGATCCAGTGTGGCTTCATCGGCCCAGTGGACATCTTCAATCACCACCACGGTGGGGCTGGCGCTCTTCTGCAGTTCGTCAAGCAAAGCCGAGAACACCATGGGTCGCGGAGTGTCGCGACTCATGAGCGTAGACAAGCTGCCATGCACCTGAGCAGCAATATCGTACAGCGGTCCAAGCGGGCGCGGGGTAAATAAGGCTTCGCAGGCTCCCCAGAGTCGTCGGACGGCTCTGCAATGCAGACTCACAAACTGCTCCACCAGCGCGGTTTTGCCAATCCCGGCCTCACCGCTGACGAGCACAGTACGCCCATTGCCAGTTGTGGCCGTGCGATAAAGTATCGACAACTGTTCGAAACAGTGGTCACGTTCGAGAAGGTTCATAACGAGTCCTTAGTGTGGCCCTATGTGCCTGGATAGCAGAAAGGCGCTGAAGTTGGCCACACTCTCCACGTCACCTTCATCAAGCATATTGACGATTTTCTTTACCGCCAGACGGTTGGGCTGACCTGGAGTAGTTGGGAGAATAAATCCGATAGCCTGCGTCATCTGGGGCTCGCGCTCCCTGCGAATCTCCTCCGCCATAAACTCCAACAGGTCGGCTACATCCAGCCCCAGCGCATTCGCCAGGCTCTCCAGTACTTTCGCCGAAGGATATTTCTGCCCGCGTTCGATCTCCCCGACATAAATTTCGGAGAGGCCCGCCTTATCACCCAGTTCCTTTATCGTCATATCACGTCCCTGGCGTTCTCTCCTGATGACCCTGCCCAGAATTTCCTGCAAATCTGCCATAATCCGCTATCCCTTCCTATGCTTATGGCATAGCCATGTAGTAAGTATGCTATTAGCATATATAACCTCTATTAGTATAAGCTATCAGCATGTTATATTCAAGAGGAGAAAGCAGTTTAGTCCCTTAAAGCTAAGGAGGAAATATGTTCATTGCTTCGCCTCGTCATACACACAACCTTATGTCCGAGCAGCCAAATACCAGGTATTCATTACCTATACCCATGGTATACGAAAACGTGCGCGTGGAACCCGCGAACTGGGAGTACCACGTTCTGACCATTGATGCGCGCGAGGAGACCCTGCCAGATGCAGCCAGGTTAAGCGAGCTAGGCCGCCAAGGCTGGCTGCTGGTGGGAATCATAGACCAGGGCGCCACCGGCAAGAGTTCGTTGATCCATTATTACTTCGTACGCCAGAAAATGTAGGGACGACCACGTGCTCGATCAATCGGCTCTCTACGGGGTCGCCCTATCCGGAACCCTGCCTGGGGGACAGGTAATGCCCTGCAAGCGGCACGCCATACATTCTATAGACTTTGAAAGGGAAGAAAAACTATGGCATCGAGTTTGGTTGTACCAACCGTCATCGAAACCACCGGGCGCGGTGAACGCGCCTACGACATTTTTTCGCGCCTCCTACGGGAGCGTATCATTATGATCAACAGCCCGATCGAGGAGGGCATGGCCGGGCTGATTGTAGCCCAATTGCTCTTCCTGGCCTCTGAGAATAGCGAACGTGAGGTCAACATGTATATCAGCTCGCCGGGAGGCTCGGTCGCCGCTGGCCTGGCGATCTACGATACCATGCGCCATCTATCCTGTCCTATAGCCACGACCTGTGTAGGCTACGCTGCCAGCTTCGGCACCATCCTGCTGATGGCCGGCGACCATGGACGGCGCCGCGCCTTGCCACATGCTCGCATTCACATTCACCAGCCATGGATTCAAAGTGGTATTGGCGGACAGGTTACCGACATCGATATCCATGCTCGCGAACTTCTGCATACCCGTGATGTGCTCAACGAGATCATCCAGCAGCATACCGGGCAGCCTCTCGAACGCATCCGGCACGATACCGAACGCGATTTCTTCATGAGCGCCCGGGAAGCAGTGGAATACGGCATCGTCGATGAGGTGCTAACGCTGGCCGAAAAGTAACTGCTGCTCTGTCGAAGTTCACGTGAAATGTAGGGGCGACCCTTGCGGTCGCCCTGCTGACGGTCACCCGGCTGGCTCAATCCTCACACTGTCGAGTTCGAACCATTGGGGTCCGCTGGCGACGGTACCAAAACGCAGGACCCCGCGTGGAGTCGCGACTGCGTACTGGTTATCAAGCCAGGCAACGAAGCCAAGGGGGCGGGTTGGTGGCTGAAGCGCGTTCAGTACCAGTCGACCATCGACCCAGAAGCGGGCTTCGCTCTGTTTCCACTCAAGCACATACGTGTGCCAGGCGGTCATATCGACCTGTAGCATCGCTTCTTGTGCTCCGCTCAGCCGCTGCAACCAGCGCCCGGCGGGTCGCGTTTCGCCCGTTAGCCGTGCCCAGGCGCCTGCCAGGGCCATTGGTCCGACAGCCGCCAGCGCGCCTGGACGCATACTGTGAATGACCTGCGCCTTCCAGCCCCAGCCCGGAAGACCGGGAACCAGCGCCATGTTGGACGGAGGAGACGCGTAAAAAAACCAGATTGCCTCCGGCAGCATGAGGATATCGCCCCGGATCGAAAAAGGATAGTTCCATAGGCCGAAGCCCGCCGTACCTCGCAGGATAGCAAGGCGTCCGCTACTCTCGTTCGTGCTGTTCAAAGTCGCTGCTGGCAGCGATGAGCGTGCGCGTACTTCCATACGCAGTGGCGGTCGCCAGGGAAAATCCGACCTTGCCCGGCCGGTGCAATCATCGATTTGCGTGTCCGTGTACTGTCCCTGCTCTGCTGACTCGAAAGCCATGTGTAGGACTGAATCGCTAATGTGCAGCGTAGCCCCACCAATACACGTTTGTCTCCAGCGTTGATCGAATGACTGGTTGAAATCATCAAGCATAGTTTTGCTGCTTAGCGCTCGCCCACTGGGAGGACAACTGAAAGCTCAATCAGCTCCTCTTCTAATTGTTGCCACACCAATTGCTCAGCCTCGATATTGTCGAGAGGCCGGTCTGTCCCGATGCTATCTCGCAGCGTGTTAGCCACGCGCTGCCGGAAGTCTGCAAAATAGAGCTTTTGTATACTGTGGGAAGGCATAACGCGCAACTGGATGTCCTGCGGCTCGTAGAACTCTTCAGGCTCGAATGCCATGGCTATCAGGTCGGCATACTGTTGAATCAGTGAGAGCCGGGCCTGCGGGTGGAAATGGTTGGGCTGTGTACTGGAAACCAGCAGGCAGCCCGCCGTGCGGCCTCCATATAAAATGGGATAGATCGCGGCACTGATTTCTCCCTCTACCTGGTGAGTAGGGAGCAGGCTCGGCTCGTCTTTGATGTTCTGGTTGACGGCGGGCCGGCATGATGTGGCAACGTAGCCTGCCAGGGACTCTGCTCCAAGAAACATCGCCTTCTGTTCCAGGTCGCCTGCCCAGGGAGATGTCCCCACCCCTATACTCTCGCGCAGGCTGCGAACCTTTTGGCCATGCGATGGAGGCATACAGCGCGCAACTGTGACGGCCATACCAAGACGATCCGGGTCCAGTTGCCCTAGCGCCTGCTGCAAGATGAGATTCCCGATTGACCAGAACCGCAGGGTTGGAGCATTGGACGCCAGAGAGGCAAATACTCGGACATAGAACTCAGAAGGAATCTCTTTCGATGTATCGTCGGTCTCTAGATCGGAGAAATCTGGGTATTCCTCCCTGATCAGGTCATAAAGCGTCTCGCGATACCTGGGTAAGGCATCGAGCAGGCGATGAAGATTCTGTGGGCGTGGATCTGAATCGCCCGTGGCCCAGTGGCTCAAAGTGATCGTACGCATACCAAGTTCTTCAACAAGGCGTTGTTTTTCTTCCGGATCGCTCATGATCCACCCCAGGAGTTCGCGCCATGTCTGTGGTTCATTTACCATATGCGTACCTTGTAGTCTTTCCTAATTCCTCTTTATCTATCGCTTCCCACGGGCTTCGCGCGTGAGCGTAGCAGTGAGCACCACCAGCACAGCAATGATCAGGATGTATGCAGAGGCTCCACTGAGTGGTGCCAGCGCGTTGACGAAGTTAATTAGTGCCAGCACAACTACAGTGATGGTAATACCTATGAGAATAATCATATCACCTACAAGAAAATTGTAGATGGCCTTGATCGCTTTCATGGGAGGACCTCCTCTTGTTTGTGCGCAACAATGGAGGCGCTATCAGCGCTGGACATGGCCAATTGCCTTTGCTTCGCCTGTCTGAGCGCTGTGATGAGTATGAAAGACGCTGCCAGGTAAAGGGCTACCAGGATGAGAATAAAAACATCCGCCAGTGGCCAGTTGATGAGAAAACCCTCGCCTGCCCAGAATGTGCCGAACGATGTGAGCATAATGCCGACAACGAACTTGAGCGTGTTCTCCGGCACCTGTTTGAGAGGCGCTCGCACCAGTGCCCCCACAAGAATGACCAGCAGGCCTGCAATAGTGGCGCCAATAGCCGCCGAGCCTATACCGCTCGCCACGGCAGTCTTTGATATACTGCTGCCAAAGGTAATGACGATGAAAGCGACCTCGAGCCCTTCGAGCAGCACTGCTTTATAAGCTAGCGCTACTCCAAAAGGTTGCAGGCGCGGTGTGATGGTTTCTCCGCGCGCGCGCAGTTCTGCCATTGTCTCCTCGAAGATAGCTTCCTCGTCATGGAGGGCTTTGAGCCCGCTATAACGCAGGATCGCCTTTTTAAGCCATTTCAGGCCAAAGAGAATCAAGATGATACCCACGACCAGGCGTAAAATGCCGATTGGCACATATTGAACAAGTGCCACGCCGAGCGTGCTGACGATGACTGCAAGTGTAGCGGCCGCCGCAAACGCTCCCACTAGCGAACTGCGCCAGTTGATGGTCACGCCGACGACAAGTACAATAGTAAAAGCCTCTACAAATTCAACTGCAGAGGCCAGAAAAGAGGCAATTGCCACTGCCCATTGCATGCAATACTCTCCTGTCCTGCTATAGGGCGTTCCTCGTGGGGAAAAACCCCTTCACAGACACCAATTATATCACATGACTGTTATATTACCGGGCCTTGCTGGCAACGATCTGAAGCCACATACGCGGCACCTCGGTTAATCCGAGTTCTTCTCCCACTTGATAAACGGAGGTGCCAAGGGCCGCTGCGCCAAACGCCAGCGGCGCTCCTGGAAGAGCTCCTTCGATGAAGAGCCAGTAATGGCCGAGGTCCTTCCAGGCTTCGAGGGAAACGGGCACACTTTCCTGCGTAGTCTCTACATGGCTGAATCCACTCTGTTTGAGCAAATCGGTGTATTCCGTCGGATTGAGCCATTGCATGGCCATTGCTTTTGTGTCGCGTGATAAGCGTATCTCCGGGTGCTCCTTGCGCAGCCAGCCTACAGCACGGCGTGTCCACAGGTGGTAGAAGCGCTCGGTTCCAGGAACGTAGGTGCCGTCGTAGAAGGCGCTATTGCAGGCGAAGATGCCCCCAGGAGCGAGGATGGAAGCGACTTGCTGGAATGCCGCGAGCTTTTCAGGAACGAGGTGGATAGCATTGCAGAAGAAGGCAGCATCGGCATTGTGAACGATTTTGGGGAGATCGGATGCCTCGCCCTGGATAAATTCGGCCTTTACTCCTGACCCTGCCGCCTGCATACCCTTTTGTGCCCGGCGCAGGGCCTCCGCGGAAGGATCAACGCCGATGATGCATGCCTGGCGCCCCTGGCGGGTGATCTCTTCTGCAATCAACCTCGTTATAGCCCCGGTACCGCAGGCCATGTCTACTATGGTCAGTGTAACGTTGGTGGGATGTGCTTCCAGGGATGCGAGCGCTTGT
>WNGM01003897.1_pt1 | contig 14012 bp, 13 predicted proteins | sample 5400571 | NCBI WGS metagenome assembly WNGM01 (sample SAMN13153378, study PRJNA577476) | soil metagenome | isolation source: 100 cm soil or saprolite under Garry oak tree replicate 2 | place: USA:California | collected 2016-06-15
TACTGTTTCTCCGTTGCACTGGCCGACGCGCTAGACGGCGGCGCGGTGGCGAATCTCGATTTCCTCGGGCAAAAACCCGGAGCGGTCGTCGTTCAACCGCCAGGAAGTCATATTCTGGGGCGCACCGTTCTGCACGCTGACGATGATGTAGCTGTACCACGGCCAAGCGTGGTCGCGGTCATATTCGCTGGGTCGCGCCGGATGGTCGGGATGCGAATGATACCAGCCAACGACTTCCAGGCCCTGCTCGCGTGCCCCTTTTTCCGCGGCCAGGACATCTTCGGGGGTAACGGAAAAACGGTTGCGTGGCGAGTCGTCGCGGCGATTGACGAGAGGAAAAAGCTGCAGGATCTCGCGCAAGGGTGTGAGCGAGTTGTTTTCCAGACTGCTATCAGAACTCGCGTTCGAATCGCATCCCAGCAAGGCTCCGCAGCATTCATGCGGATACGTCTCCACACCATGAGCGCGAATTTTCTCCGCGAGATGTCCGCTGATCCAGAGTGTCGGCTCGTCCGGCATTTCTACCCTTCGTCCCAGAAACGTTCGTTCAGGTATTTCGACGCGGAATCCGCAAAAACGGTAACAATCACGGCGCTCGAATTCCTTGGGATGCCCGCGGCCACTTGGAAGCAGCCCAGAAGAGCAGCGGCTGAACTGGGGCTGACGAGCAAGCCCTCTTCGCGCGCCAGGCGCTTCACCATCCGGTAAGCCTCTTCCGTAGAAACTGGCAAGTTTTCATCGGCGAGGGTGTCGTCGTAAATCGCCGGGCGGATGGCGGTCGGCATGTGCTTCCACCCTTCCAGTCCGTGAAAAGAGGCATCGGGTTGCAGGCTCACGCAGCGGATTCTGGGATTGAGTTCCTTGAGCCGGCGCGTCGTTCCCACAAAGGTGCCGCTGGTACCGAGGCCCGCGACAAAATGGGTGATGCGACCGGAGGTTTGCTCCCAGATTTCGTTGGCCGTAGTGCGATAGTGGGCCTGCCAGTTCGCGGGATTGCTGTACTGGTCGGGGTAGAAATATTTTTCAGGATTTTCCGCTACGATTTCTTGCACCTTGCGAATCGCGCCGTCAGTGCCTTCGTCGCCGGGAGTGATCACGAGTTCGGCGCCGAGCGCTGCGAGGATGCGCTTGCGTTCATGCGAAGCGCTGTCCGGCAAGCAAAGCCGAACCGGAAATTGCAGCGCGGCGGCGATCATGGCGTAAGCAATACCGGTATTGCCGCTGGTGGCGTCGATGATGATCTTCCCGGGGCGCAGAGGGCCGCTGGTCAAACCAGCCTGAATCATGCTTAGCGCTGGGCGGTCTTTCACCGACCCGCCGGGGTTGAACCACTCCGCCTTGGCAGAGAATTCAGCGTTTGGGAATTCCCGGCTGACCCTTTGCAGACGCAGCAAGGGCGTATTGCCAATGCGGTCAAGCAGGGATTCCCCCACGCGCCCCGGCTGAGCATCCTGCTGAGCCGTTGATTCGCTGGGAGATGCGGCGATGTGCCTGATGGTAGCCATGTGACTAGTTTCGAGTCTCGTCTCCCGATCAAACGAGGCGGGGATATCCGACCATTTTACTCCGAATTAGATGCGCGAGACTAGGCCGGAGATATGGGTCTGGATTGGGTGCCAAAGGAGCACTGGTACAGCAATTCGGGGCCGCGAGAGGCGGCCCCGAATTTTGCCGTTTAACTTGGCGGACCGTTTCCCTTCAGAAGGTGAAGTGCAGCGCCATTTGCAGGAAGCGCGGGCTGCCGATGGTGTGCTGGATCAGCCCAAGCTGGCCGCTCGGGGGACATTGATAAGCGCCCTGAAGACCAATCCCGGTTGTCTTTGTAAAGCACGAGCCGGCACCATAGTCCGCTGGATCGGCAAAGAAAGGGTTGAATTCGACGTTGTTGTTCGGCGTATCGAAGCTGGGATGGTTGAAGATATTAAAAGCTTGGACGTCAAATCGCAGCTTGAAACGCTCTTTAATCCGGAAGTTCTTGAACAGCGCCATATCCACACGGGACTGGAAAGGACCGACGAAAATATTCCGGCTGGCAGCACCAAATCCGGTTTCGTAGATGTCGCAAGCCCCCGTTCCTATGGGCGGAGCCGGATCGCACGGCGGAACGCCGAAAGTGGCGTCGCCTGGCTGTAGAAGGGGAATTCCAAAGGCCGCGGGGTTCAAGACTGGCTTTGACGGATTCACACCTAGCGTGCCTTGCAGAACGGGCTTGGCGCCCGGCGTACTACCCACACCGCCGACGGGCACAAGAGGATTCGTAATGAAGTCGTTGCCACCACCGAAATAGAGGCTGTTCGTATTGGTAGCTAACAATGAAAACGTGACGGCGGTCGAAATCGGAATTGGCGTAACCAGTTCGCAGATTCTGCGGGTTGTCACCGTTGTAAAAGAGTTGCTCGCCGCTCTCTTCGTCCATGGCATGGGACCAGGTATAAGAACCAGAGAGGGTGAGGCCGCGGCCCGCGCGTTTGGTCACATGGAACTGCAGTGCGTCGTAGTTGGACATGCCGGCTGCCTTGCTGTACTGCGAGTTGGGATCGAAACCGATGAACGGAGTGCGCAAGTCGGTGTTCCCCGAGCCAAACCCTTCCACCAGAGTGTTCAACGATGCGGCGCTGATCAAAGGGTTAAAGTCGGAATCAACCACAGTGTAACCGTACGAATAGATTTGGCCGTTGATGGGATGGGCGGGCGTGGCGATCGCGGGCTGGTTGAAGGGAACAGGAATTGTTTCATGGACACCATGATTGCCAACGAAGGAAAGCGTCAGGACCAGGTCGTTCTTGGGCTGCCATTGCAAATCAAGCATAAAGTTTTCTGAGTACGGGAGTTTGTTCCTTGGATCATAAGCCGCAAACTGAAGTGGGCCGCAATTAGCAATCCCGTTCGCCGTGCAGTAAGGCGTGGTATCGTTTACCAAGTCATTTATACCAGGAACGAGCGACGCGACGCCCGCCAGGCTCGAGGGCGCCGGAGGCGGCGCAGTGATGGAATTGAACGGAGCCGCGAACGATGCTCCCGGTTGAGCCAGGATGGGAACTACGAACGGCGGTTCAACAGTAACGCCGAATGGCCCGTTGAAACCGCCACCGGCGCTGGGAGAAAGTTCGGCCAAGTATTCCCCGCGGTCATAGTAAATGCCATAACCGGCACGAACTACAACATTTTTCACGAATGAGGGCGTCCAAGCCAAACCGATGCGGGGAGCGAAGCCCCACTGGCGTCCCGTCATCGTAGAATCGCTGACGCCTTTGGTCGCAAACTGTTTGTTGTTTCCTGCCACGACGATGCCCGTACTGGTGACCACACCGGTTCCAGAGTCACAGGGAGGAGGGCCCGGGACTCCGCCATTCATACAAGTTGAGAAACTGTAATCCGCCGGATAGAAGTTCGCCAGGCGACCATTCTTCTCCGTCAGGGGGCCGTCCCAATCCCAGCGCACGCCGAGGGTAAGCGTGAGGTTCGACTTAATGCGCCAGGTGTCGGCAGCATAGGTGCCCACCTGATTGGAGCGGTAATAGCGGTTCGACTCGCCATTAACGAAGGTAGAAGCGCCAGTTTCGCCGCAGAAGAAGGAATTAGGAGTGCAGAGATGGCCCTGGAGAAATGACGAGAAGTTAGAAAAATTGAGAAGGGCCAAATGGTTGTTCTTGTTGATGACGTTAAGCTGGGTATGATCCCACTGAAAGCCAAACGCTAGGGCATGGCGTCCCACAGTCCAGGAGTACTTTGTAGACCCCTCAAATTCATTCTGGAATATTCCGGCGTCCGCAAAGTTGCTTGCCGGACCTATTCTGACGCCGGAGTCGAAGTTCGGATTGGGTTTAGTGATGGATATGCCTGGCACATCGGAAAAGTTAAAGATGTTCATTCCATAATCAGCGTTGGTGTATTCGTTCGTTGTATGCGCGAATGCCTTTTCACGAATGAAGCCAAATCGGTGTGTCCACACCGCGTTAGGGGAAATAATTCTGGTGTTTTCGAGGGAAAAGGCCTGCGATCCGGCGCTCAATCGCTGCGGAAAGTTCCCGACCTGGCTGATTGCGAACGGTGCAAAGGTGGGATCATTCTGAAAGTAATATTTGCCTGCGAGCCGATCCTTGGAGCTGAAGTTGTAGTCAATATTTCCATTGACCTGATCGGCGCTAAAAGTCGTATTTGGTCCGACAACGAGAGCGTTATATCCGAGCGCTTGGTTGATGTTGGGGTTTTCAGAAGGAATGAAGAACTGACCGTTGGGCAGCTTTAGATTCATGATATTCAAGGCCACCGGGCTGATGTCGTTCATTGTGAGGCACGCCGAATGACCGGCGTTTCCACATTTCGGATTGAATGACGCGTCTGCCAAGCCTGCAAGACTCGCTGCGTCGCGATTGGTATCAGTGAGCCCGGGCAGGGTTGCCACTTCGGAGAGCGAACTATCTTGATCTACCGCCCTCTGGCCCTGATAAGACGTGAAGAAAAACAACTTGTCTTTCCAGATCGGCCCGCCAAGAGTCACGCCAAAGGTATTGCGCTTCAGATAGGGAACAGTGTTCCCATGAGTGGGACCGTTCGGGTCCCTCAGTGTCGGGTCTTGATTGTAAAAGAATGGTGCGGCATTCCAGGCATCAGTCTGGTGAGATTCATAGGCCTGGCCGTGCAGCTCGTTCGAGCCGCTGCGCGTTTGCATGGTGATGTGGGCACCACTGTAGCCGCCCTCCGACGCATCGTACATGGAGGTATTCACCCGTATCTCTTCGAGGGTTTCCTGAGGAGGAGACGGTATGGCCTGGCCTATGGCGCTGTACACCGATGTGCTAGTTTGAATTTCGCCGCCGACCGACGAAAAATTCTCCCCTGTATTCAAGACGGAGCGATTGTCGGCCACGCCGCTTGATGTCTTGCCGTTAAATATGTTGTTGGCCTGCACACCGTTCACGATGATGCTATTGCTGGTGTCGCGTTGGCCATTGGCGAAGATATTTTGATTGCCGAGGCCAGCATTACTCCCGGAACCCGTTAGAAAGTCAGCGTTTACGCCTGGGCTTAGAAGCGCCAACTGCGTAAAGCTGCCGGTGCCAAGGGGCGTGCTCTCAATCAAATCCTGGTTCAGCGTATATCCGTTAGTAGTGTCCGTCTGGTTCAGCAACGGAGTGGAGGAAACCGTGACCTGCGTGGTGACCTCGCCGGGCTGCAGCGATCCGTTGACGGTCGTGGTGACCCCACCTTGAACCAAAATTTCCGAGTGAATCTCTACTTTGAAGCCGTCGCGCGAAAAAATGACCGAATACTTCCCGATAGGGAGTCCCACCATCAAGAAGGAGCCGTCGTCCTTCGTGACCGCGCTCTGTTCCAGATTGGTCGCGGCGCTGTGAACCTTTACGTTGACCTTGCCGAGAACGCCGCCGCTGACATCCGTCACTGTGCCGTTGATGGAGCCGAGGGTTTGTTGCGCCTGGGCCGGATTGCCCAGCAGACAGAGAAGACCAAGAGAGATCAAGCACATCCGAAATATCTTTCGCATTTGCGTACACCCCTTCCCTCAAGTTGAAACCCAGCCCATGACACGCATTTATCACATTACTGGTGCAAAAATCGAGGGCTTCCTTGTGGATAACACGGACGCCCCGGATAAGCTCGCGAGAGTATGGAGAAAAGATAAATACAAGTAAAATCGGAAATTACAATGCGATGAATCTGATCGGAAATCCGCGATGACTCCCCAGCCGCGGGAGAGAGGCGCCATGACAGAAAACAATCGAGCGTGCGCTTTACAGAATGGCGGGCATTCATTAGTCTGAAGAGACCATGTGGAATATCGAAGAGCGGTTTTCGCCAAAAGCAATCGAAAGTCTCGCGGCGCTGGGGTTCGCCGTGGGCAGCACGCGCGGAGTGGTGCGCGTCGAAAAGTACGGCAGCGGCGCGGAATTTCGCAAGGGGCCTGACGACCTCTACCAGATGACCATCGCTCCCACGATCATGCTGAAGGGCCAGTTCACGAGGCTGTGGGACGCCGGTTACCAGAAGTTTTTGCTCACCGATGATGGACTGAAATTGCCGGCGCTCGCCACGCATCTGCAAAGCCTGCGCAAGTTCAACGAAGAACTGCGCACGGCGCTGGGAATTCCCACTTTCTACAACGAAGCGCTTGGTTCCGTGAGCCAGGTCAGCGTTTACGACCGCGTCAAAGGCCGCAAAGGCGATGTGCCGGACGAAACCGTGGGCGCCCACGAAGCCGGCGGCGGCCACTAGGACTCGGCGTTTTCTTCCACGAAATTTTTCGGTGAGGATTTCAGCCCATCGCTACACTTTGAAGCTGCCGCCGGAATTGCTCCAGGTCTACGCGATGCTTGGCCGCTTTCCTCTGACCGATGTAGAGCACTGGAACATCCCACCCGTAGCGCTCCTTCAGCAAGGGATCGTCATCCACATTGACCTCGCTGAGAACAGCGCCGAATTCCCGCAATAGTGGCACGATGGCGGCCTTGGCTTCGTCGCAAAGGTGACACCCAGGACGCGTGTAGAGCGTGACGTCGAGCAGACCGCATCTGGCTAGCCGCGAGTCTTCCGGTGAGCTGGTCACGGCTGGGGATTCGAGTACTTCATGAATGGTCCGGAATGAGGATGAAAAGAGTGTGCGCGATACAGCTCGGCGATCTGCCGAAGGTGCCCGAGGTCGTGACTGGACCATTCGTTGAGCATTTGCGAAAGTGTGACGGTGCCGAGTTCAGAATGTACACCGGTGCGGACGCCTGCGGAAGCGGGAAGGCCTGTCAGTAAGGCCAGCGTCGAAAGGCGCGTGCGCGTGAAATGCGCCAGATTCTCGCCTGCCGATCCCCGTGAATACTCGCCGCTAGAAGAGGCGCCCGCCAGATCGTATTTCAGGAGCGCCGGGGAATCCTCGGTGACCACTCGCAGGGCGCGCTCGGCATAGACTTGTTCGAGCGCCGCGAGATGTGCGAGTACCTCGGAAATCGACCAGCGGTCCGGCGCAGGCTTCCAGTGCAGCAGTTCTCCCGATAGGTCTCCAAGCAGCGTTTCGAGAAGATGTGGCGTCTTTTCCAGAAGCGAGATGGCAGGCTGGATATCGGTGGCAGAGGCGGGTTGCATGGGGCACCTCCGATGCAAAGGTCATATTACTCCCAAGAATCCGCGAAAAGAAGAAGTGGCGCATAATAATGGGGTGGATTGAGCGAGGACAACAGGGATGGGAAGAGTCGTGGCGCTGATGGATGATCTGTTTTTCCAGATGAAGCTGGCGGAAACCGCCAAGCAGCTTGGCGTGGAAGTGAAAGTGGCCACGAATGGCGAGGCGTTGATGGAACTCATGGCGACCGAGCCAAAACTTGTTATCGTGGATTTAAACGCGCGGAGCCAGCCGCTTCAAGCGATTGAAAAGTTGCGGCAGGCGCGCAAGAACGTTCGCGTAGTGGGCTTCCTGTCGCACGTGCAGAGGGAGCTCGCCGCTCAAGCGCAGGCCGCGGGGTGCGATGAAGTATTGCCACGCTCGAGCTTCACGCAGAATCTGGCCACGATACTGAGCGCGGCAAAGGATTGATGTGATCTTTCCTGAAACGAAAGCTTTCGTGCGATTCTTGATTCTGAGCTGCGCCGTCCTGTTCGCGGCGGAAAGCGGGCTTGCGCAGGAATCGAGTTCCAAGTCCGTAGCAAACTCCGCGCCAAACGAAATCGCAACCGCGGGCGGACCCAGCGCGGCGCTGAAAGCCGTCCTTTCTGCGGCCTGTTCGCAAAATCAAACCGAGTTCGTCCGCTTTCTCACAGCGCGCAACAAGGAGGCGTTTTCCCGCATGACACCGGTGGCGCGAATCGCGCTGATGAAGCGATTTGTGCTTCTGAATCAACCCGGCAAACCCAGCGCGTCGGCCAATCCCGCGGGCCGCCCGATACTTCGCTGCCAGACTCCCGACGTCACCACGGAGATGCAGATTGGCGGCGCCGACGTCCGCGAAAATATCGCGTTTCTTCCGATGGAGCTCCGCGAGGTCACCGACACCACTGGCGCCAGCGTCCATCAAGTGACCATGGGACTGGTGCGCGAGGATGGGGAGTGGAAGTTGCTATCGCTAGGCGTGCTTTTTCTGGATCTTCCCGCGCTGGAAGTGGAATGGGATGCGGAACAGATGGACACGGCGGAAGAGGGCGCGCTTGAAGCCATGAAGAAAGTTGCGCTTGCGGTCGAGGCCTACCGCAATAAATATTCGCACCTCCCCGAATCTCTGGCGAAACTGGGCCCGCCCCTGCACGGTGCCGCGAATGGCGAAGCCGCGGGGCTCGTCGATTCTGAGCTGGCGAACGGCATGAAAAATGGTTACGGCATTCGTTACGTGGTTGTGGGCGCAAGCACGCTCGGTGCTCCAGCGAAATACGAGGTGGCCGCGACCCCGCAGCAGTACGGGCGGACCGGACTCCGCTCATTCTTCCGAGATTCGAGCGGCGGTCTGCACGCCGCTGACCGGCAAGGCGCGGTCGGGGGCGTGACGGATCCGAAGGTAGAGTAAGGCGGTCGGCTGGCGGGAGCTGCCAAGTGGCCATTGTGGCTAAGCCGTTGGAGCGCAGGGTTAGGGCTGCGCCTTGACGGTCGGATACTGAGTCCCGAGCTGTTCCAGATAAGTCTTGTACCTCGTTGGGTCGTAATAGAATTTCTTCAGTTGCGGCGCGAACTTTTCCATTTTTTCTTTGTTCATTTCGATCGCGGGCTTGTCCTCCGCGGACAGAAATGTTTCGTAATGAATTTCTTTCGTTTGGACGTTCCGAAAATAATCCCACGCTTGTCTGACGAGTTCCGGCTGCAATAGAAAATCCAGCGCGGTCATGGCCTGTACTTTTGCTCCCGCCGTTGAACCTTTGTGCGCAATCGGAGTGGCCATCGCAACGCCATTGGCCCAGCTATGACCCGGAAGATTTGGAATGTTCGCCGGATACATGAGGTACACCATCGGAACATTCCAGGAGATGTCGCCGACGTCGTCCGATCCTCCGCCAGCCGGATTCTTGGCAGGTTCGGAAAGCGGCTCCACTTTTTCCTTTAGGCCTTCCACTTTGGCAGCAATTTCTTTCTGTAAGGCTTTGGCGAGCGTCTGATCTGCATCGCTCCACTTTGGCATGCCGACGGCTTCGATATTCTTCTGCTGGGCTTCGGCGATAACTTTGTTGAAGAACGGCGGCCACGCCGAGCCCACGAGATGGTGATCCACCGTCGTACCGGTCATCATCGTGGCGGCTTGCGCCATGGTGTCGCCAAGCTCATACAGTTCTTTGATATGTGGATAGTCGAGCTCTCGGAAGTAATACCAGACAGCCGCTTCTGACGGCACGACGTTCGGCTGATCACCGCCGTTGAGCACAATGTAATGCGACCGCTGTTGCAGCCGCAGATGCTCGCGGCGGAATTCCCATCCGGCGTTCATAAGCGAAACGGCATCGAGCGCGCTGCGCCCTTCCCACGGCCTGGCCGCTGCGTGAGCCGCCTTGCCATGGAAGAAATACTGAACGGAGACCAGCCCGCTCCAGATACCTTCACCCGTAGCATAGGTTGTCGCGAATTGATGACTCACATGAGCGCCAAGAACAATGTCAGCGTCCTTGAACAAACCGGCACGGACGTAGAAGGCTTTTGTTCCGAGGAGTTCTTCCGCAACTCCGGGAATCAATCGAATCGTCCCGGCCAGGTGATGCTTGTCCATCAGTTTTTTCAGGACCAGCGCGGCAGTGACGTTAACGGCCATGCCGGAGTTGTGTCCTTCGCCGTGCCCGGGCGCGCCTTCGATTATCGGTGCGTGATATGCCACGCCGGGCTTCTGCGAAGCGCGCGGGATGCAGTCCACATCAGTGATGAACGCGATCACCGGTTTCCCGCTGCCGTAAGTGGCCACCCAGGCTGTAGGAATCCCGGCAACGCCTCGTTCGACATGAAAACCGTTTTTCTCCAGGATTCCGGTCACGTAGCGAGAGGTTTCCACCTCTTGAAAACCCAGTTCGCTGAAGCTGAAGATTTCGTCAACCATCTGCTGTGTCAGCGTCTGCAAGCCGTCCACGTCAGCGGTAGCTTCCTGTTTGAGCGCGGGCAGTTCTACTCCCTGCTGCGCCGTCGAAATACTCGGCAGCAGCATCGCGGACAGAAGTCCAGTCAATCGAAACATTTTTTTCATGGGGCCTCTCAAGCGAACGGTTTGCGCGGGGATGATAGCGCGATTGTCTTCAAAGCGGGAGTCTGATTTGGCGCCGGCGGAGATTTGTGCGCGGGGGAGACTTGGGGCTACTATCGTGCGATTCGCTATGACTCGCAAACCACCAGTGCGATTCCTTTTTCTTCTATTTGCGCTTTCTGCTTTCGCGCCCGGGCGGTTGGCAGCAGCCCGGCCACAATACAATTCCACCTACGGTCCACTTCCGGTTTTTGAACTTCATAGCGGCTTTTGGATCAATCTTCATCACACGCTCTATCACGACGCCAGACAGCAAACGGCTGCTTCTCCTGACAAGAACGGCAAGAACGCCGGGCCAACCTTGAAGGTCGCTCCGGAGGCAAAACCTGCTCTGACCGCCGCGGAACAGCGCGTTTGGGATGAAGCCGTCGCCTACTACGCGGCGAATTACGCCAACAAAGACCTGCTCTTCTCGAGCGACCTGAGCCAGTTGAAAGATCAGCTCGGCGATTTCGAGGATTGCGACGAACTCTCCGGCAGGAAGCGCAAATTCTGCGACGCCGGCTTACCCGCAAAGCTGACGCAGGTGCTGGAATCCGTTGCGCCGGTCTATCGCGCGCATCTCTGGCCGGAGCACGACCGCGCCAACCGCCGCTGGATCGCGCGCGTCGCTCCGCTGGTGCGCGAACAAGGCGTGGGTCTGTCCGAACGGCTTGCGGACATTTACCAGACGCGCTGGCCGCGCCAAAAAATCCGCGTCGACGTCACCGGCTACGCCAATTGGGCTGGTGCTTACACCACCGTCGATCCCTTGCGCGTCACCATTTCCAGCCTGGACCCGCGCAATCAGGGCGCGGAGGCTCTCGAGGTGCTCTTCCACGAATCTTCGCACAGCATCGCCGAGCCAGTGCAGGCCGCCATAATCCGCGAATGCCGCCAGCGCGATAAGGCCATACCCCGCGACCTGTGGCACGCGCTGGTCTTCTACACCACCGGTGAAGTCCTCCGCCCCGTGCTTAGTTCGGGAGCAACTGGCGGCGACCACGACGGTAGCGTCCCCGGCGGCGGCTACACGCCGTACGCGCTCCGGGAGGGCCTCTACCAGCGCGGCTGGAGCGACTACTTGAAGTTGCTTCAGAGATTCTGGCAGCCTTACCTTGACGGCACGGCCTCCTTCGACGACGCCATCGCTCGCATGGTTTCTTCGCTGTAAATATCAGCGATCCCATTTCGCTCCCCTTCCATCGCCGTACAGCCTTCGCCCTTCAGACCGCGGTCCTGCAATTGTTCGCGGCACGCCAATATGTTAGGCTTTGGCTGCAAATTATCGTCCGGCCTGGCGTCTTCGCAAGCCCCTGTGACACGCACATTTTCTCCCGTTCGTCTCCGGCAGACCCTCTCGTGCGCGGGGTAGTCTCTTGGAAGAATTAATGCTGGGCGAAGCCAAGCGCTTCGCGTGCGCACCTGAAAAGAAACGAGTAAGCCCATGTCCGGCCAACAAGCAGCCTCGAAGACCGAAAAAGAAACGGTTGAGATCAAGCTAGCGCACTCGCCTGATTCCGATGACGCCTTCATGTTCTACGCGCTGGCCACCCACAAGCTCCCCACGCCTGGATATAAGTACACGCACATCCTCGCGGACATCCAATCGCTGAACGAGGCCGCGCTTACTGAGACTTATGACGTCACGGCCATCAGCTTTGCTGCTTATCCGACTCTTCGCGACAAGTACATCCTGCTTGATTGCGGCGCCAGCTTTGGCGAAGGTTACGGCCCCATTGTCGTTTCCGCCAAGTCGCTGAAAGCACAAGACCTTGTGGGCAAGCGCGTCGGTGTGCCTGGCCTGAAGACTTCGGCCTATCTCACCCTCAAACTCTTCGAACCGGACTTTGAGCCGGTGGTTATGCCCTTCGACAAGATCATTGACGCCGTTCAGAATAATCTCGTCGACGCGGGCTTGCTCATCCACGAGGGACAGCTCTTCTTCCCGGCCAAGGGTCTGCACAAAGTGGTCGACTTGGGCATTTGGTGGCAGGAGCAGACGGGGTTGCCTCTTCCGCTCGGGGGCAACGCCGTGCGTCGCGCCCTCGGTCCTCAACTTGGCCGCCGGATTGCCAGAACTATTCGGGACAGCGTTTCCTACGGCCTCGAGCACCGCGAAGAAGCTCTCAATTACGCCATGCAATTCGCGCGCGATATGGACACCGAACTGGCCGACAAATTTGTCGGCATGTACGTCAACAAGTGGACGCTTGGCTATGGTGAAAAAGGCAAGCAAGCCGTCCAGGAGCTGATTGAACGCGGCACCAAGGCAGGCCTGCTCCCTGGTCCCGCGGCGGTGGAATTTCTAGGCGAAGACTAGCCGCCCCGGTTCTGCTCGTCTCCCTTTCCTAAACCGTTTCTCTCCCGGTCAACCTGCCATCGGCTCGCCTTGACGCTATGCCACGAATCACTTAGTGTCTTTTCTCTACGATGCTGGGCGACACGCTGCGCCTGCCCGCGCGATGATGGCGCAGCCGTGGGATACTAGAGAAAGATACTTTTGGCAGGACTATGCAGAGACTACTCTCGACATACCTCTTCGTATCGCGAAAATTGACGCCCGAACTCCTCGAGCAGATTGCCGGGGCAGGCTTTCAGGGTATCGAGATCTTCTGCACGCGCAGCCATTTTGAATACTCGATGAAGCCGGAAATTCGCGCCACGGCGGATGCGCTTGAAGCGCACAAATTACAACTCGTTTCCCTGCATGGGCCGACAAGCCGCGACGTCAGCGCCACACGCGAAAGCGGTATGCCCCTCTCCATTTGCGAAGTTGAGCGCGTCCGCCGCATCGAAGCCATGGACGAATTGAAGCGCGTCATCGACGTCGCCGACGACTTGCCCTACGCGCGCCTAATCCTTCACATGGGCAGCGCGCGCGAAACCGCAGACCCCCGCAAGCGCGACGCCGCGTTCAGCACGCTCGAGCACCTGATCCTGCACGCGCATCATGCGGGCGTCACTATCTGCATCGAGAACACCACCAGCGAAATGGGCGATCCCAGTTATCTTCGCACATTCGTTGATGAAACGCGCCTTACCGGATTGCGTTTCAATTTTGATATTGGGCATGCGTATCTCTCTGATTTTCAGGAAGACGAGCGCATTGATAAAAGTTTTGCGCCGCTGCACGATCTCGTTTCGTCCGTGCATCTTCATGACAATCATGGCGAGAAGGACGAACACCTGCCGCCCTACGATGGCACCATCGATTGGCCTGCGGCGATCAAGGTACTCAAATCTGCGCCCCAAGGAAGTGTTCCGCTAGTTCTCGAACTAAAGGAAAAGACCGGCCCCGAGGCGCCAACCGCACGAGAGCAACTCGCCGCCGCAAAGAGGGCGCTGGACCGCTTCGAAGAAGCCTGGACTTAGGAACGACATTCCCCACAAGAAAAGACGGTGCGATGACGGTTATCACCATCGAACAAGCAGACCAGTACGACGGGCAGGAAGTCACACTGAAGGGTTGGCTTTACAACCTTCGGGAATCGGGCAAGTTGCTCTTCCCCATATTTCGCGACGGCACGGGCATCATTCAAGGCGTTTGCGCGCTTAAGGAGAATCCTGAAGCGTTCGAATCGCTCAAAGGATTGACGCAGGAATCCAGCGTTATCGTCACCGGCAAAATCCGCGCGGAAAAGCGCGCCCCGGGCGGCTACGAAATCGGCGTCAGCAAAATCAAAATCGTCCAAAAAGTTCCAGAGAGCACGCCCTTCCCCATACAGCTCAAAGAGCACGGCGTTGATTTCCTGCTCGATCAGCGCCACTTGTGGATTCGAACGCCGCGCCAGGCGGCCATTCTCCGCGTCCGCGCTGAAGCTA
>WNGM01005051.1_pt1 | contig 14009 bp, 13 predicted proteins | sample 5400571 | NCBI WGS metagenome assembly WNGM01 (sample SAMN13153378, study PRJNA577476) | soil metagenome | isolation source: 100 cm soil or saprolite under Garry oak tree replicate 2 | place: USA:California | collected 2016-06-15
TGTCATCCTCTACTTTTCCTACCGGTTTCTCCGAGGATTCGTCAAGTACTATTTCAGAGGCAAATCGTTCAGGGCAAAGATGGAAAAATGGAGCGACGAAGTCGTTGAGAAAGACCGGAAGCACAGCGGAAGTGTCACAACAGCGGAAGGTCAGATACCCTTCTCGATCGGAAATTCGCTCCCCGTTTTCAGCATCACAATGACGGAGGGATTTGAAGCAAGCCTCGTTCTAGCAGCAGCAGGCGCCTTCAACTTAGAATGGACCCTCGTAGGCGCACTCGCGAGCCTCATCCTCTTGATCGTGGTGTGCGCATTTTCTTACGACTACCTAATGCAAGTTCCACGATGGATGCTAGATCTGATTGCAGGAGTCGTCCTCCTCACATTCGGCTCATACTTTTTCGTGTCAGGAATACTGATCTACTTCCACGTAATCTCCTGATAGCATACAATCGAACTCTAGGTACACATTCTTGGGAATAGAACGTCAATAACCCTTGTTGACAAATCGCCTAAACCTTCTCGCCTCTATCCAAAGTCTTCCTCGAGACCTCAAGCTGCTCTTTCTGTCTCTCTTCCTCTGGACCTTCGGCCTAGGACTCTACAACTACATCTGGCCGCTCTACCTGAAGGACCTCAACGCAACCCCTAGCGACGTCGGGCTAGTATTCTCCATTGGATTCTTGGCTGTGGCTTTGACCATGATACATGGAGGCATACTGGCCAACAAGTACGAACTGAAGACGCTGCTCATCATCGGCTGGGCGATGGGTATACCGCCGCCTCTGATGTACTATTTTGCAAGGAGCTGGTTTGACGTGATTCCAGGGGTTATCCTTCTCCAAGTATCAGCCTTTAACCTTCCAGCTTTCTACGCTTACATCGCAGGAGCGTCTGACCGGGAGAAGAGAGCTACTAACTTCGGAATAACCTGGGCCTCCTTCCCATTGGGCCTGGTCTTCTCACCATTAGTTGGAAGCGCCCTAGTCTCTTTGATTTCGATACGTCAGATTTTTCTTCTCACCTTCGTCTTCTTTACCGTATCCACGTTTTTCTTGTTCTTCATGGAGTCCCAGCCACCGCTAGCAAAGGACCCGCAGACTCCCAGGCTGGAAGTCCCAAGGACACGAAGAGAAGGAACGCTACTCCTCTATCTTGTCGGAGCTGCACTTGCATACAGCGTTACAATACCCTTCATACCACTGTATCTCCAAGAAGTCGTCCAACTGCACCCATCAATCATACAGATCCTAGGAGCCACACAAGCCCTGGGCGCAGCGACCTTCGGGATAATTCTAGGCCGAAGGGCCGATACTAATGGCAGAGGCAGCGCAATAGCCCTAGGGCTAATATCATCATCCGCCGGTCTCTTCGGGGTTCTACTCACCAGAAACCCGTTTCTCGTCGCTCCAATGGTATTCCTTGTCGGGGGCGCACGGGCACCTACACCGATCGCATACTCCATTCTATCGGCCAGTCGACGCAATGCGTCAAGGGCCGGACAATACGGATTCTACCTAACCCTGGAAAACCTTGGATTTGTAGCCGGCTCTTTTGTGGGAGGATTTCTCTATACTCTGGACCCAACAATTGTGTTCTACGCAACATTGGCCCTGTTCAGCGCGCTGGCAGTACTCGCAACCCTGGGTTTTTCGCGGAAAAGGTGGGCCAACTACCTCGGAGTCAAATCAGAAAAAGGAAGTATCGGATGATCGCAAGGTTCAAAGTCTTTCACGTTAGCGTTTGCATCCTACCGCTTCTTTCCATAGACAGCGTAGACGATTCCTTGTGTCAGAGGAACGGGTCTCGTATCTGGGAGACCTTCTTCAACCATTAGTGTTGCAATCTGATCCCCGGTTCGAGACCTCAGAATCGAATGGCCAAGGTATGAAAGCGTTCTACCCCAGGCTTGCGAGACAATTCTCCCGAAGATAGGAAACAACCCTAGAAGGTAGTCGTAGTAGAATAGTCGAAATATCCTGTTCGGAGGCCGTGCGAAGTCGAGAGATATCACGACACCGCCCGACATTGTTGCTCGAGCCATCTCTCTAAAGGTGAGCCGCGCATCGGACACGTTTCTGAGCGCAAGGCTAATCGATGCTGATTTGAAACAATCGTCTCTGAACGGTAGGTTCTCAGCGCGGGCCAATACCCAGTCGGTTCTTCCAGCCAATCCTTTCTGTCTCAGCCTTTCCTTTGCTGTTTGAAGCATAGCGAGGGTCAAGTCGACGCCGACTACTAGGCCCTTGTTCGCTATCGCGTTCGCAAAATCTGCTGCCAAAAGTCCAGTACCTGTGGCCACGTCCAAGATGACACTGTCAGGAAAAGGCTCGATTTGTTCGACAACAAATGCGCGCCACTTTCTGTCCTGGCCGAAACTGAGGAGCCCGAGCAACAGGTCGTATTCTAGTGGTACTTTGGAGAAGAGGCTGCGAACGTATCGGGCTTTGGAATCGTACACGGCCTACGCGACTGTAGGGTGCGTTTTCTTGGCCTCAGCTCGAGTTAGAGCATAGCCGACTGCGCCTATGCCGACCACTACAATTACGACCAGAAGGACGATTGGCACAAGAGTGAGAGCTATGGTGCCGACGTACCATATAGCTCCGAGGAAGGCAACCATTCCACCCCAGGCGAGGATCATTGATCTAGGCGGTGCATATCGATCGTCAGGACCAGGAAGCACGAGTGCTGCAACGATAAGCCAGATCCCGAACACCAAGAAGACTAGCGGTATGCCGGTGAACGGGTTGAGGTTGCCAACACCGACGAGGGAGAGGAGCATTAGGGTGCCGAAGACTATGAGGAATATTCCGCCGTTGAGAGGAGCCCATGGAACCCGTGGCATCTTTGATCTTGACAAGCGAACAGGCATCCCAGTTTATAGTTCTATTGTCATCATCGAGATAAGAGATGGGTCGCTGATTGTCAGACGTGATCGTACGCGTTATTTTGTTGGAAGTTTCCTGAGTTCATGTCCTGCTCGATCTCCCTCAGCATGAGGATCCTCTTGTAGGTGGGCGGGTGTGTCATGAAGAGCTGAGCCGCTTTACGCCAGTTGGACTTTGACTCAGCCTCCATGGCCGCTTCTAGCTCTCGCTCGCTCAGAACTCCATCCTTGTCGAGATCATATTTCGACTTCTGATCCATGATGCCTGCGACATCCTGTTTCGCCTGGGCGGGGTCTTCTATGAAGAAGGCTCGGGCTCCGTGAGGTTCGCCTGGCGCGAGAGATAGGCCGTAAGCGATCTTTGTGAGGGCGCTCTCCAATTCTCTCGGCTGCTGGGTGAGAAATGCGGAGTATGCGTCTGCGTAGCTCTCCCGCAGACGAGTCAGACGTAGCGCGAGAAGAGTGGTGAGAATATAGACTGCATAGGCGGCGATGGCGACGATAATCAAGAGTCCGGCACTGTTGTTCTTGTTGCTGCGACCGCTGTAGCCGCTGGCGATGCCGCCCCAGAGAACGGAGCGGGCGATAAGATACGCGACTAGAGGAATGGCACTGATCATTGTTACTACGATAAAGTCGCGATGTTTCACGTGACCAAGCTCGTGGCCTATGACTCCCTCGATCTCATTCTCGTCCAGACGCTGGAGAAGACCTTGATGGACGGCGAGGGTGGCGCCTTTGCGGGTTCGGCCGAACACGAACGCGTTGGGAGTCGGGTCGGGCGAGACTGCGAGCCGGGGCATTGGAATGCCGGACTTCGAGGCGAGCTCGCCGACTTTCGATTCTAGCCAGCGGTTTTCGCCAGGAGCAAGATAGTGAAGACGACTTGTGAGTCTAACAATAACTGGACCGATCAGGTATTGGAGCAACACTATGAAGAAAGCGCCTACTAGGCCAAGCACTAGTCCAGTGACTGGATCAAGGAAGAACGCGGATATGACGAAAAGAAGACCGAGGAATATGGCAAAGACTAGAATGATCGTCAAAAACTGTGGCGCACCTCTCAACATAAACCCAGGCGAGATCGTCTCAACATGTCGGTATTGCGGTTATACAGCGGTTGTCGGGGCAGACGAGCCGTTTCAGCTGGAACATAGTCTCATACTCAATAACAATAATGCTGCTAGCGTTGAGAACGCGTTGCGGGACTGGATGAGAGAAGGATTCATGAAACCCGGAGACCTCGCAAAAAAGAGCAAGATCTTGACGTTAGAATTGCGGTATCTTCCATTCTGGCTGGTTCCAATAGAGGCAACAAGCACCTACGAAGGAGTACTCGAGAGAATCTCGCCTCCGTCGCCTCGAAAAGGTGTCATAGACCGGGATTATGATTGGCTGGTGCTGGGTCGTAAGGGCGCGCAGTTTCCAACCCGAGACTATGCGGTCCCAGATACGGGGAAGATTCCTTTCGATTTCAAGAGGATTGATGCTGGAGCGAAGTTCCTCAATAGCGAGATGACTAGTGAAGAGGCGGTCGAGCATGCTAGAGAGGAGGTGGATGTGAACCAGAGGTTTCTCGCGAAACAGGAGATTGATCAGATTTCGTCTTTCAATACAAACTTCAAGGTGGACAAGCCGACCTACATTCACGCACCAATCTGGTTCAGCACTTACGAGTACAAAGCCCGAAGCTATAACGCACTCTTAGATGGAAGCTCCGGAGCGGTCTTGCGGGCGGATATTCCGCAAGCGGATTTCAAGATGCTGTGAGGCTCTGCAAGACATGAGTTTGGTGAAAATGTGAGTGATTGTTCTTAGGAGAGTCGAACTTGCCGGGAAGGTAGTCCTCGCTACGAAACGAATTTCGGAGAAGTACACAGTTATGTGTCACGGAAATGGTCTGTTATTCATGACCACGAATAAACGCTATCAAGACCGTTTCGGTCTCACCACTCATGCGACGCGACGGTCGGTCGCTAAGACCCCCTTATTTCTAAAACACCCGCTGTCTGACACTGATTCCGGGTGAATCTGGCTGATCAGGGCGCAATCAAGGCTGGAATGGCTCGGGAAAAATCGCGATTGTTCCGAACGAATCTAGGGGGGAGATTAACGCGTCCACCCGGATTGCTGAACAGGGTTCATTTTGGGTTATTCGCGTGCTCTTTTCCTGCCCGCCAACGCGGAGGCATGGGTACGAGGCCAGTTATTATCGAAGGAGGAGCCGAGTCTCGGCCGGGGAATCCGGATCGATGATCCCTGAAAGAGCGGTAAGGGTTGAGGCATACTGTTCTACGGCTAATCTTGGAGCTGGTTTCGACGTATTCGGACTGGCACTCAGCAAATACGTAGACCGGGTACAAGTCAGAACGGCGAATACAAGAACTGTCACGATCAAAGCGCGAGGACCGTACAGCAGAGAGCTGCCGAGATCCCCGAGCAAGAATTCTGCAGGTCCACCAGCCCAGGCATTGCTCGATAGGACTGGACTAAACATCGGTGTCGAGATAACTGTCGAAAAGAACATTCCCCCCGGTCTCGGTCTGGGCAGCAGCGGTGCAACAGCGGCAGCGTGCGCCAAAGCTATGAATCATCTGTTACAGCTCAACCTTTCAAGCGACGAGCTGGTAGAGATTGCCAGCCTCGGAGAAGAGGCCGCGTCAGGATCAGCTCATACCGACAATGTTGGCGCATCCCTTCTAGGAGGATTCGTAATCGCCTACGGAAAACCTCTCAGAACTGTCTCCGTGAAACCACCGGCCAAACTCTCCGTTGTCGTCGTCTCACCGAAAACTCGACTCCCGAAAAACAAAACAGGCCTCGCTAGAAGACTCGTACCCAAGAAGATAGAGACCGAGAATGCATTGCTCAATGTTGGACGAGCATCAGCAATCGCCCTCGGTTTCGCAAGAGGAGATATCGATTTGATCGGGACTGGAATGGAAGACGCTATCGCAGAACCGCACAGAGAGAGCCTTGTTCCCGGATATAGAGCTGTAAAAATGGCTGCTCTGGAGGCTCACGCTAGCGGAGTCGCGATAAGCGGCGCGGGCCCAAGCGTGGTTGCACTCGTGGACAAGACCAAGCATGACCCCAAAAAGATCGGAAGTGTAATGGTCCGAGAATTCTCGAAGAACAAAATCGAGTCCACATTCTTCGTAACAAGTTCTGCCGGAGGAGCACGCATAATCCGGAGCGAATAGATCGTTGTGGCCTTACAAACTTCAATGCTTCGAATGCCAGAGAAAATTTCTCGCTCAAGAAGCTGGACTCAGGTGCAAGACCTGCGGTGGACTGCTAGAGGTAAAATTTGACCTCGCCGGAAAGAGAGAACCGGCCTGGAACCGCCGACAGCTGTCAGTATGGAAGTACCGAGAACTTCTGCCCATCGAAAAAGAAGAATCCATCATAAGTCTCGCTGAGGGAGGAACAGGCCTCCACCATTGCAAACGCCTCGGACGAAAACTTGGTCTCAAGAACCTCTACATCAAGAACGAGGGTGAGAATCCGACCGGCTCCTTCAAAGACCGTGGAATGACCGTCGCAATATCGAAAGCGATAGAGCTGGGTAAGAAGAAGGTTCTGTGCGCCTCGACAGGAAATACAGCGGCTTCCCTAGCCGCATACTCAGCAAGGGCAGGCGTGGAATGCATCGTTCTCATGCCAAAGGGAAAGGTGGCAGGGGGAAAGATGCTCCAGGTGATCATGCACGGAGCCAAGCTCATCCAGATCAGAGGAGACTTTGACCAGGCCCTCGAAGTGGCGATGGAGCTAGCTGACAAGAGAAGGGAATTCTATCTGATGAATTCTATCAACCCATTCAGGCTTGAAGGACAGAAGACACTAGCGTTCGAGATTCTTGATCAGCTGGGCAATAGGGTCCCCGAAGTCGTAGTACTGCCAGTCGGAAATGGTGGCAACATTAGCGCCACCTGGAAAGGTTTCTCCGAGTTCCAGCAGCTAAAGATCGTGAAGAATCGACCTAGAATGATTGGGATTCAGGCCGAGAAGGCCGCCCCCATCGCAAGGGCCGTCAAAAGTAGACAGAGAAAGATTCGGCCACTTCACAATCCCCAAACAATCGCCACAGCCATCCGGATCGGGTCTCCCGTAAACTGGCCCAAAGTCCTACTCGCCATAAGAGAGTCGAAAGGGACCGCGGAAACGGTAACAGACCGCCAAATCCTTGAAGCTCAAAGGGAGCTAGCGACTCTTGAGGGAATATTCGTAGAGCCGGCTAGCGCGGCCTCAATTGCGGGCCTAAGAAAACTCTCTGAGGAGGGCAGCGTGGACCCCTCCGAAACCATCGTCTGCGTGACAACCGGACATGGTCTGAAAGATCCGTCAGTCCTGGAGCGACTGCCAAAATCCCAGACAGGTTACAATCTCGAAATTACGAACGGGTCTAGCCTAGAAGCTCTTGAGCGAATCCTTTGAGAGTCATACTCGCCGGCTTCGGAACAGTCGGCCAATCACTCACTAGGATCCTCCATCAAGACGAACAACGAATAGTACAAGCCTATGGTTTCCGACCCCAACTCACTACGATAGTCGACAGCCAAGGATCATGTTTCGACGAGGCAGGCCTCGACATACCTCTTGCACTGAAGACTAAGGAGAAGTACGGGACTGTAGCCAAGTATCCCGGAAGCGGACGTCGCAACGATGACAGCCGCCGAATCATCTCCGATAGTGACGCTGAAGTTGTTGTAGAGACAACTCCCACCAACTTCAAAGACGGCGAACCAGGACTATCCAACATCAAAGCAGCACTCTCAACCCGAAAACACGTCGTAACCACCAACAAAGGACCGCTAGCGTTGGCGATGCCAGCTCTGCTGGAACTCGCGCGACATCGAAACCTACAGCTCCGCTTCAGCGGAACAGTAGGTGGAGGAACGCCATTCCTTGACTTCGCCGCAAAATGCATGCCTGGAGAGAAAATCGTAAAGATCAAAGGAATTCTCAACGGAACAACAAACTACATTCTGACAAGAATGGAAAACTCCTCCCTAACGTTCCAGAAAGCCCTGGCTGAGGCACAGAAGAAAGGCTATGCAGAAAAGGACCCGACCAATGATGTAGAAGGGTTTGATACTGCCGCAAAAATAGTAATCATTGCCAACTGGATTCTGAACAAAGGATTCAGTCTACGCGACATAGACATAACGGGGATCTCGAAGATCACACCTCAAAGGCTTCGAAAAGCTCAGGCCAACGCCGGCAGAGTCAAACTCATCGGTAGAATCGAGGAATCATCTGCCTCTGTACAACCCGAGGACATATCCGCGGATGATCCTGCCTGTGTCCCAGACGCGCTGAACGCACTAACATTTTCCACAGAGCACGCTGGAGACATAACCCTCATCGGACCCGGAGCAGGAGGCGAAAGAACCGCCAGCGCCATCGTCCGAGACCTCGTCAGCATACGCAAAGAGTACGCACTCTAGAGGACCAAACAGATTGAAGTTTGTCATGAAATTCGGAGGAACCTCGCTCTCCCGAGCCCCCAAGATGAAAAGCGCGGCAAAGATTCTCCAGAAACTCTCACCCTCAAACAAGATCGTCGCAGTAGCTTCTGCAATGGGAGAAACAACTGACCAGCTCGCCGAGATCGGCGAACTCGCCAAGAAAGGGGAACTGAGAATGGCTAGAAAAATCCTCTCAAAGGTTCAAGCCTCGCATCGCAAAATCGTCCCCCTAGTCGCGGGAAGAACCGGGACCGGAGAGCTCTTAGAGCTGATTGAACAGCTGAACTCCGAGCTCGAACGAACGGTCGAAGGAATCGCACACCTGAGGGAACTTACACCTAGAAGTCGAGACTATCTCCTCTCCTTCGGTGAGAGACTGTCAACCCCCATTCTCGCGGCGACAGCGAGCGCAATTGGGTTGAGAGCAAGATCATTCACCGGTGCAGAAGCCGGCATTACGACCGATGATAATTTTGGGGAAGCAAAGCCCCTCCTGGAGACCAGCTACCACCAGATTCGACAACGATTGGAACCTTTGTGGAATCGCCGAATTGTTCCAATCGTAACAGGGTTCATAGCATCAACAGTTGACGGCAGCGTCACGACGCTAGGACGGGGAGGGTCCGACTACACCGCAGCACTGCTGGGGGCAGCGTTAGGGGCCGAAGAGATCTGGATCTGGACTGATGTGGACGGATTGATGACTGCAGACCCGAGAATCGTCAAAGATGCAGTTGTACTTGCAAACGTCTCGTTTGGCGAGGCGCTAGAATTATCATTTTTTGGAGCTAAGATGATGCATCCAAGAGCTCTGCAACCCGCAGCACAGAAGAAGATTCCGGTGCGAATCAAGAACTCATCACATCCCAGCGGGAACGGGACCCTAGTCTCAGCCAGCGAGTTGCCCAATGGTGGGAAAGTTGTGAAAGCAGTTTCGCTCATCAGGGACGTGGGCATCGTTACTGTCAGCGGGACTGGAATGATGGGTGCACCCGGAGTTGCCGCTAAAGTCTTCCAGACACTCGGGTCAAACAATGTCAACGTGATGATGATATCCCAAGGCTCCTCTGAGGCAACGATATCCTGCGTTGTGGCGAATCGGGAAGTCGACCGCGCAGTGAGAGCGCTTCAGCTGGCATTGATGGGCCAGGGATACGTCGATAGGATAGCCGAAGAGAAGAACGCCTGCGTGATCGCAGTTGTTGGGTCAGGAATGAAAGGAACCCCAGGGGTAGCCGCCAGAATTTTCACTGCAGTCGCAAGACGAAAGGTGAATGTTCGAATGGTGGCACAAGGGTCCTCAGAGTACAACGTATCCTTCGTAGTAGCTCACACAGATGGCCCAGAGGCCGTAAGAGCAATTCATGAAGAATTCAATTTAGGCCGCTGAGTTTCCAGCGTACCCTATCGCATAATCGTAACGACATCCTTGTCCACGGGCTTGTGATCGAGACTCACTCGCTGACCTGTAAATTTCACGCTGGATCCCGAGACGAACGCATACTTTGCCCCCTCTACGAATCGGGGAGAAATCTTCTTGCAGACATCCCTCAGCGTCGAGCCGGCTGGAAGAATCAGAGGCTTCTCAAAATCCGCATCACCATCAGGACGCTTCAGATAGATACGGATGAAATCGAGCGTCTCCCAGATTCTCTCAGCGAGAAGATCCATGTTTAATCCCTTCTCGGCGGATATGGGAACGAAATCTCTCCCGATCTGCTTCTTCGCCGCGGCAAGATATTGCTCGTTCACCAAGTCCACCTTGTTCAGGACGACCAGTGAGGGAACGTACCTTCGGTCTCCGGTCAAAACATCAATCAATTGCTCGTCTGTGACGTCTTCCCTTACCAAGATGCCGCCATTAGTGATCCCGTACGCCTCGACTATTCCTTTGACAGTTGCCGGAGAGAGCTTGGTGAGCTTGACGCTTGTGGTCAGAGCTAGTCCTCCCTTATTGCCTCTCGTGACAATCACATCAGGGGGTTTCTGGTCGATCCGAATACCCATTGCATGAAGCTCATGCTTCAACACTTGTACCTGTCCTGGTTGAAACACGTCCAAGACCAATAGGACGAGATCCGCGTTCCTTGCAACGGAGAGAACTCTCCTTCCCCTTCCACGGCCGGACGATGCGCCGCTGATTATTCCTGGAAGGTCAAGGACCTGGATGTCCGCTCCGTTGAGACGCAGAATTCCCGGGACAACAGTGAGGGTTGTAAAAGCGTAAGCCGCCACTTTCGACTTGGCGTTCGTCAGCCGGTTCAGAATAGTCGACTTGCCAACACTGGGCAAGCCGATGAGGACGACTGTTGCATCGCCGCCTTTGCGGATCTCGAAGGCCGGGCCTCCACCCTTGGACGTGGAGCTTTCCAGCTCCTCGTGCAGCCGCGCGAGCTTGGCTTTGAGCAGGCCGATATGGTGCTCGGTTTTCTTGTTGATCTGAGTCTTCTTCATCTCCTCCTCTATCTGCTTAATCTTCTCTGGAAGACCCAACTCCGTCTACCTCTCTCCTGTATGCCGTCGACAGGGGATTGTGAACCTTGCTCCGAGATGGAAGAAGTTCTCAACTCATTGGGTGAAAATCGCGCGAAAACAGCGGCGATTTGTACGCTATTGCCCTAGAAGCCGGTTTTTCCCGGTCGTGGATTATATATAAACAGGGAAAAGGGTATCTAGATTAGAATGGCGAAAACAGGCACGACCGAGCGATTTTCCCCTCAAGGACACCAGCACTGCCATGGCTGAGAATTGGCTCGACGAAAGGGACCGGGCAATCCTCGAGACAATCTACTACTGCGAGAACTGCAACATGGTACTAGAACCTGGCGACATAGATATAGAACGGCACAAGAAAGACCTCCCTCATCACAAAATGCGTAAAGTCTTCATCGTCCGCTGTGGCCACTGCGGAAACATAGTAACCGACAGCCATGCCCAGTACAGCCCCGAGAGAAACCAGTTCTGGTGCAAGAATTGTATCGCGGAAACAGGCGTTCAGAACTTCCACGCCACCTAGACGCTTCCTTTATACTCAGCCTGGCCGAATGAGCCTCGTCCAACCCTAGGTGTCTCCTTGAATATCGACCTCGTTAGAAAACAGATACCTGTCACCTCCCGACGAGCCTACTTCGACAACGCAGGAACAGGCCCGCCCTCCATACCAGTCCTCAACGCGATCAACGAGTTCATGACTGACTGGCGAGAGTACGGGGAGAACTGGGAGGAATGGCTACCACTCATCATCGACTCACGCCGGCAATTTGGAAAGATGATAGGTGGAGCAAGCCTCGATGAGGTAGCCTCCGTCCCTAACGTCACCAGCGCGCTCATCGGCCTCGCTAGCAGTCTCAAATACAAACCAAGCGGTAACATCGTCATCAGCGAACTCAACTTTCCAACCAACATCTACCTCTGGCACCTCCAGAAAAAACACGGACGAGCCAAAGACGTCCGCCTACTCCACCGAGACAATAACGGTACAATCCCTCTAGACCAATGGGAGAAGGCAATCGACGACGACACTTCGATTGTCTCCGTCGACTATGTCTCCTGGACCAACGGGTGCCGGGAGAAAGTCCGAGAAATCACAAAAATTGCACACGAACATGGCGCGTTCGTCATCGCCGACTCGTTCCACGCCCTAGGCGTCTTTCCAATAGACGCTCGACAAGACGGAGTTGACGCACTCGTCTGTGGGATGTACAAGTGGATGCAGGGACCTCACGGCGCAGCCTTCGTATACACCAAGCGCGACCGGCTAAAGGAATTTGACCCGAACTATATCGGCTGGCACGGAGTCCAAGACTCCGTCGTAAGGCGGCTTACGAGCCAGCAAGATCTCTTCGGAAAACCGTTCAACATTGAAGAAACGATACCGGCACCAGACGCAACAATGTTTGAGGGCGGAAGCTGGGGAGTAATCTCGATTGTAGGCGCCAAAGCAGCCTTAGAGTTCGCGCTGAAACATGACCAGACAGAAAGATCCCATCGAGTCCTAAAGGTTACAGAGCATCTGATCGAGGGTTTGAAGAAGAAAGGACGGAAAATACTGACACCGCTACAGTCTGACAGACGAAGCGGAATAGTGGTCTTCGAAGATCCCGATCCGGGAGCCACGTATGAGAAGCTGAAGAAGCTCAACATCACAGTCGCAAGCAGAGTCAAGGCCCTGCGAGCCTCACCCCACTACTACAATACTGAAGAGGAAATCGACAAACTCCTAGCCGCCCTCTAAACATTGAAAATAGTTGTTATAAACAACTACAAGGAACTGAACCAAGCAGACAGAGCAGTCCTGAACATAGAGAAGTGCACCGGACAACCGGTAGAAAAAATAGACTGCAAGGAACCCGACCTTCACAGCAAAGTTGTAGAGTCAGGACCGGACCTGGTAGTTCTCACAGGGTCCAGCGCCCTCCTCTCAAAACCTAGAACCCGGGACCTATTCCAGCCGGAAATGGACCTTGTCAGAAAGGCCAAGTTTCCAATTCTTGGAATATGTTACGGACACCAGATAATCGGGTCAGCCTTCGGCGCCCCAATGCGAGATCTCGGTCAGATGCTACGCGGATACGAAAAAGTAAGCATCGTCCTGAAGCATCCATTGTTCGACGGGTTACCATCCGACATGGTCGTTGCCGAATCACATCGACAGGACTTGACCAAGGTCCCCGACGAGTTTCAGCTCTTGGCGAGATCATTGACATCCAATGTTGAGGCCATAGCACATCGATCGAAGCCAATCTACGGCGTCCAGTTCCACCCCGAGCGGTCAAACGACGATCATCCGCATGGTAGAATGATCATTCAGAACCTCTTGAAACAAATTCTACGATCCTAACCGGTTCTCTAGTGAAGAATCCGGTAGTCGAGCACCATCGCGAGGAAGACGATGGCGAGGTAGGGGCTTGAGAATTTGAAAGCTGTCCATGCCTGAGCCTTCGTCGGGTTGAAAGCGAGCTTCAAGTCTAGAATAATCATTCCGAGACCCAACACTCCTGCGATTGCGAGATAGATGATCCCGAAGGTTCCCAGCGGGACGAAGATGAGAGAGGATGGTACGAGAAGGAAGGTATTGAGGGCGATGTACTGGGCCGCCTTTTTGTCCCCGACAACCACTGGGAGCATTGGAATTCCAGCCTTCGCGTAATCCTTGGAAGCTCGAAGAGCGAGGCTCCAGAAGTGGCTTGGCGTCCAGACGAAGATGAGGAGAGCCATCAACCAAGGTGCGACCGCACTGACGTTTCCTGTGGCCGCTGCCCAGCCCGCCAGGGGCGCGCAACTCCCTGCTGATCCTCCGAGAACAATATTGAGGGTCGTCCGACGTTTCAACCATTTTGTATAGAAGCCAACGTAGATCGCGGCGCCGAGAAAGATGAACAGGCTAGCCCAGAGAGAGAGCAGAAACAGAGAAATTCCGACCCCTCCCACTACAAGCGCCAATCCGAACACCAGCGCGTTGAACGGTGATACCTCCCCTTTCGGAATCGGCCTCTGATTTGTACGCCCCATACTCCGGTCGATGTCCCTGTCGAGATAGCAGTTCAATGCACCAGCTCCTCCCGATGCTAGAGTGCCTGCGACCAAGACCGCTGCCAGGTTGAGCACGTTGATGCTTCGTGTCGCTACAAGGAAAGCCATCAGCGCGG
>WNGM01002800.1_pt1 | contig 14006 bp, 15 predicted proteins | sample 5400571 | NCBI WGS metagenome assembly WNGM01 (sample SAMN13153378, study PRJNA577476) | soil metagenome | isolation source: 100 cm soil or saprolite under Garry oak tree replicate 2 | place: USA:California | collected 2016-06-15
CGGGCGTTCTCGATCGACGACGACGGCATGCTGCTGTGGCTGACTGACCGTTCCCCCGCCGCAACGGAATTCGCCGCTCGGTTCCGGGCCGGCTTCTCCGGTACCGGCAACGACATCACCGCTGCGCCCAAGCCGTACACCGCCGCCGGGCGACGAACCGGTGCCGGGACAGCCGGGCGGCCGTGAAATCCCCCCAGGACGGTGGGTCGGTCTCGAAGGTAGCGTCTCCGGTGGCGATACCGAGCCGGTAGATGTCGAGCACCTGGTCGGCGTGCTCGTCGGTCATCGCGGCGATGGCGAGGGCTGGTTGCTGTCGGCCCGTCGTCATTTGGCTGCCTTTCGGGGGGAGTAGGGGCAGTCTCCGGACAGGTCGAGTTCGGAGAGTGCCCCGACCTCCAGGTGGCTGTTGCTTTCCGCCGGGTAGTGCGGTTCGCCCGGTCGCCGGACGCGTACGGTGTGCCAGCCCACCAACCGCGCGGCATCCAGCTCTTCGACGAGATCGGACAGGAAGACGGTCTCCGCCGGGTCGGTCCCGATCGCCGTGCTGATCGACCGGTACGAGTCGGTCGCCCGCTTGGCCCCCGTGTTCTCGGTGTCGAAGTACCCGGCCAGTAGCGGACGTAGGTCGCCGTCCGGGGAATGGCCGAACCAGGCCCGCTGCGCGGCTACCGACCCGGAGGAGTAGACGTACAGCCGGTGTCCGGCACGGCGCCATCCGCGTAACGCCGGGATGGCGTCGGGGTAGAAATGCGACACCAGTTCGCCGTGGGCGAAGCCGTGCTGCCAGATCCTGCCCTGCAGCGTCTTGAGCGGTGTCACCTTCCGGTCGGCGGCGAGCCAGTCCCGCAGTACGGCGACGATCCGATCGGTGTCCGCGTCCGGCTCGCCGATCAGGGTACGGACTCCCGACAGGGCGCGGACGGTGTCGGGGTCGTCCGGGTGCTCGTCGATCCACCGACCGAACCTCGCGGCGGAGTACGGATACAGCTGCCGCACCACGAAATCGGTCGCACTGGTCGTACCCTCGATGTCGACGACCACGGCCCGCAGCGGCATGGAGTGTCCACGACCCTTCTCGATAGACTCCGTCCGCGAGTCTGTCCGCACCTACCGGAACAACGGCAAGGATACCCATGTCGCTACTCATCACCTGGCCAGACAGCGACCCTACGACGCCGGCGCGGGAGACCAGTGATCCGGCCGAGATCTCCAGCGCGCTGGGCGGGATCGGATGCCAGTTCCAACGCCGCGAGCTGCGATCCGACCTGGCGGCGGGCGCCGATCCGGACGCGGTGCTTTCCGCGTACCGCGATGTGGTTGACGAGTTGGTCGCCGCCGAGGGATTCGTATTCGTCGACGTTGCCGGGCTGCGACCCACCGATCGGCCGGACTGGTCGGACACCGCCAGGGAGATACGCGCGAAGTTCATCCACGAACACACCCACGGCGATGACGATGAGGTCCGCTTCATGGTGCGCGGCAGCGGGGTGTTCTACCTGCACATCGGTGCGTGGGTACATGCCATCTACAGCCGCGCCGGCGATCTGCTCGGCGTCCCGCAAGGCACCACGCACTGGTTCGACACCGGCCCGGTCCCCGACTTCACGGCCATCCGCTTCTTCCACGACCCGAACGGGTGGGTCAGCGTACTCACCGGAAGCGACATCTCCGGACGGTTCCCCGACTTCGAGGCGGTACGAGCCCGGGCGCGCTCCCTCGACGCCGTATGACGTTCCCGCCGACGCCGGAGGTGATCCACGAGGCGGGCTCGATACTGGCCACCGAAGCGGCCCGGTTCGCCTCGTTCGGCTGGATGCGGGGTACCTCCGGAAACCTGTCCGTGGTGCTGTCCCGCAAGCCGATGTGCCTTGCCGTGACCGCCAGCGGGCTGGACAAGGGGTCGCTGCGACCGGCCGACGTCGTGGTGGTCGACGCAGCCGGTCGACCGTTGGTGTCCGACCCGGACCGGGCGGTAAAGCCCTCGGCGGAGGCGGCGCTGCACGCGCGGGTGGCCCAGGTCACCGGTGCCGGCGTGGTGGTTCACGTGCACACGGTGGCCGCGGTCGTCGCCGGCCGGCGGTGGCCGGGCGGGGTCGAGCTGAGCGACCTGGAGATGCTCAAAGGGATCGGCGTCGCCGCGCGGGGTGAGCGGGTCACCCTGCCGGTGATCGGCAACAGTCAGGACATGACCGAACTCGGCGACCGGCTGGAGGCGGCACGAGACCCCAGGGTATCGGCGATCGTCGTCGCCGATCACGGCCTGTACGCCTGGGGACCCGACCCGGTGCGGGCCCGCCACCACACCGAGATCGTCCAGTGGCTGCTGGTGGCCGCCATCGCCCTGTCGAGCCCGCACCACGGCTGACGCGGGTCACGCGTCAGCGGCGGTCAACCGGTGGACCGGCTGCGGGTACCCGGGCTTGAAGGAGGTCGCGTCGGCCGCCGACGAGTGGGTCGACAGGGAGGCGTCGGCGGATGCCACGGCGACCAGGACCGCTCGGTCGAGGACGTCCGGTTCGCAGGCCACCCGGGCGTTGATCACGGCGGCGGCGGAACCCGTCGGCTCATCGGCGGCGAGATCCACCGACGGCTCCCGGCTGGTACCGGTGATGCTCAGCTTGGTCATGCCGGCCGGGGTGTCGATGGTGACTTTCACGTGGCCGACCGTCGCGCCTTCCCGCTCGGCGAAGGCCGCCAGGTGGGACAGCACGCTGACCCCCCAGGACACCGGGGAGAACCGGCCGGCCGTCGCCTCGATCCCGAAGTCCTGGTTGAGCCAGGCGAGTTGGGCCTCCGCGGCGGCGTACCGGTCGTAGTCGATGTCCAGATCTTCCAGCCAGGCCGCCTCGCCGTCGAGGGCGTCGATGAGTTGGCCCAGACCGGTACCGGTTCGGGCTGAGTACGGCACGACGGTCGCGGCCGGGAACCGCTCCGACAGCGTGGCGATCACCGACTCGAGGCCGGCCGGGTCAATCAGGTCGGTCTTGTTGACGGCGATGACGTCGGCTTCGGCGAGTTGCCGCCCGAACAGGTAGGACAGGTCGGACTCGGGCTCGCCGCGCTGCTCGGCCCGGTGGAAGGCGCGCAGCCGCAACGGGTCCACGACGGTGACCAGCGGGGCGACGGTGAACCGGTCGCTGTGGTATTTACGCAGCGGCCGTACCACCGTGGCTTGCAGATCCGTGCAGCTGCCGACCGCTTCGGCGATCACCGTGTCCACCTCGCCGTTGGCGAGCAGCGCCTCCACGACCTTCATCAGGTCCTCGAAGCGGCAGCAGAAGCAGCCACCGGTCACCTCGGCCACGGTGTCGAGATGGCTGCGTACCAGTTTGGTGTCGACGAGTTCCGTGCCCTGGTCGTTAGTGACGACCGCGACCCTGTGGCCGCCCCGCTGCAGGGCCGTCGCGGTCGCGACCATCGTTGTCGTCTTCCCGGCCCCGAGGAAGCCGCTGAGCGCGATGAGCTTGACCACCGTTTGGGTTCTCCCGTTCTTTTCACAGTCGGATCGGGTCGGTTGTGGTACGGGTCAGGCAGGCGCGTAGCGCAGCTCGACCATCCGGTCCGCGTCCGCCAACGCGGCCCGGGCCTGTTCGGGGGTATCGGCCACGGCGATCACGAAGCCGTACCGGGAGAGGAACCCGCGCGGGGGAAGCCGCATCAGCTGGTCAGGCCCGGCGGTCGCCATCGCCTGGTGTATCTCGGGACCGAGGCGTCCACTGTGGACGGTGACATCCTGGACCACACAGTCCACGGGCGGGTAGAGGAAGCGGATGGCGGCGGCACGCCGGGTCGTCTGCCGGATCGTCGGGTGCCGGCCGGCCGCGACATCGGCGGCCACGAGACCCAGGTCGACCCCGATGGCGAGCTGACCGAGGTAGGGGATGAAGTCACCACCGAGCCGGGCATTGATCTCCACGATCCGCAGGCCTTCCCGGGTGAGCCGCAGTTCGGTGTGGGTCATGCCACGGCGGAACCCGACCGCCGCGTGCGCGGCGGTGAGATGGTCATGCAGCGCAGGATCGGCGAGCAACGGGTCGGCGGCATCGACGACGTGCCCGGTCTCCTCGAAGTACGGCTCCAGCCCGATCGTCTTGCGGGCGACCGCGATCGGGATCGTCCAGCCATCCACCACCGCGCAGTCGACGCTGATCTCGGACCCGTCGAGGTACTCCTCGACGAGAATGTCGGCGTCCTGGCGGGCGACACCGGGGAAGCTGACCCCGGCGGCCGCCGTGTACGCGGCAGGCAGCTCCTCAGGCTGGTCGACCCGTACCACGCCGAGGCTGCCGGCCAGCGCGCGTGCTTTGACCACGACCGGGTACCCCACCTTGTCCGCTACGGCGACCGCCTGCTCAAGGGTGGCCACCGGGTGCGACTGGGGCTGTGGTATGCCGGCGCTGGCGAGCTGGTGGCGGGTCGCGGCCTTGTCGCGGCACGCGGCAACCGCCGACGGGGGGCCGGTGGGCAGGCCCAGTGCCTCCGCGAGCGTGGCCGCCGTGTGGATGGACCACTCGTCGTAGCAGAGCACGCCGGCCAGCGGCCCATGGCGGGACGGGATCGCCCGCGCGGCGGCGAGGAGCGCCGGGGCGTCGCGGGTGTCGACGAGTGCGGAGCCGAGCAGGTATGGGACCTGCCAGCTCGGCTCGTGCGCGTCGAGCAGCCACAGCCGGTACCGGCTGGCCGCGGAGCGCATGATGTACTCGCGGTACCGGCGGTCACCACTGGCGACCACAGCCAACAGAGGGACGTCCGGGGCCTCGGCGCGTTCGGTGTGGTCGTTGCCCATGGCTCCCTCCTGGCTCGATTCAGCTCGGTCTAGCGGGATCGGAACCGCGCGGCGGAACCGACGGCAGGCTGTTCGCGGACCGGGGCGGCCGGCCCATGACGACGTCCGCCGCGGTGGGGAACTTCACCACGCAGCTGTGGTTGACGGCGTACAGCCGGGCAGTGCCCTCCCTGGTCCGGTTGACGAACCCGACGTCGAAGAGGGTCTTGAGGTGGTGCGACACGGTCGACTGGCCCAGCCCCATGTCCTCGACGATCGTCCCGACCGACACCGGGCCGGGCTGGCGGCTGAGGTAGTTGAGCACGAGGATGCGAGTCGGGTCGGACAGCGCCTGGAACCATCGGGCGAACGTTTCGGCGGTCTCCCGGTCGATGCCGGGATCGGTCGAGTTGTCGGGCCGCTCGGTCCCGCCAACCGCCGCGCTGTCGCGGCCCGTCCGACCCGGCGCGGTGCTCTGCATGGCCTCTCCCTCGTGGCGTACGCCGACGGCACCGGGCTGGTCCATGGTGCCCTGGCCGGCTCTGCCTTCTAGGAGCATGCCTGTTGAGCGGCGGTGATGTCATCTTCACCCGCTGCTCAGGGCTTGCGCGCCCGTACGATCGCCGCGTGCAGCCCGTCGGCGGCCTCCTGGGTGAAGACCACCTCCGAGTCGACCAGCCCGGCCTCCGCCATCAGCGCGTGGTACTCCGACACCGACAGGGCCCCGGCGACGCACTCCGCGCGGCTGCCCCGCTCGGCGCGTTCCGCGACGCTGAGCCGGTCCTCCGCCACCACGTCGCTGATCCCGACCCGACCGCCCGGCACGAGTATCCGGGCGATCTCCCGGAAGACCGCCGGCTTGTCCGCGGAAAGGTTGATCACACAGTTGGAGATGACCACGTCGACGGTCTCGGCCGGCAGGGGGATCGCCTCGATCTGGCCCTTCAGCAGGACGATGTTGTCGATCTCGGCGTCCACGATGTTACGGCGGGCCAGGGCGAGCATCTCCTCAAGGAAGTCCAGGCCGTACACCAGGCCGTCCGGACCGACCCGGCGGGCGCTGAGGATGACGTCCAGACCGCCGCCGGAGCCCAGATCGAGGACCGTCTCACCCTCGCGCAGTTCGGCCACTGCCGTGGGGTTGCCGCAGCCGAGGCTCGCCAGGAACGCCGCGTCGGGGGCCTCCTCAGGGCTGATCGAGGCGTACGAGGCGGCGCCGAAGGAGGTCTGCGGATCGTCGCCACAGCACGCCGCGGCGGCCTTTTCGGCCTTTTCGCGGTAGTACTCCCGTACCTCGTCGCCGGCTTCGCTCGGCGAGGTGGTGGTCGAGGTCATCTGTGGCGCCTTTCTGGTACCGACGAACGTGCCGGACTCACGTGGAGGTTGTGCGGTCAGCCGCTGGAGCAGCAGGCGCCGCCCGTCTGGGCGGTGGGAAGCAGGGTCAGCGGGGCCGGTCCGGAGCGCTCGCCGAAGGCCACCCGGCGGGCCTGACCGAACTCGCGCAGGAGCCGTTCGGCGGTGGGGCGCGCCGAGGCGTCGGCCAGCAGGAGTGCCGTGGTGACCTCCCGGGACTGGCAACCGCGCAGCGTCTTGGCCTCGTGCGCGCCGGCACCGAATTCGACCCTGCGCAGGCCCTCCGCGTACGCGTCGCGTACCGGCGCGTTGAGCACCATGGCGAAGTAGATGCCGCTGCGGTCACCGATCGCGGCGTAGTCGAACCCGGCCCATTTCGGCAACAGCTGGTTGCCCTTGCGCAGGACCACGCACGACGCCACGACCTGTCCGTCCCGGCTGCCCAGGTACGCGCGTACGTCGGCGCCCGCGTCGAGCAGTCCGCTCAGCAGAACCTCGATGTGCTTGGGTTGCTCGCCGGCCCCGTTCTTCTCCCGGTTGAGGCAGGTGAGCTCGGCGATCCGCCCGACGTACGGCCGGATGGCCGCGCCGTCGACCCGTTCGATGGTGACTCCGGTCGCCGCCGCACGCCGTTCGTCGCCGGTGATGCGTTGGCGCTTCTTGGCCGGCAGGGCGGTCAGGTGCCCGGCCCAGTCGGCGGCGTCGAGCCGCACGTAGTCCTCGTACCCCCAGAACGTCGCGTGACCGCCGGCCGCGGTGAGCGCCGACACCAGGGCGGCGTTGCCGGTCCGGTCGGGCACCCAGGGCGCGACGACGCTGCGGACCCCGGCGGCGTACGCGGCCGGTACGAGCTGGTCGATCATGGTGGCGAACAGATGGGGGGTCCAGAAGTTGTAGGCCACCTCCGTGCGGTATCCCAGCGGTGAGCCGATCAGCAGCGCGGGGAAGAACGTGTCCACCCCGAGCGCGTCGACCTCGGCGCTCTGGCCGCCGGCCAACTCCACGCCGCAGCACACCGAGTCGCCGGTCGGCGGCTGCCACCCGAGGTAGGTACGGGGGTCGTGGTCGACGGCCGGTGGCGCGGTGAGCAGGTATCCGGGCAGCACAGCCAGCTCCCGCTGGTCGCGGCGGGCTATCGTGTGCCACGGTGTCACCTCGGGCATCGCCCGCTCGTTGGCGGCGAGCCAGGTGGGACCGACGTACGGCCACGCGTCGGGGAGCTCGGCGATCTCGTCGCTCCAGTCAAGCTCCGGCAGTGGCTGTCCGGTCGAGACGGTGATGCGGTGTGTTCCGCCCATCGGGGACTCCTCGTATTCCGGCTGTCGTTAACACTTCACGCAGCAGCGGACCGCCCCGACGTCCTCGGCCTCGGTCCGGCGCTGCTGCCACAGCTCCTCCACGCGCCGGTCGGGGTGGGTCCACTCCAGGTAGAAGCCGCGGTCGACGGTGTCCACGTCCTGTAGCCACGGCGAGGCCAACAGCGGCGAGCCCTTGAACAACAACAGTCGGGTCTGCAGAGCCGTCGGATGTACGACCCGGGCCAGCCCGGTCTCGACCAGAAAGTCCTCGAACGTCAACAGCTCGTCGTGGTGGACCCATGGAGTGAACGGGATGAACGTCGGGTTGAGGACGAAGCCGATCTCTTCCGCGGTCGCGATGGCCTTACGCATGTGGGCCACGTCGATGCCCTTGTCGAAGATACGCAGGATCCGGTCGGACGGAAATTCCAGGGCCGAGGTGACCCGGCGCAGGCCCAGGCCCACCAGCTCTTCGAGCAGTTCGGTGTAGTCCAGGATGTGATCGACCCGGGTGGTGAATTCGAACGTCGAACCGGGGAACTCGCCCGCGATGGCGCGCATCGCCTCGACGCCGATCGTACGCGAATTGAAGAACTCGGCGTCGATGAAGCAGAAGTGGCGTACCCCTTCGTCGGCGAGCTGGCGCGCGTCGGCGAGCACCGTGTCGAGCTCGTATGCGGCCACACCGCCATCGTATGCGCCGTATACCGAGCAGTACGTGCACTTGTGGTGGCAGCCCCGGGACACCTCCACGTTGCCCATCAACCCCAGCGCGGTGTGATGGGCCGGGTAGTGGACCAGGGACGGGAACAGTTCACGCGCGGGACGGGGGAGCGAGATCCGGCGTCGTGGTGGCTTGGGCCGCACGCTCGTCGCGGTGACGAGGGCCGGTACCTCGGTCAGCGGGAGACGGCCACTGGCGAACTGACACAACTGTTCGCTGATGCGCTCCGGCTCGTCCATGGCCACCGCGTCGACGGTGGCGAGGAATGCCCGGCTGTTCATCTGTGCGTACTGGCCGAACGCGATGATGGGCGCGGCTGGGTGCGCCGCGCGCAGGCGGCGGGCCAGAGCGAGGCCCCGGTCGAGCCCCTCGAACTGTTGCACGGAGAGCAGTACCAGGTCGAAGGCTCCGTCGGGCAACTGGTCCGGGGATACATCAGCGTCCCAGCCGCGGACATCCGCACCCTGGCTGGCCATTGCCGCGGCGGCGCACGCCGCTGCCAAGGGTTGGAGCTCGGCTTCAAAAGGGGATACGACAAGAATTGCGGATCCGGTCACCACGGCCCTCCAGTTGGCAGACCTCAACCATCGCTGGCCTTAGACAACATGGGTTTTGCCCCCGTGCCTCTGGGCGCAGTGACAATGACACGCTTCACCAGTCTGTGTCAATGGAGCGATAGTGTGTCCGATTAATGTCAGTCTTGTTGCGAGCTCATGTACCCGAAGCAGTTCTGCCCACAGGATCCTGCGCCCGCGTTGACAGAAGGGAACTCTATCAACTAGCGTTGATAGTCGATAAAGCAGGCCAGACCAGACGACATGCCGGTCACGCACCTTCGGGCGCCGGGGCCGGGTGGGTCATAGATCGTTGCCCCAACCGTAATGGCCGAATGAGGTAGAGCTTCGTGGCGGACGTCGGCGTCTTTCAGACTCCGCCGGACGGCGCATCACTGACAACCACCGGCAAGTCTCCCGGATCGCCCAGACCGTACTGATCGTCCGCGAAGGATGCCCGCATGCATGACGTGACTCTGATCACCAAACTGGCCTGGGCTGACCTTGTCGAGTTGCTGCCCTGGTTCTTCGTGGCCATCCTGATCGGTGCGACGGTCGACCTGTTGTACCTGGACATCGTCGCCCGACGGTCATTCCGGCGGCACGGGCTGCTGGGCATCCTCTTCACGACGAGCATCGGCGCGTTCAGCCCGTTCTGCTCGTTCACTGTGATCCCACTCATCCGAAAACTGCTTCGCGGCGGCGTACCGCTCTCGGCGGTGATGGCGTTCTGGATCGCCTCACCCGCGATGGACCCGCCGATCTTCGCGATGACCGCCGCGCAGATCGGGCTTCCCCTGGCCTTCGCCCGGCTGCTCGGCGCACTGGCCCTGAGCATCGGCGCGGGAGTGCTGATCCTCGCCCTCGAACGGCGGGGAATGCTCCAGCACGTCCTGCGCGACGAGAGGGACGACGCCCGGGAAGACCTCAAGTCGCCGGCCGTGCCCCAACTGGTCGCGGTCGGGGTCCCGACGACCGTCGAGGGCGCTGGGATGATCGGGTCTGGCGACGGGACACCGTCGTCCGTGGGTACCGGCGGCGCGTCGGTCGACGCGGGCTGCGCTGACAGCGGCGCCTGTGCCGCCACCCAGCAGCCCGAGGAGGACGACAACCCCGAGGAGGACGACAACCTCGCCTGGTGGCCAGCGGCCAAAGCCAGCCTGCGAAGCAAGCGAAACTGGAAAATCACCGCCCGCAACATCGCCCGGGACAGCGTCAACCTCGGAAAATGGCTGGTCTTCGCGTGCGTCTTCGAGGCGGTCATCCGGGTGTACGTGCCCAACGGCGTGGTCACCGCCGTGCTCGGTGGCCGTGGTCTGTTCGCGATCCCGCTCGCCGTGCTGATCAGCGTCCCGCTCTACCTCAACGGGGTCGGCGCCATCCCGATCGTGGGCGGCCTGCTGCTCAAGGGTATGGCGCCCGGGGCGGCGGTGAGCTTCCTGCTCGCCGGCGCGGTCACCACGATTCCCGCCATGGTCGCCGTCCGCAGCGTGGTCAACAACCGGGTCTTCGCGCTCTACCTCGCCATCGGTACCATCGGCAGCGCCCTGCTCGGCTTCCTCGCCCAGGCGCTGCTGGCCTGATCCGGGTAGCCGCCCGCCCACGGCGGTCCCCGGGCAGGTCGGATTCCTGTCACGGGGCGTCGGCCGTCGCGTCCTCCCCGACCCGTAGGACGTCGCCGAGCCGGCGCAGGGTATCCGTGACCGCGCGATAGAAGACCCAGGTGCCCCGGCGGTCGCAGGTGACGAGCCCGGCCTCCCGGAGTGTCTTGAGGTGGTGTGAGATCGTCGGGCCGGAGACGGTGAAGGCCGGTGTCAGATCACATACGCATGCCTCGCCATTCGGATGCGCGGCGATCATCAACAGCAGCCGCAGTCGGACCGGGTCGCCCAACGCCTTGAAGGCGAGAACGAGGTCGCCGATCGGCGGCTCGGCCGGGGCGGCGACGGGCCGCGCCGGACAGTCCGGGTCACCCTGTCGGGCGACAGTGGCCGGTCCTCCTCTTGACATTGGTCCATCTTGAGGTCGGGACCGGTCGGTGGCAATGTCGGATGTTCCGCACACCGCCCGGCACGTACCTCACCCGCCGTCGCCCGTACCGACTGTCGTCGCAGCCGTCGTTGATTGGTGTGTTGCCGGCGCGTCGTGTCGCTTGTCGGCTCAGGGAGCACCGCGGCGGTCACCGGACCCCGTGAATCCCACGACGCCGGCCGGATATTTCCAACCCGGGCTTGATTAGACATGCACCTAAGTCGACGTCAATCGAATCTGCTCATTGTCGCCCGGTCGGTTTCCCATTCCTCAGTTTCGGCAGTCTTCAAAACAGCCTGCTCTTCGGGTGGAGAGTCGGCGGGACGAATTTCTGACGTTGACACCTGCCGGATGGCAGATGAACATTTGGCGAATCTCTTGCAGACGTGGGGGAATGCATGACGGTTGTGATTCTCATCCTGCTGATCGGCCTCGGAGCCGCCAACGGCGCCAACGACGTATCCAAGGGTGTGGCTACCTTGGCCGGTGCGGGAGTGACCCGGTACCGCACCGCCATCCTTTGGGGTGCCGCCACCACGCTGGCCGGCGCCCTACTGTCGATTCAGCTGGGCCGAGGCATGGGCAAGCTGTTCTCCAAGGGCATCGTGAGCGGTACGCCGACCCCGGCATTCGCGTTGGCGGTTCTGCTCGGCACGTTGTCGTGGGTGGCGCTGGCGAGCGTCGCGAAACTACCCGTATCCACCACCCATGCGATCGTCGGATCGCTCGTCGGCGCCGGGCTGGTTCTCGCCCCGTCCACGGTGCAATGGTCCGGTGTCATGCAGAAGGTCGTGCTCCCGCTGTTGCTGAGCATCGCCGTCGCGTACGGCGTCTCACTGATCCTGGCGCTCGTCGTACACGGGCTCACCCGACTGGTCCGGCGTCGCGGCGAGCCGGTCGCCGTCCCCGTTCCGGCGGGTGGGGGATCGACCCAGGTGCTCGCCCCGCCGCGAATCGAGCCCGCGTCAGAGACCAGAGTGGCGCGGTTCGGCTTTCTCGATCCGGTGCTTGCCGTGCTGCATTGGATCTCGAGTGGCGCGGCAAGTTGCGCGCGCGGCCTGAACGACACGCCGAAGATCGCCGCGATCGGCGGCTTCGCCCTGCTGCCCGCCGGTTACTCGGCCACCACCGTCAGCCTGGTGGTCGCCGCGGCGATGGCGGCCGGTTCCCTCGTCGGCATCCGGGTCGCCCGTACGCTGGGGGAAAAGATCGTCAAGATGAACCACGCGGAGGGATTCACCGCGAACCTGACCACCGCGACTCTCGTGGGTGCCGGTGCCCTCGCCGCGTGGCCGATGTCGACCACTCATGTATCCACCGGCGCGATCGTGGGCTCCGCCGGCGGCCAACTGAGCCGCATTTCCGGCCGGACCCTGCGCGACTTCCTCATCGCCTGGACCTTGACTCCGGCCGTCGCCGGGGTGATCGGCGCGATCATTTTCGCTGCTGCCAGATAGCAGAGTCTCGGCCTCGGTCGAGCTCTCCGACGGTTCGTTCAGCGCCCTGGCCCTGTTCTGCCAGACAAGATTCACCGGCCGGGCAGGGCCCACGGATATGGTGTTTCCGGAGGGCTGGCGATAGCGTGACCGGCGTGCGGTCGATCGACTGGGTGGACGGTGCGGTCGAGATCATCGACCAGACGGTGCTGCCGGACGAGTTGCGGGTGCTGCGTCTGTCCACAGTGGAGGCGCTGGTCGACGCGATCGGTCGGCTCGCGGTGCGGGGTGCTCCGGCGTTGGGGGTGGCTGGCGGGTTCGGGGTGGTGCTGGCGGTGCGGCAGTACCCGGCGGATCCGTCGGGTGCGGTGGCCGTGTTGCGTGCCGCCCGGCCGACGGCGGTGAACCTGGCCCGGGGGGTGGATCGGGTGGCCGGGGTGCTGGCGGGCGGGCCGGACGCGGTGTTGGCCGAGGCGCTGCGGCTGCGCGATGAGGAGATCGACAGTTCGGGTGCGCAGGCCCGCCTCGGTGCCGATCTGGTGACCGCGTTGTGTGGGGCCGTGCCGCGGTTGCTGACGCACTGCAACACCGGTGGGCTGGCGGCGGTGGTGGGTGGTACCGCGCTGGCGGTGGTGGTGGAGCTGCACCGGCGTGGTGCGCTGGGTGGGGTGGTGGTCAGCGAGACCCGGCCGCTGTTGCAGGGTGCCCGGTTGACCGCGTGGGAGCTGCGCCGGTGGGGGGTACCGTTTCGGGTCGCGGTCGACTCCGCCGGGCCGTTTCTGATGGCGCGTGGGGAGGTCGACGCGGTGATCGTGGGTGCGGATCGGATCTGCGCCAACGGGGATGTGGTCAACAAGGTGGGTACCTACGCGCATGCGTTGGGTGCCCAGCGGGCCGGTATCCCGTTCTTCGTGGTGGCTCCGGAGTCCACTGTGGACAGCGGTACCCCGGACGGGGTGTCGGTGCGTATCGAGGACCGGGGTGGTGAGGAGGTGCTGAGTTTCCGGGGTACCCGTAGCGCTCCGCACGGTGTCGAGGGCGTGAACCCGGCCTTCGACGTCACCCCGTACGACCTGGTGACCGCGATCGTCACCGACCGCCGCGTGATCCGCCTCGACAAGGGCGACCGGGTCTGACCTTCTCGGCGGCCGGTGACAAGATACTCGTCCGGGCCGGTGTGGTCGGTGTCGAACACCTCGGTCGTGTACAGGTACCGCGACGCGGGCCCCTCGCGCCAGGCACGGATCATGCCGATGCCACGCCAGGTCTCACCCTCGTCGGCGACCTCGGCGTCGTCGGTGAACAACGCCACGACGGCGTCGGTATCGCGACGGGCGTCGGCCCTGAAGTATCGGGTGATGGCGGCAAGTACGGGGCACGGGCACGGCAAAGATGACATGTAGTGGGAGCCTCCCCCGCTCAGCGCATGATTGATGCGAATGAGTGTCAGGAGCTAGAGGAGGCTCTGATGGCCAGTGTAGGAGCGTTCGGAGGCAGTCGGCCTGGGCATCCCGGTTGTGCTGCTGCCCTTCTTCAACAACGCCCTGGCCAAGCATCCAGCCTGGCATCACAGCGTCGAGACGTTGCGCGAGATCGGCGTGACCGTGCTGGTGGCACCCGAGGTCTACGAGCCGCACCCGGCCGGTGCTGCCGTGGTCGGGTTTCTTGGCAACCCGGGCAGCCTTCGCCGCTTCGGGATGTCGACTGAGACGTTCTTGAGGTGTTCTCCCTGGCTCCGCGTACCTCGATGACGTCGTGACTGTCCGCCTCCCCATACGATCGCCATCATGACACAGCGGCTATCGGCAGGATTGTGTACAGATCAGCACTTGCCCGATATCGACG
>WNGM01002801.1_pt1 | contig 14000 bp, 10 predicted proteins | sample 5400571 | NCBI WGS metagenome assembly WNGM01 (sample SAMN13153378, study PRJNA577476) | soil metagenome | isolation source: 100 cm soil or saprolite under Garry oak tree replicate 2 | place: USA:California | collected 2016-06-15
CGCCCGGCACCGCGAGCGCCGGGGCGGGATCGAACGATTTCACCCGCCCGCCGAATACCGGACAGCGCGCCACCGCGGCGTACACCATGCCGGGAACCCGCACATCGATCCCGTAGCGCGCCTCGCCGCTGACTTTGTCCGGTGTGTCGACGCGCGGCACGCGGGTGCCGAGGATGCGGAACTCCGCTGGGGGCTTGAGAGGTGGATCGGCTGGCACCGGAAGCGTAGCGGCGAGCCCCGCCAGGTCGCCGTAGCCCAGCCGCCGGCCGGTGGCAACATGCTCCACCATCCCGTTCCGCGCGCGGCACGCCTCGCGCGGCACCTTCCAGGTGAGCGCCGCCGCGCCGATCAACATCTCGCGCGCCGCGGCGCCCGCCTGGCGCAGCGGCTCGAACCCGGAGCGCACGCTGCGGCTGCCAACGGTGAACTGATCGCCGTACGCCGGGTCGGCGTCTCCTTGCGCCACTTGCACCCGCGTCCAATCGGCGTCGAGCTCCTCGGCCACGATCATCGGCATCGCGGTCTTCACGCCCTGGCCCATTTCGGAGCGGCCGGTCCAGATCGTCACCGCGCCGTCGGGCTTGATCTCGATCCACGCGTTGGGCTTGAATGACGGGGTGGCGTTGCGGTCGAATGCGGGGAGATGGAACCCGATCAGGAGCGATGCGCCGGCCGCCACGCCGGTCTCCAGGAACTCCCGCCGATTCATGGTCGCATGGGTCACGTCGCAGCTCCAGCGGTCGGTCGAGTCAACCTACGCCGGGCGTGGCTACGGAGTCAACCAACTTGCGGCCGGCATGCTCCCGGCGTTTACGTCCGGTGACTGCAGCCACCAGGAGCGACCTTGCTGCGCACCGCCCTCGTCGCGATCATGCTGTTCGCCCTTCCCGCGCCCCCAGCGGCCGTCGTCCAGCAGCAATGGGTTCACCTCGGCTCACGGGTGGTAGGCTCTGGGGGAGACCGCGATATCATCCGGACCGCGGGCGAGGGCCGGTTCAAGCGCATCCGCTTCCTCGTGGAGGGCGGCGACCTGGAGCTGTTCGACGTCACGATCACGTTCGCGGACGGCAAGACCTTCTCCCCCCCTGGCCGATTCTCCTTCGCTGGCAGCCTCCGCAGCCGCGTCGTCGCCCTGCCCGGCGGCGCGCGAGTCATTCGCTGGATCAACTTCTTCTATCATAGGCTCCCGGGTGGCGGACCGGGCAAAGCCATCGTCCGTGTCTACGGTCGCCGCTGACTCGCTACAGAGTCAGGTAGACGACCTTGACGAACGTGTCACCGTTGAACCTGCCCTTGCCCCACTCCGCATCGAGATCGACGAAGGGCTTGGCTGCGATCGCTTGCTCGAGGGTTTTCCCGGATGCCTTGAGCTTCCGTACCCGGTCCGCGGCCGCGGAGAGCATGTCGCGATATTTCGCGAGCTCGGCCTTGGTGGCGAGGGCGCCGTGTCCCGGGACGATCTTGGTTGCGGTGTCCGCCAGGCTCAGCAGGTGGTCCGCCCCCGCGATCATCCCGTCGATCCGGCCGCCGGTGGAGCCGTCGATGTAGGGATACCTGCCATTGAAAAACACATCGCCGGTGTGCAGCACGTTGGCCTTCTCGAACCGCACGAACACGTCCGTGTCCGTGTGCGCCGGCGGAACGTGCGTCACCGCCAGCCGCTCGCCGTTCGCCTCGAGCGTGTATCCGTCCTTGAAGACTCGCTGCGGCAGGGCGTCGGTCGGCGAGGGCGGCAAGTCCAGCTCGAGCACGGCGAGGTGGTGCGGCTGGGTCATCCGCAGCTTGGTGTTTTCGTGCGCCACCAGCGTCGCACCGCCGGCGCGGAGCGGGGCGTTGTTGTCTGTGTGATCGAGGTGCCAGTGCGTATCGATCACGAACTTCACCGGAGCAGGCCCGAGTCCTTTCAGCGACTCCTGGAACTTGGGCCACGCCGGCGCCACGAACGTGTCCACCACGACCATGCCGTCGGGGCCGCGCAGCACCACCACGTTGCCGCCGGGACCGGAGAGCAGCGTGAGGTTCTCGGCGAGCGGCTGTGCCTGTATGGGGATGGCGCCGAGCTGCGCTCGAAACGCCGCCAGGGGATCCTGCTGGCCAGCTGCCGCGTACGCCAGCCGGCGGGGAAGCAGCCCGTCCACCAGCACGCCGGCGCCCACAGCCGACATCATCCGCAACCACTCGCGCCGCGTCCTGCTCGTCGCCATCCGGCTCACGGTCCACCTGCTGTCTCGGGTTGTGGTGCAATATGCCCCGGCTGTAGTCGAGGACAAGGCCAAGGCCAAAGGCTTCGAGGTCTATGAGCGAGCGGGAAGCGTTCTACACGGTCGACCGGATCGAGGGGGACATCGCCGTGCTGGTCGGAGACGACGGCGTAGGGGTCGACGTGCGTCGCAATGCGCTGCGCGTGCGGGTGCGGGAGGGGATGGTGCTGCGAGTGGGGCTCTCCGACCATGGGCCCGACTGGTCGAGCTGCACCATCGATGACGCGGAGCGCGAGCGGCGGCTGGCGGAGGCCCGCGAACGACTCGCCCGGCTGCGGAACACCGATCCCGGGGGCGACGTGGTCCTCTAGCGGTTAGAGCTCCCTGATCCCCGGGCTTGCGCCCGGGGTCAGTCAATTCTCCAGCTCGAGGTCACCAATGCGACTCCTGCTGCTCCTCGTCCTTCCCCGGCTTGCAGCTCCGCTCGCGGCGCAGCAACCCGATTCGGCGCCCGGCTTTGACCTGACCGAGGTCATGATCCCCGCGCGCGACGGAGTCAAGCTCCATACCACGATCTTCGTGCCCAGAGACGCCCGCGGCCCGCTACCGATCATCTTCACGCGCACGCCCTACGGCATCGCCCACGCCGGCAGCGCGCTGCGCGGCTATTACCGGGCGTTCGCCGCCGACGGCTACAGCTTCGCGTTCCAGGACATCCGCGGGCGCTATACGTCGGAGGGCCAGTTCGTGATGCTGCGGCCCCCCCGCCCGCGCGACGGCCGCGACCCGAAGGCGATCGACGAAAGCACCGACGCGTACGACACGATCGACTGGCTGCTCGCGCACGTGCCCAACAACAACGGCCGCGTGGGAATGCTCGGCATATCGTATCCCGGCTGGCTCACCCTCATGGCGATGCTCGACCCGCACCCGGCGCTCAAGGCCGCGTCGCCGCAGGCATCGCCCGCCGACATGTTCCTGGGCGACGACTTCCACCATAACGGCGCGTTCCGCTTGAGCTACGGCTTCGAGTACGCGGCAAGAATGGAGACGTCGAAGCAGCAGGAGACGTTCGAGTTCGACCGCTACGACACCTTCCAGTGGTACCTCGATCTCGGGCCGCTCGCCAACGTCAATACCAAGCACCTGCACGGGAAGATTCCCACCTGGAACGACTTCGTGGCGCACCCCAACTACGACGCGTTCTGGCAGCGGCAGGGCGCCGCTCCTTACCTCACCCGCGTCACTGTGCCCACGCTCACCGTGGCGGGATGGTGGGACCAGGAAGACTTCTATGGCCCCCTGAAGATCTACGAGCTGCTCGAGCCGCACGACACCGGGCACGTCAACTCGCTCGTGGTGGGGCCGTGGAATCACGGCGGCTGGGCCGGCCCGGCGGGGGACAAGCTGGGCGCCATCGACTTCGGGAGCCCCGCATCCCGATACTTCCAGGACAGCATTCTCGCGCCCTGGTTCGCGCATTTCCTGAAGGATCGGGGCGAGCCCAGCCAGCCGGAGGCCATCACCTTCGAGGCGGGCGCCAATCAGTGGCGCTCCTGGGACGCGTGGCCGCCGCGACAGGGGACGACCGAGCGGCTGTACTTTCAGCCCGGCGGCCGGCTCTCGTTCGAAGCCCCGACGGGGGCAAACGCCTTCGATAGCTATGTCTCCGACCCCGCCCACCCGGTGCCGTACCGCCACCGCCCGATTCCGGCGACGTACACCCCGCAGGGCTCCGGGTGGCCGACCTGGCTCGTCGAGGATCAGCGGTTCGTAGACGACCGCCCCGACGTCCTGACCTGGCAGACGGAGCCGCTCACCGAGGACGTGACGATCGCCGGCGCCATCACTGCCAAGCTGTTCGTTGCTACCACGGGCACGGACGGCGACTGGATCGTGAAGTTGATCGACGTCTATCCGGAGCAGTACGCCAAGGACCCGAAGCTCGCGGGCTGGGAGCTGATGGTGGCGAACGATGTGCTACGGGCGCGCTTCCGCTCGAGCTTCGTAACGCCCGCACCGCTCACGCCGAACCAGGTGACGCCACTCACGATCGACCTGCACAGCCAGGATTACCGCTTTCTCAAAGGGCACCGGATCATGGTGCAGGTGCAGAGCAGCTGGTTTCCGCTGATCGATCGCAATCCCCAGACGTTCGTGCCGAATATCTTCGAGGCGCGCGCATCGGACTATCGCCCGGCGACGGTCCGGGTGTATCGGTCGGCGCGATGGCCATCATCTATAGAGGTGCAGGTGGTGAAGGACTAGCCCGCCTCCGACGCCACGCGCGCCGCCTCCGCCAGCACCGCCGCCCCGACGAAGATGCTCTCCTCGGCCGCGTAAAACCGCGGCGAGTGCGCGGGGATCGGCTCGCCCCCGGGCTCGCGCGCGCCGATCCTGAGAAAGCATCCCGGCATGCGCTCGAGGTACGCGGCGAAGTCTTCACCCCCCATGTTGACGAAGCCCAACGGAACGACGGCCGCATCGCCGAGCACCGCACCGGCGGCGCGGCGCGCCCAGGCGGCGGGCCCTGGAGGATTCACGAGCGGGGGCGGGCCGAGCTCGATCGAGACCTCCCCGCGCAGCCGGTGCAGGGCCGCCGTGGCTTGCGCGATGTGGCGCACCTCCTCGACCAACCGGCGGCGCGTGTCGGGATCGGTGGCGCGCAATGTCCCCGTGAGCGTGGCGCGATCCGGGATCACATTGGGCGCCGAGCCGGCGTGCACGCTGCCGATGCTGACCACCGCCGGATAAGCGGGATTCACCCGGCGCGAAACGATCGTCTGGAGCGCGCCGATGAGCGCTCCGGCGCCGACGATCGGGTCGGCGGCCTCGTGCGGCCGGGCGGCGTGCGCACCGCTGCCCAAGAGCCTGATCTCGAAGCTGTCGGCCGAGGCCGCGAGCGGCCCCTCCTGGGCCACGACTTCGCCCACGGCGAAGCGCCGGTCGACATGAGCGCCGAAGATGGCCGCCACGCCGTCGAGCGCTCCCGACTCGAGCACGGCCTGCGCACCGCGGCCGGTCTCCTCGGCCGGCTGCAGCACGATCAGCACGTCGCCCGCGGCGGGAAACGCCGTCAGGAGATGCGCGGCGCCCACCGCCCAGGTCGCGTGCACGTCGTGCCCGCAGGCGTGCATCACGCCGGGGTGCTCGGAGGCGAAGGGGAGGCCCGTCTCCTCGGAGATCGGCAGCGCGTCGATGTCGCCGCGCACGGCGACCGGGGCGCGGCTCGAGTCGCGGCCGCGGATCCGCGCCACGACGCCGGTGCCGGCCACGCGCTCGAGCCGGCCGGGCGCGAGCTGCGCCAGTGCCGCGTGCAGCGCCTCCGCCGTGCGCTGCTCCTTGCCCGACAGCTCCGGGTGGCGGTGCAAGTCGCGCCGCAGCTCGACCAGCGTCTGTCGCAGCGCCTGGGGGAACAGCTGGTCGAGACGAGTCACCCGAGCACTTCGCGGCGCACCGTGAGGTTCTCGACGCGATCCAAGTCCACCTCGACCCCCATGCCCGGCGCGTCGCGCGGCACGCGGACCCTACCATCCGAATCCATGGTCCACTCCGGTGTCACGATATCGCGCTCCCAGTAGCGCGCGCTGGGGGAGAGGTCGCCGGGGAGGGAGAAGTTGGGCAGCGACGCGAGCGCCACGTTGTGAGCGCGCCCGATGCCGCTCTCCAGCATACCGCCGCACCACACCGGGATGCCGTGCCGCTGGCAGAGATCGTGAATCGCGATGGACTGGGCGAACCCGCCCACCCGTCCCGGCTTGATGTTCACGATGCGGCCGCTCTGCAGCGTGATCATGTCCTCGGCTCGCTCCACGTCGGTGATGGATTCATCGAGACAGAGGGGGGTCTTCAAGCGTCGCTGCAGTGCCGCATGGCGCACCAGGTCGTCGCGCCCCAGGGGCTGCTCGATCATCAAGAGGTCGAACGCATCGAGCTGCCGCAAGTGCTCGGCGTCGTCCAGCGTGTAGGCCGAGTTGGCATCGACCATCAGGTGGACCTGGGGGCCGAGCGCCTCGCGCACGGCGCGCACGTAGGGCACGTCCGCGCCCGGCGCGATCTTCAGTTTGATCTTCTGGTATCCCTGCTCGAGCGCGGCGCGCGCCCGTCGCACCAGCGCCTCGGGGCTCGCCTGGATCCCGAGCGAGATGCCGGTGACGATCCGCTCGCGCGTGCCGCCCAGGAAGGACGAGAGCGAACGGCCGCACACCCGCGCGGCGAGCTCCCAGCATCCCATCTCGACCGCGGCTTTCGCCATGCGGTGGCCGCGAAAGTCGCGCTCCAGGATGGCATGGACGATCTCCGGTCCCTCGAGCTCCTGCTTCAAGATGCGGGGCGCGACCCAGGCGCGAATCGCGAGCCACGCCGTGTCGATCGTCTCGTCGGAGTAGTTGGGCTGCTCGCCGGCGACGCATTCGGACCAGCCGGTGACGCCGTCGGACGACGTCAATTGCAGCAGGCAGATGCGCCGCTCGCTCACGAGACCGGACGAGATGCGGAACGGCTCCTTGAGCGGGAGCCGGATCTCGCGCAGGGTGATCCGCTCGACCGAGAGCATCAGCGCGTGCGGGCCAGCACGTAGTAGCCGCGCCCGGCCGGGGCATCACGATAAAACCCCGCCACGTGGTAGCCGTGCTCCAGGGCCCAGGTGAACGCCGCGCGGGTGGTCGCGCGCCAGCGGCCGGCGAGCGCGAGCGAGTGCTGCTGCACTTTGTCGATTTCCAACGGGATCTCGACGCGCAGCGGCCGCGCGGGCGGCCCATCGCGCAGCTGCGGCATGGTGGGCACGCCGTCACCGTCCGACGCATTCACCACGCGCGCCGTACTCTTCGCCTCGGGTTGGTGTGGCGTGTCGGTGATACCGGGCGTGGCGATCTCCCAGGCTACGATGAACCGATCGGTGCCGAGGCCCCGATGCAGGGCGCTGTCGGTGTCGCTGCCGTACATGTCGATCACGTACTCCGATACCCGCACGCCCAGCCGGTTGAAGTTGAGGTGCGCGTTGCGGGCGACGAGCGGGTCGAACGTCCAGTACACGAGCCCCACGCCCATGGCGAGCAGCGTCTCGCGCTGAAACTGTTTGAGTCGCCTGCCGATGCCGCGGTCGCGCAGCTCCGGTCGCACGGCGAGCATGTCGGACCAGTGGACCAGCCGGCCGTTTTCGACGCCGGTCATGCCGAACACGAAGCCGACGAGCTGGTCCCGGGCGTCGAACGCGCCCGCCGTCACCCCGCCCAGCCGCTGGCTGACCTTGAGGATAGCGGCGGGAACGCGCTCGCTGAAGTCGGAGCCCCAGGTTTCCTCCTGCAGGGCGACGCAGGCGACAAAGTCTTCGTGGGTAGAGAGGTGACGGATGTGCAGGCCGTCGGGCGGGGCGGCGGGGAGGGGACGGTCCATTCAGGTATGCGGCAAAGTATACAATCGGGGCCGTCCCGGCAACGTTCGGGCGGCTTGCGTTGCACACGACTTTGTACACATTATAACCCCTCTCCTCGCTCGGGAAGCGCGCTCATGCATCGAACGGCCGTCGCCGCGCCGTGGCTCGTGGTCCTCGGTTTCGCACCCCTCACCGCGCAAGGGCGCGGACAAACGCTCCCGGGACCCGTCCCCGCCACGCTCGCCGAGCGCGTCCAGCAGGTGATCAGTCGGCCCGAGTACCGCCGCTCGAGCTTCGGCGTCGCGTTCTACGATCTCGACTCGCACACGCCGCTGTTCACCCTCAACGCCGACAAGCTGTTCGTCCCCGGCTCGACGACGAAGCTCGTCACCGAAGGGACCGGCTTGGAGCTCTTGGGCCCGGACTATCGATTCCACACGCGCCTGTATCGCACTGGTCCGATCCGCAAGGATGGCACGCTGGACGGCGACCTGGTGCTGGTGGCGAGCGGCGACCCCAACCTCTCGGGACGCATCCGCCCCGACGGCACGCTCGCCTTCGAGAACCAGGACCACGCCTACGACGGCAGCCCCGACACCAAGGCCGTGCCGGGCGATCCGCTGCTCGTGATCCACGAGCTGGCCGATCAGGTCGCGGCGCGCCACATCACCCGGGTGAAGGGGCACGTGCTGATCGACATCAGTCTGTTTCCCGAAGGCGAGCGCGAGCTGGGCACCGGCGTGGTGATCTCGCCGGTGGCGGTGAACGACAATCTCGTGGACGTGACGATCGCTCCCGGTGCCGCGCTGGGCGCTCCGGTGACGGTGACGCCGTCCCCCGTCACCGCGTACGTACGCTTCGTCAATCAGGCGACCACTGCACCGGCGGACTCGACATCGGAGATCCGCTGGGCCTCGGACTCGGCCGCCCCCGACGGGTCACACACGGTGACCGTGGCGGGGCGGTTCCCCGCCGGCAAACCGGCGTGGCTCTTCAGCTACGCGGTGCCGCAGCCCAGCCGGTTCGCCGAGGTCGTGCTGGTGGAAGCGCTCAAGGCGCGGGGCGTGCGCGTGGTGGTGAGCCCCGCCGGCGTGCGGCACGACTTCAAGGCGCTGGCCTCGGCCTACACGCCCGACAACCTGGTGGCCGAGCACGTGTCGCCGCCGCTCACCGAGGAGGCGAAGGTCACGCTCAAGGTGAGCCAGAACCTGCACGCATCGATGATGCCGTTCATTCTGAGCGGAGTCCTCGCGCACGACGGCTCGGCCAAGGCGGGGTTCAAGCTCGAGCACGACCTGCTCGAGCGCGCCGGGCTCGACCTGAGCGGCGCGTCGCAGGGCGACGGGGCCGGTGGAGCGGCGCACTTCGCGCCCGAGTTCATGGTGCGGTTCCTCGCCTACATGGCCAGCCGGCCGTATTTCCCGGCCTACCTCGCCGCGCTGCCGGTATTGGGCCGCGACGGCACCCTCTGGAAGGTGCAGCCCGATTCACCCGCCGCCGGCCACGTGCAGGCGAAGACCGGCACGTACGCCGAGGTGGATCACTTGAACAGCGGACTGATGGTGAACGGCAAAGGCCTCGCGGGCTACGTGACCACCGCGGCCGGCCGGCGCCTCGCGTTCGCCGTGTACGCGAACAACGTGCCGGTGTCGGCCGAGCAGGGTGCCATCGAGCGCACCATCGCGCAGGCGGTGGGTGAGATCGCGGCGGCGGTATACGACGCGGCGCCCCCCCCATGAGAGAAGTGATCCAGTTTCGAGCACACCCCGTTTGTGGAGACAGGCCATGCGATCCCTGACGTGCTCGCTCCTCCAGCTGCTGTTTCTCGCCGGCGTGACGCCCGCCGCCAGCGCACTGCAACAACAACCGGCGGAGCCGGGAGCCGTCGCAGGGACGGTCATCGCCGAAGGTACGCTGCGCCCGCTCGCGGGCGTTCAGGTGAGTGCCGGGGCGGGTCATGCGGCGATCACCGACGCGGCCGGCCGGTTCCGGATCACCGGGCTCGCGGAGGGCCAGGTGACGCTCACGGCACACATCATCGGCTATGTACGCCTGACGCGCACCGTGGCCGTGGGCGACACGCGCGTCAGCTTCACTTTGAACGAAGCCCCGATCGAGCTCAACGCGGTGGTGGTCACCGGTACCGCCGGAGTTCAGACGAAGCGGGCCATCGGGAATGTGGTGCCCACGATCAACGCGAGCGACGTCACCGCGGTCGCTCCGGTCTCGGACATCCAGTCGTTGATCAACGGCCGGGCACCCGGCGTCGAGATCCTGCCGGGCAGCGGCCAGGCCGGCACGGGCTCCAAGGTCCGGGTGCGCGGCATCTCGAGCCTGTCGCTGTCGAACAACCCGTTGCTCTACGTGGACGGCGTTCGCGTGGATAACAACCAGAGCACCGGTCCGACCGTGCAGGCGTTCGGCTCGCAGGTCGTTTCCCGGCTCAACGACTACGATCTGTCGGACGTCCAGAAGATCGAGGTCATCGAGGGCCCCGCCGCCGCCACGCTGTACGGCACGGAGGCCGCGAGCGGCGTCATCTCGATCATCACGAAGCGAGGCTCCGTCGGCGCTCCCAGCTGGGAGCTGACCGCCAGGCAGGGCTCCGAGTGGTTCATGAACCCGCAAGGCCGGTTCCCGCTGAACTACTGGATGGACACACTCGGCACGGTCCAGTCGATCGATTACAACGCGCTGGTGCAGCAGAACGGCGGTCCGATCTTCTCGAACGGCTACACGCAGGGCTACTCGCTCAACGTGAGCGGCGGCACGCCGGTGGTGCGCTACTACGTGTCGGGGAATTTCGATCACAACAACGGCGTCGAGCCCAACAACATCTTCCGCCGCTACGGAGGCCGGGCCAACGTGAGCGTGGCGCCGAACGACAAGATCGACTTCTCGCTCAACGTGGGCTACAACAAAGCGCGCACCGACCTGAGTCTCGAGGCAGGCGGCGGCGGCGCGATGTGGGAGACGCTGTTCTCCACGCCGCAGAACCTGGGGACGACGGCCAAGGGCTTCCGCGACTACCCGCCCGGCATCAACTACGTCGCCATCTCCGACTGGCAGGACGTGAACCGCTTCACCGGCAGCGTCGAGATCAACCACCGGCCGACGCACTGGTTCACGCAGCGGCTGGTCGTGGGCTCGGACGTCACGCACGAGGTGAACGTGGAGTTCGTGCCGCACCTGGTGGACAGCCTCAAGCAGTACTTCGATCCCACCACGGCCTCGGGCTACCGTGATCAGGGTGGGCGTGATCCCACCACGAGCACGGTGGACTACAACGCGTCCGTGAACCTGCCCGTGACCGGAGGGCTGCGCTCGATCACGTCGGCCGGCGGTCAGTACTACCACTGGCTGCGCGATTCCACCGAGACCTATGGTGAGAACTTCCCGGCGTCGGGGCTCTCCGCCGTGTCGTCCGCGGCGCGCACCGTCGCCGGCGAGGACCTGATCGAGAACAACACGCTGGGCGGGTACGTGCAGGAGCAGCTCGCCTGGAACGATCGCCTGTTCCTCACCGGAGCAGTGCGCGTCGACCGCAACAGCGCCTTCGGCACCAAGGTGCGCCACCAGGTCTATCCCAAGGTGAGCGGCAGCTGGGTGATCAGCGAAGAGCCGTGGTGGCATTTCCATTGGCTCGACCAGGTGCGGCTGCGGGGGGCGTTCGGCGAATCGGGCAAGCAGCCCGACAACTTCGCGGCGCTGCAGACCTACGCCGCGGCCACCGGCCCGGGCGATCGCGGCGTCTTGACGCCGCAATTCGTCGGCAATGCAAACCTCGGCCCTGAGGTGAGCCGCGGCACCGAGCTGGGCTTCGAGGCCAGCGCCCTGGACGATCGCGTCGGCGCCGACTTCACCTACTATCACCAGACGACGCACGACGCGATCCTGGCGAAGGACGTCCCGCCTTCCGGCGGCTTCCCCAACACCGTGTTCGTGAACGCCGGCACGGTCCGGAACCTCGTGATCGAGCTCCACGTGCGGGGTCAGCCGGTGCGGACGTCCGACCTCACCTGGGACGTGAACTGGAACATCGCCACCAACGCCAACAAGGTGCTCGACCTGGGCCAGCCGGCGGGCGATTGCGCGAGCGATAGTCTGGCGCAGGTCCACAAGGACTGCAGCATCGTGATCGGGAGCCAGCAGCACCGCGTGGGGTATCCCGCCGCTTCGTTCTTCCGCGAGAAGGTGGTGAGCGCCCAGCTCGACGCGAACGGTCGCGCCATCCTCTCGACGGTGATGTGCGACGGCGGTCCGGCGTTCCACAACCAGCCGGTGCCCTGCTACGATGCGTCCGGCAACCTGATCGCGCCGCGGGTGTTCCTCGGCCAATCGACGCCCAAGACCGAGGGCGGCATCAGCTCGACGCTCACGTTCCGGGGGCGCCTGCGGCTCTACGTCCTGGTCGACTACAAGTACGGCTTCAGGAAAACCGACAACAACCTGCGCGCCCGCTGCCAGGTGTTCGAGACCTGCCTCGAGAACATCTACCCGCAGCGCTACGACCCCGCGCTCATCGCCGGAATCCAGTCGCCGGGATCGCTCGTCAATTGGGTGTTCAACGACGCCGGCTATGCCAAGCTGCGCGAGCTGTCGCTGAGCTATCAGCTCCCCGACGAGCTGGCCGCGCACTTCGGCGCGCGCCGCGCCTCCGTCTCGCTCGCGGGGCGCAACCTGCACACCTGGACCAACTGGACCGGGCTCGACCCCGAAGCGCTGTTCCTCGGGACCGGGTTCGGGCAGCACACCGTGTTCGAGCAGGATCAATTGCCCCAGCTCGCGCAGTTCGTCGCGACCATCAACGTGGGGTTCTAATGCGCCTCCACCAAACTCCTGAACCGACAAAGCGGGATACCAGTATGAGACTCAAGCTCATGGCGACCCTGCTGCTGGGAGCGGCGCTCGCCTGTGATTCGCTCCTCAACGTCCAGAGCCCGAGCCGCGTGCCGGCGTCGGTGTTGGACGACCCCGCGAACGCGGAGCTCGCCGTGAACGGGGCGCAGGCGGACTTTGAATGCGCGTTGGCGAGCTACGCCGCCCTCGGCGGCATGATGGCGGGCGAGCTGGAAGATGCCACGCTCTCGGCGGGGCGCTGGGACTACGATCGGCGCACCGTCACCTCCGGCGACGCCTACGGGCCCAATCAGTGCAACGATGGCAGCTTCCTGGGCCTCTATACGCCCCTCTCGGTGGCGCGCTTCCAGGCTGACAACGCGACGCACCACCTCCAGGGTTGGACCGACGCGCAGGTGAGCAACCGGCACGACCTCATCGCCAAGGCGAGCGCCTATGGCGGCTACACGCTCACCCTCCTGGGCGAAGCCTTCTGCTCGGCGGCCATCGACGTGGGCCCGCAGCTCATGCCGCCTCAACTGCTGGATTCCGCCGAGGCACGGTTCTCGACGGCCATCGCCGAGGCCACCACGGCCGGCGACGCGAGCACCCTGAACCTGGCGCGGGTGGGGCGCGCCCGCGTGCGCCTGGCGCTGGGCGACTCGATCGGCGCGCTGGCCGATGCCCAGCTGGTTCCCGCGGCGTTCGAGTACGACGCGACCTATTCTTCCATCACGGCGCGCCGCGAGAACTTGATTTATCAGCAGCTCAACAAGTTCCCGTTCAACACGATCGCGGTGCCGTACCGGAACTTCATGTACGTGTTCACGGACACCGTCGTGCCCGGCAAGGTCGACAGCGTGCCCGACCCGAGAGTCGCGGTGCGGTTCGATTCGGCCACCACGATGTTCGACAACCGCCACGGGCAGTGGGTGCAGCTCAAGTACGCGAACATCGGCGCGCCGATTCGCCTCGCCACCAGGACGGAGGCGCAGCTCATCATCGCCGAGATCCAGGGTGGCCCGACGGCGGTGGGTATCATCAATAACCTGCACGCCGCGGCCGGCCTGCCGCCGTTCCGGGGCACGGACCCCGACAGCATTCGGCGCCAGGTGATCTACGAGCGCCAGGCCGAGTTCTTTTTGGACGGACACCACCTGGGCGACGTCAACCGGTTCCAGCTCACGCTGTTTCCGCCGGCCGGCACACCCTATCCGGTGGACGCCGCGAATCCCAAGGGCGGCTTCTATGGGACCGGGACGCGCTTCCCGCTCCCCGACAAAGAGCGTTTCAACAATCCCAACATTCCCTCGACCGTCAACCCGGGGTGCTGACCGTGAGCCACGCGCGCATGCAGTCCTTACTGATCGTAGTGGGCGTGATGGCCGCGGCTGCGCCCGTTCCCGTCGCCCGTGCGCAGGATGCGTCGCTCCGCGGATTCGACGCGTACGTCGAGCAGGCGCTGCGTGACTGGCGCGTGCCCGGGGTGGCGGTGGCTGTGGTCCGGAACGACTCCGTGGTGTTCAGCAAGGGCTACGGGGTGCGCGAGCTGGGCAAGCCCGCCCGCGTCGACGCGCACACGCTGT
>WNGM01009439.1_pt1 | contig 13996 bp, 19 predicted proteins | sample 5400571 | NCBI WGS metagenome assembly WNGM01 (sample SAMN13153378, study PRJNA577476) | soil metagenome | isolation source: 100 cm soil or saprolite under Garry oak tree replicate 2 | place: USA:California | collected 2016-06-15
TCACGCGCGCCTCCTACGGGTAGGCCAGGGTGTCGGACATCGTGTACTGCGGGGCGCTCCCGGCCAGGGTGGACGCCGACCCGAACGTCCACCGGCGCTCCACGCTCATCGCCGCCTGCACCGTGGCCAGCGCCGCCCCCACGTTCCCGGCCCAGGACGTGCAGATCCCGTTCAGCATCGTCTTCAGCCCGGCCTCATACGCATCCTGGTCGAACCCCGAATAGTCGAACGTGATGACGCCCTGCCCGTCCTCCCGGGTGAACCCGAAGTTCACCAGCGACAGCACCTGCTGCGGCGTCGAATTGGAGTTGCCCGCGACCGGGGTCATGTGCACGAAATACTGCAGGTTCGCCACGTCCATCGACGGGATGACCGGGAAGTGATTCGCCACCGTTCAGGTCACTCGGAGTATTCGACCGCGCCGAAGAACGGGGTCGCCGTCCCCGCGCTCGACGTGGTCACGCACAGCGCGAACTGCCCCGAGATCGGCAGGTTGATCTCGAACCCCGGGGTCTTCCACTCGCCCCAGCTCGACCCGGCCGTGAATGGCACCGGTTCTCCCCACCATTCTGTCGTGGCGGTCAGCCCGGTGATCGCCGCCGCGGACGTGCCGCCCGCCGTGGACCAGGTCGCCAGCGTCGCCTTCGCGATGCCGGACTGCTGGACCGCCGTGGCGGCGTTACCGCCCGCCTTCGTGCCGGTGACCGTGTTGATGGAGAAGAAGACGGACGCGTTCGCCGGGAACGTGGCCGCGCCGAGCACGCCGCAGCGGACCGCCGAGATGTTCAGGTCCGAGTTCGCCGACGTGGAGCAGAACAGGATCGGCGTCGTGGCCGTGGTGGTGACGGTGGCACCCGTGGGCAGCCACGTCGCGGTGTCGAAGACGCCGATCTTGTATGCGCGTGCCAGTGGCATCGGTCAGGCCCTTCCTAGATCAGCATCGTTGTCTTCACGTACGCGGCACGTTGCCGTTGACGACCAGCAGCCCGGGTCCCCGCGCGACCGGGCCAGGGACGTGTTCCCAGCACTGCGGCAGCGCCACCACCCCGACGCCGATCACCTGGCCGCCGGGCCCGGGAATCGGCACCTGCGCAGGCACCAGCGTCACCGCCTCCCGCAGCGGCTGCTCCGGGTCGGCGATGCGGGCCGCGCAGCACGAGTTGCACAGGCCGAACGGCCCGGTGGCCTTCACCGGCGACTGAACGGACGGGACGTTGCCGGTCATGCGGGCCTCAGATCAGCATCGTCGTCTTGCCCAGCCACTGCGGGTGCGCCTGGAACCAGTGCACGGTCCGCTCCAGCGACTCGGCCAGCGGCACCGGCGGCTTCCACCCGGCCGCCGCGATCTTGCTGGCGTCCAGGGCGTACCGGTGATCGTGACCGGGGCGGCTGGAGTGGTAGTCCACCCACCGGGACCGCAGCGGCTTCCCCGCCGCGCCGGCGATCATGTTCGCGATCCCCAGGACGCTGAACTCCTCACCCGCGACGTGCCACCGGTCCGGCCGGGCCGCGTCAGGGAACACGGCCGGCATGGTCCCGGCGAGGACCCAGCGGAGAGCGTCGGCGAAGTTGCGGGCATGCAGCCAGCACCGCGACGACGCCTCCCATGCGCCCTTCGGCAGCGGGCGGCCGTGCAGCGGCACCTCATCACCGGCGAGCACCGCGCGGGTCGCCAGAGGGACGAACTTCTCCGGATCCTGGCGCTCGCCGAACATGTTCATGATGTTGACGACCACCACCGGCAGGCCGTAGGTGCGCCAGTAGGAGAACGCGATGGCCTCCTGGCACGCCTTGCTCGCCGAGTACGGGTTCGACGGCATGATCGGCGCCCACTCGGCGTGGCCGAACGCATGCCTAGCGTCGAACATGACCCCGGGCCGTTTCTCCGGCGCCGGGCCGTACACCTCATCCGTGCTGACCTGCACGAAATGCGTGATGCCCTCACGCCGCCGCGCCCACTCCAGCATCGTCAGCGCCGCGGCCACGTTGTTGGTGACGAACGGGGCCGGGTCCCTGATCGACCGGTCAACGTGCGACTCCGCGGCCAGGTGCAGCACCGCATCCACATGGCCGATCCGGTCATCGAGCCAGCCGTGAACCGGTGCGCGCAGGTCATGCCACAGCAGGGTCACCCGGGACGGGTCATACCCGGCGCAGTCCGTCAGCCGGTCCGGGCGCCCCGCATAGGTGAGCCCGTCCAGGACCACCAGGTCCCAGTCCGTGGTCAGCAGCAGGTGCTCCACGAGGTGATGGCCGGCGAATCCGGCGCCGCCGGTGACCAGAACGCGTCTCACACCTCGCGCCTTTCACTGCCGGCCATTTCCAGGTGCGGCACGCCGCCGTCCTCGCGGACACGCACCGGGAGGGCATACAGCCGGTCAGCCGGATCGGGTACCCAGTTCTCCGGGTCATCGCCCTCCGGGTAGATGGCACCGGCCGCCCGGCACGCGGCCCGGACCTCCTTGTAGCTGTCCAGGTCCATCACCCAGTGATAGCCCCGTCCGGCGAGAATCAGGGGGTCAGCGTTCCCGTACTCGCGGGTTATCAGCGCATACAGATCCTGCAGTGTCATGTCAGCCACCGGCGGGTTTCCCGTTCGCGGCGAGGCGGTCATGCGGTCTTGCCGCCCGCAGGCTTCCCCGCCGGCGCCACCTTCGCCGCCACCTTCACCGGCTCATCGGGCACCTCGGCGATGACCTCCCGCACCCGCACATCCGGCGGCAGATCCGCGCCCAGGGGGAACTGCTGCCCCGGCGAGTACAGCACCTCCCGGCCGCTGGCGTGGTACGGCTGGGTCACCTCAAGAACAACCTGCCTGGACACGGTTCACCTCGCACAGCTCTCGTAAGCGTCCTGCCAGCGGGCCCAGTGGCCTTCCATCGTGTACGCCTTCGCCTGCTCGTAAGCTTTGGCGCCCAGTTCCTCCCGCGCCGCGGCGTCGTTGATCAGCTCGGTCAGCCGGGCCACCCACTCGGCCTCCGTGCGGACCAGGTACCCGGTGACCCCGTCGATGACGAAGTCCCGGTACGGCTCCATGTCCGTCGCCACGACCGGGATGCCCCGCGCCGCCGCGTCCAGCGCCTTCAGGTAGCTCTTCGCCCGGTTGAACGGCACGTCGGCGAGAGGCGCGATGGCGATGTCGAAATCGACCGCCTTATAGTAATCGCCCACGTCGTCGGACCACGGGGTGAACCGGCACGGCCGCCGCACCAGCGGCGACATGTCCCACCCGATCCAGTGCATGTCCGCACCCGGGTGCGCGTCCAGCACCTCCCGCAAAGGGTCCTGCACCGCGCACAGGTCGATCAGGTGGCTGGTGCCGCCCTGCCAGCCGACCGTCACCCGGTCCCGCCGCTTGCGGGGCATGTCCAGCAGCCCCGCCTTCACAAAGTTCGGCAGGATGACGATGTTGTCGTTGAACGGGGCGTACAGCTCAGCCAGGTACGGGGTCGACACGGTCACCAGGTCGGCCCGCCGCAGGCAGTACTTCACCGACTCGGCCGCCCGCGGATCCGCCGCGAAATGCCCCAGGTTCGAGCTCTCGACCGTGAGCATGTCGTCGTCGGTCTCCAGGACAAGCGCCACGTGCCCGGCGAGCCGGTCGACCATCCGCGCGCCGTGCTGGAACGCCGGCCGCTGCATCACCAGGACGTCGATGTCCTTCACGTCCTCCGCAGCCGGGGTCGGCACCTTCACCCCCGGCGCGGGCAGCCCGTAAATGTGCCGCGAGTTCGCCCGCAGATGCTTGAACGGCAGGTAGAACCGGTGATACCCGGACCCGTCCGCCTGGAACGGCAGCCCGATCACCGTCAGCGTCCGCCCCGGCGCCCCCGAAGGCACACCCGGGACAAACCCCCACGCCAGGTGACCCACAACCCCGGCGACCCCGAACTTGTCCGCCGCCTCCGTCACCCCAAACCCCGGGTGCCCCGTCGCCTCCGACCGGCCGTAGTCGTGGAACGCGACGAACCCGCCCGGGCGCACCAGCGGCAAAGCCAGCGCCAGGTCCGCCTCCACTGAGGCGGTGTCATGCTGGGCGTCGAGGAAAACCCCGTCGAACAGGACGCCCTGCTTCGCCAGCTCCGGCAGCACATCGGAAAACCGGCCACGGCGCGCATCCACGTTCGCGGTCACCCCGTACCGGGCCAGGTTCCCCCGGAACGACTCCCACGTGTCCCCCTCACCACCGCCCATCGCGGCGATGCTGTCATCGCCCTGATGCCAGTCCACGCTGCACACCCGCCGCGCCGCCTGCGCCAGGATCACCGTCGAGAACCCGTGCCACGCCCCCAGCTCCAGCACATCCTTCCCCGTCGCCAGGGTCGCGAGCTTCGCCGCCTCCTCCTGCGTCACCGCCGACGGGATGTCACCCGGGACGGTGATGTCCAGCCGTGCCATCAGAACGCGCTCGCCGGGCCCGGGCGCATCTCACCGTCGCGCATGTTCGGCTCCGGCGGGGTCAGCGTCGAGTCCGCGGGCTGCGGGTCACCCGCCTGCGCGCCCTGCCCCAGCACGTTCTGGTGGTAATGCTCCCGCCGGCCCATGGCCGCGGCCTCACCCGCCGCGTGCGCGGCCCGCGCGTCCTGCTCACTCATCTAAGGCTTTCTCCTTCTTCCGGGCCAGCAGGTCTGGCGCGTACTCGTGCAGTAGCGCGACGGCAAAGTCCACCTTGTCGGCGACACGCTGGCCTGGGGGCTGCCAGGAACTCCACAGTTCGAGGTTGCCGGACCGGAAGTTCCGCAAGGGCCCGTCGGTGTGGTTGTCGTCACGCTGACCGTTGACGTGGTGCACGGTCTCATGGCGCTTCAGCTTGCGGCCGAGAAGCTGCTCGACGATGACTCTGTGCTCCAGCCTTGAGCGGCCCTCGACCGTGCGGGACTTGTACCCGTTCCCGGGGCCGCGGGCTATGGGTCCTGGGGGCCCTGGCTCGCCGAGCCGGCGGACGCGGTCGTAATGCAGGGCACAGTAGCCGCGCCCCCAGGATTTGCGGTCACAGCCGCCCACCAGGCACGGTTCCCCGCGCTTCATCCGGGGCCTGATGGCAGTGGTTATGTGCTCTTTGCTCTCGGCTGGCGCAGCGAGCCGTCTCTGGTAGTGAGTCGCGCACAGCCCGGCCTTGCTCTGCTTCCGGCCGCAGCCGTCTACGGAGCATGATCCGCCAGGGGCTCTCCTGACCGTGCCAGCGGGCCCCGGCTCGCCGTGCTGCCGTACTCGCCAGCGGTGCATCTCGCAGTAGCCGCCAGAGAAGTACGGCTTGTCGCAGCCTTCCACCGTGCAGGTCTCAGGTGCGGGCCACTGCCGGATGAGCCCAGCAGGACCGGGATCACCCTTCAGCTTCCACCGCTGGTAGTGACGGCGGCACCAGCCACGCGCCACTACCAGCCGGTCGCACCCATCGACCTTGCATACTCCAGAGTCTTTGTTCATACCCTGGAGTATACGTCACATTGTTGTTACTGGTAGGTCAACACCCTGAAAGCGTTGGCAGTCGTCACGTCACTGCCACTTCGCCAGTAGTAGAACCACCCCTGTTGCCCCTTGGGCGCTCCGGAGGTCGGGTCCTTGATCATAGGTTCGAAGAGCATACTTACTCCGATCCGATCAATAATCAGGAAGTTGTCCCACGCGCCGAACACGGCCAGCGAGTTGGCGGTGCCGGAGGAGCCGGTGCCGGTGCCCGCGGTGACGGTGATCGACGGGGATTCCTCGATCACGTGGTTGAGCAGCCGCGAGGGGGTGCCGTCGCCGAGGGTCGCCCAGAACGACGACCCGGCGCCGGACGGGGACGCGTTGCGGATCTTGTTGATGGTGGAGATGTTCGCGACGAACCCCACCTTCTGGGACAGCCGGAACCGGGCGCCGAGGGCGGCCTCCAGGTTGTACACGTCGCCGGCGACGATCGCGCCGGAGGTGGCGGGGTGGACGACCTGGGCGGTGCCGAGGGCGTGCGCGATGCCGTTCGGGACGCCGGTGTTGTCGGTGTTGGTGCCGGTCCCGGCGGCGAAGTTGGCCTCTTCGAGGATGTCCTTGCCGTCCTGGAGCATGCGGGGGAGTTGGTCGGCGAAGTTGGTGTCCTCGTTGGCTTCGAGGGATCCGTAGATCCACGCGGCGGCCTTCTTGACGTACACGTTGATCTGCCCGACACCGGAGTAGGCGGCGGTGGACGCGGACGCGGCCTCGTCGAGGTAGGCGGCGGCGACGCCGGCGGAGTTGACCCCGTGGTAGGCGTTGGTGGTGATCTGCTTCACCGACGCGAGCCGCCGGTACGGGTTCGTCGTCCCGTCCGTCGTGATCACGATGGTTGGCGCTTTGTTACTCACGCCCCAGATAGGGCGCGGGGCTGGTCATTTCTGCCAGCCTCTGCACGTCTCCGTGCAGGCCAGACTATATCTTCATCCCCCTAGAGGGATGTCCCGTACATAGTCGTTGAACCTTCCCGTCGGGGCTAACCCAGGCGGGCTCGGCTGCTGATTATCCCTACCGGCCACTTCTCGGACCGTCGCGCTCACGCTTTCGCGTCACGCTGTGGTGCGGCCGTCTACCAGGACGTTCCAGCAATTCTCGGGATTTTCACTAGCACCTTACGGTGCTAGGCGACCTGAAGTTGATCGAGGAAGTACGGAAGCAGGTATCCGCCCTGGGCGTTGGCCAGGGACAGGGCGCCGGCGGCCCGCTGCAGGCCGGGGCCGGTGGGGTCCTCGACGTAGTCGCGGAACGCGTCGTAGTACCCGTCATGGCCGTACAGCAGGATGTGCCGGGCGATGCCCGGGTTGTCCTGCGCGCTGCGGGTCACGGTCTCGCCGCGGTGGTGCGGCAGCAGGCCCCGCTTGTCGTGCGCCTCCACGACGGTGGCGGCGCGGGCGATCGCGTCGTCCCGGGTGATCATGCCGCGGCGGACCGCGTCGAGGTTCTCGAACGGGTCCCGGCGGGTGATGAACTCCGGGCTGCGGCCATCCCACTGCTGCCGGGCGACGTTGCCGTCGCCGTTGCCGCCGGTGTCGGCGCCGGCTTCCCGGTTCGCCGGGTCCTCCGCGGCGCGGGTGATCTCGGAGATCTCCTTCATCCGGGCGACGATCGGCTTGCATTCCTCGTCGAGCTTCTTCCACCGCTTGACCAGGGTGTCCCGCAGGTCACCGTCGGTTTCCTCGGTGGTCTCACCGTTCTCTTCCATCCGCCGCAGCTCGGCCCTGATGCGGGCCTGCTCGGCGAGCTTGTCATCCAGGGCGGTCAACGTGCGCTCCTTCCGGCGCTCACCAGGTGAGGCCAATCGCTTCGCGCTGCTCCCTGCTCCGCAGGGCGTACAGCTCGTGCTGGTGATACCGGGACGGGTTCGCATCTTCGGGTGCGCTGCCGGTGACGTCCCCCTCATCGGCGGGGGCGTACTCCTCGTCCTGGGGGTAACCCGGTCCCTCGTCAAGATCGTCGAGGTCACCGGGGCCAGGAACTCCGCGCCGGGGTAGGCGGCGTACAGCACCGGGCCGTACTCCCGCAGGCCCAGGGCCAGGCGCCGCACCCGGGTCAGGGTGCCGTTGCGGGCCCGGTACCGGTCCCCGGGGCCCTTCAGTGCCGGGTCGGAGCGCAGGATCCCGCCGACGAACGACTGGGCGGTGATCGACCCCGACCGGATCATCTCCAGCACTTCCTCAGCCAGCGGGGTCTTCCCGTACTCGGTGCGGGTCAGCAGGCCGCGGCCGTCGGGGCGGATGTCCAGCGGCTTACCGAGGGGCTTCTGGAACTCCGGGGCCTCGGCACCGCGCATCGTCTGCCCGTGGTTGTACAGCACCCGCACGGCGGAGGCCAGGCCGCGGGAGGACCGCTGAATCTGGGCGAGAACCTGGTCGAACGCGCCCCGGTCGATCGACTCCTCGTAGTGGCCCTCGTGGTCCTTGATCTCGGTGGCCTCGTCGAACACCGCCGCGTACGCCTCCACCACCCGGCCCGAGCCGTCGCCGTCGGCGCGGGACACGATGTGAATGTCATCAAGCGGGTAGAACCGGAGGATCTCGCTGCGGGACGCCGCGCCACCGCTGCGGGCCTTCGCGGCCAGCTTGGCGAACTTGCCCTTGCCGAACTTCCGCCGCCCGATGTAGGCGGCCAGCGCGCCAGGGTCGTGGGCGCCCTTCGACGCCAGCGACGACGACAGCTTCTTGAACCGGGCCCCGGTGCCCAGCTTCGGCATGGCCCGCTGCGCCGGCTCATCCGGCGCGGCCATGCCCATCGCCTTCTCCGCGGCCCGCATGTGCTCCACGCCCAGCCCGGTCAGGTCCGGCAGGTCGGAGTGGTCGCCGTCCCAGGAGGAGTCCAGGCCGTCAGCGTCGTAATCCTGCGCCTTCGTGTCGGCCACAGCGGACCGCCTCACTTTCTTCTCCATCGCGGCATGAGTCGCGGGGTAGAACCCCAGGGCGGCGTGATGCCGCTCGTTGCAGAACCCCTTGGCCCGCTCGGGGTCCATGTGCGCGTCCTCGACGGCCAGGCGGACGCAGCGCATGAAATCGCCGTCCTCGCCGTAAGCCCCAGCGGATGCGGGCCGCGCCGGGGCCGCGTTCCCACCACTGCGCTAGCTGGTGCGGGAAGACACCCGGAATTCCGCTGTCTCCACTGGACAAATGGCATCACCTCCCGCCCCTGAAACAGTTATCCTTATCCGCATACGTCATATTGTGGAAAGGGTGACAAGCATGACAGGCAAAACGGACGCGCAGGAGGTCAAGCTCGCCGGCCTTGCCATCGATGGCCTCCGGCTCCGGCTGGTCGGCACATCCCCGCTGATCGTTCACAAGTGGAGCGAGAAAGCGAAGAAGCAGATGCTCGACAAGCAAATGAAACGGGCATCGCAGGGCAAGGCCGCTAAAGATCCCGACCAGGATTACCGCGAATCCCTCTATATCCGCGGCGACGGTTCCTACGGGTTCCCCGCCGTGGCGTTCAAGGCAGCAGCGGTACGGGCGGGCACCTACTGCGACATGAAGATGGTCTTTCTCCGCGGCGCGTTCCACGTCGAGGGCGACCTGGTCCTCATCGAGGGCGAGCCCGAGCCGCGTGAGGACATGGTCCGCGTCGGCATGGGCACCGCTGACATCCGGTACCGGCCGCAGTTCCCGAAGTGGGCCACCGAGCTGGACATCACGTTCAACAACCGGGCGCTCACCGACGAGCAGATCGTGAACCTGTTCGAGATCGCCGGGTTCGCAGTCGGCGTGGGCGAGTGGCGGCCGGAGAAGGACGGCCAGTTCGGCCGGTTCCGGGTGGAGACGGTCTGATGACCGCCTACCAGTTCAAGAACACCGCGCGCATCCCGCAGGGCGTCACCCCGGAGGGGGTGATGGAGGAACGGGACCGGATCGAGCACGACTACGGCAAGGCCACGATCGAAAACTCCGTGACCGCGGTCACGGAGCACCCAGAGAAGTACCCGAACCTCCGCGCGTTCGGCCCCGCTGACGAAAAGGACGCCATGCGCCGGGGCATCGCGGAGGGCATCCGCCTCGCCTACCGGGCCGTGGTCATCAGGCGTGCCGAGCCGAAGCGGGAGACTGAATCCCGGCAGATCCGGGTGATTCACAGCGTCAAGGACGCTGACGGTTACCTGGTGTACCGGACGATTCAGGCGATCAGGCAGTCACCAGCGGAACGGAAGTTCCTGATCGCCCAGTTGCGGCATGACGCCGTGCTGTTCGCAGACCGGATGCGTGACGTCCTCGCCGAAATCGAGGAAGCCTCTTAGGCGCGGCGCGGCAGGGCATGGTTCGGCTCGGCAGCGCGCGGTATGGCACGGCAGTCATGGCATGGCGTGGACGGGCAGGTCAGGGCGCAGCTAGGCGCGGCAGCCGAGGCGTGGCAGGCTTGGCCAGGCAAGGCGTGGTTAGGCCCGGCGGGGCGATGCGGGGCGCGGCCGGGCAGGGCGAGGCGGGCAAGGTATGGCATCGCGTGGCACCGCGAGGCGAGGCGGGGCTAGGCACGGCAGGCTGGGCGTGGTCAGGCGGGGCGATGCGGGGCGCGGCGCGGCACCTCAGTCACCGCCGTGCCCGTTCAGGTCCCTGCGCACCGACGCCGGCCGCATCCCCGGCCTCGTGTTATTCCCGCCGTCCCCCGGCGACACCGAGCCCACCGGCAGCCGCAACTGGGCGCCCTCCGGCAGCGGCTTCACGCCCGGCCCGCTGCCGGGGGCCTGCGGCAGCAGATGCTGTGCCAGCGGCCCCGCCCCGGCTGCGGCCGGGTCGGGCACCAATTGCGACACGTCATTCGCCACCACGGCCTTCACCGCCGACTCCCGCGTGTACCCGGCGTTGACATACGTCAGGACCGCCTGCGCGTGGATCAGCGTCATCTGCGCGCGTTCCTGCTCCCCCTCCTGCAAGGCCGCGATGTCCGCCGTGTCGTACCACAGCCGCACCGCGCCGGAGTCCACGTCATGGCCGGGGGTGAACTTCTGCAGGGCACCGCAGAACGACCGCCACTGCGGCCGCCCGTACAGGTCGGCGAACTTCCGCATCGACTCCTGGTAACCGCGGCCGGCGCCGCGCAGGGGCTCCAGGCCCACGATCACGCCGGGCACGTTCCCGTCCGCGAGGATCCGGTCCGCGCCCGCCTGCTGCACCCCGGAGAAATCCATCTGCGACAGGGAGTTGCCGATCACCGTCGCGTCGGCGCCCTGATCGAGCACCAGCGTGCGGAACGCGTTGTCCACGCCGCCGTACCGGGCGCTCACCCGCTCCCGGATCCGGTCCACCGTGCCCGGCGCCAGCTTCTGCGCGTACTTCAGCAGCAGGTTCGGCGTCGCCGCATGCTGCAGGTACTTCGTCTTGTACGCGGTCATCCCCGAGTCGGCCTGCGCCTCCCGCACCGCCGGCGTCAGCCAGCTCATCCCCCGGAACGACGCCTCCGGGTCCGGCAACGGCGCCCAGTGCACGACCTGGCTCACGGGGACGAAGAACCCTTCCCCCTGGCCGGTGGCTGACTTGGGCGGCTCGTGCCAGTAACCGATCACCCGCCGGTAAAACCCGGGGCGGCCGGTGCCGTTATCGACCTGCACCAGTGCCGAGATGATCGTCACCCAGTCCGGGCGCCACCGCACCAGGCGGTCACCCGCGTCCCACAGGAAAAAGTTCCCCGCCAGGGACACGTCCTGCTCGGCGCGGGCCAGCAGCTCCCCCTCCGTGCCGCCGTCGTCGCCCCACGGCCGCTGCAGCCGCCCCAGCCGGGCATCGGTGAACAGGTTCTTGTCCTGCTCCCGCTGAAACTTGAACCGCGCCTCCGAAAACAGGCAGATCCGGGCCAGGATCGCCGCGAACACCACCGTGTTGCCGTAGGCATCCCGGGCCCCGGACGCGACCTGCGGCAGGATCGCCTCCTTGTCCGGCGACCCGTACGTGGTCGTCAGGACCGCCGCGCCGCTGGCCATCCCCTCCCAGAACCCCGCGTCCCGGGCCAGCACCCGGTCCCAAAGCCTCACGCCACGGCGTCCCGTCCGATGATGGTCACCTTCCGGGTCGCCGTGTCGATCCGGAACAACGGATAGACGATCTTGCCGTTCAGTTCCTCCGGCGCTTCGTCGTCATCGAAGGTGACCATGTGACTGCAGGTGCGCACATCCAGCGAGCCGGCCTCTGCAAGCCGCATCCCCGCAGGCAACATGGACAGGTCCCATGCCTCCAACAGTTCATCTGAGACGCGGACCTGGTAGCGGGCACTCACGGCAGGTGCCGGGCCCTTTCCAGAATCTCCGGCACCGTGTAACCCCGCGACGGCCGCCCCGTCCCGTCGTCACGCTGCAGGCCCACATACACCACCAGCACCGATTCGGCGATCATCACTGCGCCCAGGCACCACTCGCCGACCAGCGCCCCGCTGCCCAGCCCCCCGCCCAGGCCCAGGACCACCAGCGCGGCAGGTGTCAGCCGGGCACGGTTCGCCGCCAGCCACGCGGCGCTGCGGCGGGCATGCGCCAGCCACACCACCGCCGCAGCGCGCCGCGTCACCTGGAACCGCGTCATGAGGGCTCCCTGTTGCTAATGTCTTTTGGCATGAACCCTGAAGCCCGGCGCGCACGGGCGCGTCTCGCCGCTCACCGTCGCTGGCATCCCGGTGATGACCTCGATGCGCTGACTGAGCACTGCATGCGCGAAATCGAACTGTCCAACATCGATGAGGGAATCGATGCGCTCGTGGCCATGGCGCCGAAGATGACCGATGAGCAGATGATGCGCTTGCGCCGGCTTGCCGGCACTCCTGGCCGTCCACCGGACGCGCTCTAGAGCACCCAGGCGCCGGGCTGCGCCAGCTCCTCCCACCGGCGGAAACCCCAGCACGCCAAAGTCGCCGCCACCAAAGGCCCCTGATCCACGACCAGGCGCCGCTCCCACGCCTGGGCGCCAGCCAAAGGTCTTTGCTGAGCGGCCCGGACAGCGGCGGTCAGGGGCGGCTGGTCCAGGTGCACCAGGGCACCGTCGTTCACCAGGTCCAGGAACTCGCCATGAGCGACAGCTACATCCGCCGTTGCCGGCTCGGTCACGAACACCCCCGCATCAGCCAAAGGGCGCAGCAGCGTCGCCGCCTGCGACCTCGGATCCACGACCACCGCCACCGGGTCATGCTTCTCACCCAAAGCGGCCAGGCGGGCCGCCGCGCCGCGCGGGTGGTCATACCACACCAGGTCCACCACCAGCCGCGGCCCGTCCTTCTCCCGGCCCGTGGCCACGATCGCGGCGCGGTCACGCTTCTCGCTTATCTCGACGGCGAACGCGACGTCCCCGCTCACAACACCACGGGGCCCTTGGCCGCGCACGACGACCAGGCGTCCCGGCCGACCACATCCCACTCACCCGCGCCGTCCACCGGGTAGTCACCGATGCTCAGCCGCTCCCGGGCGAAACCCTCCGGTGACAGCGTCGCCCGCTCGCGCCCCACGTAATCGGCGGAGATGCGGATGCCCAGGCCCGGATTCGCCTTCACCCATGTCTCCAGGCTGGCGGGGTCATCGCCGTCCTCGGCCGACCATTCGAAGAACGCCAGCGACGGGTCGCCGCCCGCCACCCCGCGCGCCCGCACCCGGCCAAGCTGGATGCTGTCCGGGTTCCCGGCAGTAGCCGTGTACATGACCTGCGGGTTGGGCCTCGCGCTCAGCGTCGGCAGGAGCGCCTCCATGGCCTCATCCCCGAGCTGCTGAGCCTCATCCAGGATGATCAGGTCACCGGAGAATCCCCGGCCCGACCCGGACGAACGGGCCACGAACCGCAGCCGCTTACCATTCCTTAGCTCGATCGACTCGGCGCCGCGCTGCAGGTACACCTGCTTGACCTGCCGGGACAGCAGCGGGTGATCCTGGATCAGCATCAGGATGCGGCGGAACGCCTCGCTGGCAGTCTTGAACTCATGAGCGGAGTGCAGGATCAGCCGCTCATCCCCGAAACCGTCCCGGTCATCCAGGAACAGGCCGGCCAGCTCACGGGCCTCCAGGATCGCGCCCTTCCCGTTCTGGCGCGACACAATCAGGCACACCTCAAACGCGGACCAGCGCCCGTCACTACGGCGGCGCAGTCCCTGGTCCAGCACATACTGCTGCCAGTCATCCAGGACCAGGCCGGCTATCTCGCCGCACAGGTCCACGGCCCGCTTGCCCGCATCCGACAAGGCGCCCGCCGGCGGTATCCACTCAAGCCGGGGCCGCTGCGCTCCTATCACGTCCATAACGGCGCTCGCGCAGTTCATCAAGAGCATCCTTTTCCGGCCGCTCAGCGGCCTCGGCCGCCAGGTCGGTGAGAATCCCCCGGAGCTGAGCCGCCGCTGCCGCAGCCGCTACTGCGCCACGCGCCGTATCGATCTGCCGCGCCAGCGCTACGGCGAGCGCCGCCGAGCCCCGGTCACGGACCGACATGCCGAGCTTGCGAAGCTCAGCGCGGGTAGCCCTCTCAACGGGCCCGTAATCAGGCACCGATTAGGGCTATCTGCTCATCGCAACTAGCCATCCGCTGCGCCACGGCTAGTTTCGCCGCTCGCA
>WNGM01015331.1_pt1 | contig 13979 bp, 9 predicted proteins | sample 5400571 | NCBI WGS metagenome assembly WNGM01 (sample SAMN13153378, study PRJNA577476) | soil metagenome | isolation source: 100 cm soil or saprolite under Garry oak tree replicate 2 | place: USA:California | collected 2016-06-15
GGCGTCTTCGAGGATCTTGTTCCAGCGGTTGACGCCGTTCTGGCAATCGCTGATGTATTCGCGGCGCAGGTCGGTGTTCAGCCCGACGAGCGCGGCGACCTGAATCTCGCCGACCGATCCATCAATGAGAGCTTCGACCATGATCGAGTCGTCGGTCAGCCGGTGGTCGTCGCGCCGGCGCTCCTCCGACCAGCGGCCCTTCAGCCCGGCCGTGTAGTAGTTCGCCACGTTGGTGGATGTCTCCGACCCGAACAGGTCTAGCGAGACGGAGTAATGGAAGTTCAGATATCTCTGGATGATCGGCAGCGGGATCGCGCCGTGCGCGACGACGTCGTCGGTGTCGTGCTCGACCATCACCTGCGCCGTGCGCTCGACCACTCGGTCGACGCCGGTGGTGCCCACCATCATGTGGTGGCTCTCTTCCTTGAGCATGAACTCGCACGTTCGGGAGAGCGGGTCGAACGCCGATTCCTTCAGCGTCCCCAACTGGTACTTGCCGTCCCGGTCGGTGAAGTAGGTGAACATGAAGAAGCTGAGCCAGTCCGGGGTTTCCTCGTTGAAGGCTCCGAGGATGCGCGGGCTGTCCGCGCTGCCGGAGTTGCGGTGCAGCAACTCCTCGGCTTCCTCGCGGCCTTCCCGGCCGAAGTAGGCCTGTAGCAGGTACACCATCGCCCACAGGTGCCGGCCCTCCTCGACGTTCACCTGGAACAGGTTGCGAAGGTCGTACAAGCTCGGGGCGGTGGCGCCGAGGTTGCGCTGCTGCTCGACCGACGCCGGCTCGGTATCGCCCTGGATGACGATCAGCCGCCGCAGGTCGGCCCGGTACTCGCCCGGGACCTTCTGCCAGACCGGCTCGCCCTTGTGCTGGCCGAACGCGATGCGCCGGTCCGGCTTGCGATCGGCCAGGAAGATGCCCCACCGGTAATCCTTCATGACCACGTGGTCGAAGTGCGCCCAACCCTCGCGGCCCACATTCACCGCTGTGCGCAGGTAGACGTCCTCGGTGGGCAGGGCCGGGCCCATCGACTCCCACCAGGAAAGGAAGTTCGGCTGCCACGACTCCAGGGCGCGCTGCAGCCGGCGGTCTTCGCGCAGGCCGATGTTGTTCGGGATCTTCTCGCTGTAGTCTGCTGTGCCGGTCATGTCAGACCCGCCTCCGGTCGAAGTCGGCGCGCTGGCCGGTACCGAACTTGCCCAGCGCACCGTCCGGGCCTGATGCGTTGGGGCGGGTGAAGATCCAGTTCTGCCAGGCGGACAGCCGGCCGAAGATCTTCGTCTCGAGCGTCTCCGGACCGGCGAACCGGTAGTTGGCCTCCATGCCGGTGAGCGCGTCCGGGCTGAACGAGGCGCGCTCCTCGGTGGCGATGCGCACCTCGTCCGCCCAGTCGATGTCGTCCGGCGCGAAGGTGACCAGCCCGAGCTCGGCGGTCTCCTCGGCGCGCAGCGGCTCGCCGGCACACGCCTCGACCGCCTTCAGTGCGCCCTCGTCGCCGAGGAAACGCGTCTGCAACCGCGTCAGACCGTTGCCCATCGGCAGTCGGCCGAGATTCATGTCGCCGACCGTGACGGCCGCCGGCTCTGCCTCGGGGTCGACGTCCTCGAAGACGCCGGAGAGCTGATACGTTCGGTCTGCGGCCAGCGCCAGCTCGAGGAGCGATCCGGCAAAGCACGAGCCCGGCTCGATCAGGGTGATCAGGCTACGGCTCGTGACGTCCAGCCGCTTCAACGTTCGTTTCAGGTACAGCATGATCTCGTTGGCCAGCCAGTCGCCACTGTTGTCCAGCAGGAACCGATCGTGAGCCAGCACCCGCGCCGCGTCGCCCGAGGTCCGGAACACCCATGTGCCGAGCTCCACCTCGTTGGTGCGCAGGTCGAGGATCAGGTCGTCGAGCTCGCGGGTCACGGCGAGCGTCCAGAACGACGCGTCCACGTCGGCCAGTTCGGCGGGCGGGGCGGCGTCCGGGCCGCGGACGAGGATCGACACCTGGCGCACCACCCGGTCGAGCGTCGCCTCGACATAGCGGTAGCTGATCGCGTCGTCGGTGCGCGTCTTGTCCAGCCGCGTCAAGGCGACGCCCCTCGCGTCCGCCGGCCGGGACGAGCGCGCCGCCAGCTCGCTCGCGCGCGCGGCTACCGTCTCGTCCCACTTCGGCCGCGGCACCACCTCGTCGACCAACCGCCACTCGACGGCCTTGTGCCCGCCGACGCCCTCCGACTTCGTCGTGAAGTGGTCGGCCAGATCGCGGCGGACATGGCGCTTGTCAACCACCCGGGTCAGCCCGCCCGTCCCGGGCAGCACGCCCAGCAACGACAGCTCGGGCAACGACACCACCGACGAGCGGTCGTCGATCAGCACGATGTGCTCACACGCCAGCGCCAGCTCGTACCCGCCGCCCGACGCCGTGCCGTTCAGCGCCGCCAGCCACGCCTGCCCGGAGTGCGCGATCGCGTCCTCGATGCCGTTACGCGTCTCGTTGGTGAACTTGCAGAAGTTCACCTTCCACTGATGCGCCGACGCGGCCAGCATGCGGATGTTCGCGCCTGCGCAGAAGATCTTCTCCACGCCGCTGGTGAGGACGACCGCGCGCACCTCGGGGTGCTCGAAGCGCAGCCGCTGCACGATGTCGTACAGCTCGATATCCACGCCCAGGTCGTAAGAATTCAGCTTCAGCTCATAGCCGGGCACCAGGCCGCCGGCCTCGGCAACGTCCATCGTCACGGTCGCGACCGGCCCGTCGTAGGCCACGCGCCAGTGGCGGTAGCTCTCCGGAGAACAGCGGAACTCGACGGGGTGGTCGCCGCTTGCACGAGCCTCGCTGATCGTCGAACGACCTTCGTCCGTGGCGACGCTAGCCATACCTCTTCCCCAAGCCTTGACGCCTCACCCGCATCCCAAGTGTCTACTGATTCCTCGACAGACGTCAAGGGAGCGTAGAACATTGTCGTCATGGCACACGTAGTTGCCGCGACGGCGGACGACTCCACCGCGCCCACGCTCTCGCGCCACCACGCCCGCGGTGCCGAGAGCGCCCGCGGGCTGCTGTTCACGATCCTCGGCGAATTCGTCCTGCCAGCCGGTGGATCAGCGTGGACGGCCAGTTTCCTCGATCTGCTCAGCCGCCTCGGCGTCGAGGAGAAGGCCGGCCGGCAAGCCTTGATGCGCACCTCCAGCGACGGCTGGCTGGAATCCGAGCGCGTGGGTCGCCGCACCTGCTGGCACCTCACCCGTGCGGCCGTGAACCTGCTCACCGAAGGCACCACACGGATCTACGGATTCACCAGCACGCACCAGCACTGGGACGGCCACTGGATCGTCGTGCTCGCCCGGGTGCCCGAACGCGACCGCGCTGTCCGCCACCTCATGCGGACCCGGCTCGCCTGGGCCGGCTTCGGCAGCGTCTCGCCCGGCGTGTGGATCAGCACGCACGCCGACCGCCGCGAGGACGCCGAACGGGTGCTCGACGAAGCCGGCATCCTGTCCGATGCCCTCATCTTCGACGGCCGGTTCCTCGCGGGCCAACCCCTGGAGTCGACCGTCCGGCAGGCATGGGACCTCAGCGCCGTCGAAGCCCGCTACGAGGCCTTCCTGCGCGAGTTCCGGACTCGTGCGACGACGGATCCACTTGTTCGGCTCACTGAACTCGTCCACGCCTGGCGCCGGTTCCCCTGGATCGACCCCGCCCTACCGCCGGAGCTCCTGCCGGCGAAGTGGGACGGCATCCGAGCGGCGAAACTCTTCATGTCGGGGTAGCGCTGTCAACCGGCAGGTTCGGAGTTCGCGAGGGCAGTGACGCGGGTTGACTTCGAGCACGCTCTAAGACCTAGCGTCGTGACGATGAGTGCTTCGACGCCCGCGAAGATCGCGGCCGGCGAGCTGAGCTGCGCCTATTTCGCAGCGTGCCGTTCAGCTCGGCGATCCTGATGGCGCTCTTTGCATTGTGCGGGTTCGGCGCGTTCCTGTTCGTCACCACCCTGTACCTGCAGAACGGGCGCGGCATGTCGGCCCTGGCGGCCGGGCTGTGCCTGCTCCCGGTCGGGGTGCTGACCGTGGTGCTCTCCCCGCTCACCGGCCGACTGGTCGGCGCGCGCGGCCCTCGACCGCCGCTGGTGGTCGCCGGGTCTGCGCTGGCGCTGGGCGGCGGCGCGTCGATGTGGCTCGGACCGGCCACCCCGCTGCCGGCTGTACTCGCGATCTATCTGCTTTTCGGCATCTTCCTGGGCACCATCAATCCGCCGATCACCAACACGGCGGTCTCCGGAATGCCGACCTCGATGGCCGGGGTGGCCACCTCGTTGGCCTCTGTCGGCCGGCAGACCGGCACAACCCTGGGCGTCGCGATCGCCGGAACGATCGTGGAATCGGCCTTGGCCCGCGGCGGGATGGCGTTCACCAACGCGGAGCACGGCGTGTGGTGGATCGTGGTCGGCCTCGGGCTGGTGATCTTCGCGCTCGGACTGATCACGACCAGCCGCGGGGCGCTGGGCAGCGCCGAGCGCGCGGCAGCACTTTTTGACGGCGGCAAGGAACGTGTCGCCGAGCTCGCGGCGTGACGACCACGCGGAGCCCTGATCGCTCCGCTACGTCGTCTCGTCGGCGCCCACCATCTTTGCCCCGGTCATGATCGCGACAGCGTCTTCCATGCTGTGGCTCTGCGGTGTCACGACGCCAGCGCATCGACCGAGGCGCTGGATGTGAATCCGGTCGGCGACGTCGAAGACCTGCGGCATGTTGTGGCTGATCAGGATGATGGCGAGCCCCCGTTCCCGTAGGTCGCGGATGAGCCGTAGCACCTGCTCGGACTCTCGCACGCCGAGCGCGGCGGTCGGCTCGTCGAGGATGACCACCTTGCTGCCGAATGCCGCGGCCCGCGCCACGGCGACCGCCTGGCGTTGGCCTCCGGACAAGGTCTCGACGGCTTGACTGATGTTCTGCAGGGTGCTGATGCCGAGTGTCTTGATGTGTTCGCTGGCGTGGCGGTTCATGCCGCGCGTGTCGAGCATGCGCAAGACACTTCCGAGTACGCCCGTCCTGCGCTGCTCGCGGCCGAGGTACAGGTTGCTTGCGATGTCGAGAGCGGGTGCCACAGCCAGCGTCTGGTACACGGTCTCTATGCCGGCGGCCTGGGCATCTTGCGGACGCCGGAAATGCACCTCGGCGCCGTCGACAAGGATCCCGCCCTCGTCGGGAACCATGGCGCCAGACAGGCACTTGATCAGGGTGGACTTGCCCGCGCCGTTGTCTCCGATGACGGCGAGCACCTCGCCGGGGTAGAGCGTCAGATCGACACCGGCCAGACCGACGACGCGGCCGAAGAGTTTCACGAGGCCTTTTGCCTCGAGCACCGGCGCCGTCATGCCTTCACCCTCCGGATCCACTGGTCGACGGACACGGCGACGATCACGAGCACGCCGACAGCGAGGACCTGATAGTTGGGGTCATAGCCGCCGAGTGCCAGGCCGTTCTTGAAGACCTGGACGATGAGCGCGCCGATCAGGCTGCCCATCACGACGCCGCGGCCACCGAACAGGCTCGTGCCGCCGATGACGACCGCTGTGATGCTCTCCAGGTTCGCGTTGATGCCGCTGTTCGGATCGCCGCCGGCCACCCGCCCGACCAGGATCCAGGCCGCCACCGCAATCGCCAGCCCGGCTGCCATGTACGCGCTGAGCAGAACCCGGTTCACCGAGATGCCGGTCAGTCGGCTGGCTTCGGCGTCGTCGCCGACTGCATAGAGATGCCGGCCCCAGGCGGTGTAGCGCAGCGCGAACGCGACGACCACGTACAGGACGAGCATGAGCACGACGCCGTACGTGATGTGGAAACGCCCGATGTCGAATGTCTTCCCGGTCCACAGCAGGAAGGCGTCCGGCGACAGCGTGACGGTCTGCCCCTTCGCGTAGATGAGCGTGATCGCGGTGAAGATGCCCAACGTGCCCAGCGTGACGATGAAGGGCGGCAGCTTGATCCGGGCGACCAACAAGCCGTTGACCGCCTGCGCCACGACCGCGAGAACGGCGCCGATCAGCAGCGCGAGCACGCCCGGTACGCCGTGATCGAACACCAGCTTCGACATCACGAGCGACGACAGCACCATGATGGCGCCGATCGACAGGTCGACGCCGGCCGTCAGAATGATGAGTGTCTGCCCTGCGGCGAGCGACCCCACAACAGCGGTCTGCTGAGCGACGAGTGACAGATTCTCCGGTCGAAGGAATCGGTCGCTTACGAAGCTGAAGGCGATGCAGGCGAGCACGAGCACGATCGCCGGGCTCAACGCGGGCCGGCCGTGCAAGATCTGCTGGACCCGCTCGCCGAAGCTGGGACGTCGGTGAAGGACATCCTCCGCCGTGATCGGGGTTTCGAGGCTGCGTGTCACGTCCACGTCCTGTTCGTCCTCGGCGATGGCAGATGCTGCTCGCCAGTCTGATGCGGTCGCGCGGGTTTCGTAAGGTCGCGGGCGCCGGTGGCCAGGTGAAGGGCAAAGCCACCGGCGCGTGACCGCGAGGTCAACTGCCCCAGCAGGCGGACTTCGCCTGGTCGGCGGTTTGGCTGGTCACGCCGGACGCTGCATCCTTCGTGACAAGTGCCGTTCCGGTATCGAAGAAGTCCTTGCCGCTGGTGACGCTCGGCTTGGCGCCGCCGCGCGCCAGCTTGGCAATCGACGAGACGCCGAGGCTGGCCATCTTGCCCGGGTACTGAGCGGAATCGGCGGTGAATGTTCCGCTCGTGACGTCCGTGAGGCCCTGGCAGCTGCCGTCGATCGTCAGCATGAGGACGCCAGCCTGCTTGCCCGCGGCTTTGAGGGCGGCGTACGCGCCGCGTGCTGCCGGCTCGTTGATCGTGTACACGACGTTGATGTTCGGGTTTGCCGACAGGCAGTTCTCCATGGCCGTCCGGCCGCCATCGACCGCGCCCTGCGTCGGCTGGTGGCATACGACCTCGTACGAGCCGCCACCTGTATAGCTCCCGGTCTTGGCTTCCTTGCCGTTCACGGTCGTGCTTCCCGGATCGATGCCCATGCCTTCGAGGAAGCCGTGGTCGCGCTGAATGTCGACTGACACGACCTGGTTGTCGAACAGATCGAGCATCGCGATCACGGCCTTCTTGCCGGCGAGCCGCGCTGCGCCGTACTGGCCGATCAGCTTGCCCGCCTGCTCGTTGTCCGTGGCGAACGTGATGTCGGCAGTGCTTGCCGGGTTCAGGGCGGTGTCCAGAGCGATGACGAACATGCCGGCCTGCTTGGCCTGGTTCAGCGCGGCGTTGACCGCATCGCCGTTGGTGGTGATCAGGATTCCCTTGTCGCCGCGCGAGATTGCGTTGTCGATCGCAGCGATCTGCGTCTGCGTGTCGCCGTCCTTGTTGCCCGCTGCGACGGTGAGGTTCACGTTGTCCTTCGCGGCCTCTTGCTGAGCGTCCTTCTTCATCGTCACGAAGTAGGGGTTGGTCAGCGTCTTGAGCACCAGCGTGATACCGACCTTCTTCCCAGAGTCGCCGGTACCGCCGGAGCCCTTGTCGGAGCTCGAGCTACATGCGCTGGCGGCCACTGCAAGAGCTGCCAGGGCAGCGACCACGCCTACCGCGCGGGCTCGTCGGTGCGCCGTCACCGTCTCGGACGCGGCAGAGTTTTGCATGGCAGAGGCCCTTCTGGCATCCAGTCGTCCTGGCTGGACAACGTTGTCTCGCATGTATAGACGCGAGCTCTCAGATGGTCAATACTTCCCGGAGATTAACCTGCATTGAACCTGCAACGTGACATGGACAGTGGAGACAACGGTGTCCGTAGACGACCCTCTGGATATTCGCGAGCGGCCGACGATGCGCGACGTCGCCGCGCTCGCGGGCGTCGGCCTCAAGACGGTCTCGCGGGTCGTCAACGGTGTGCCCACTGTCTCGCCCGATCTCGTCCAGCGAGTGCGACGAGCCGCTGACAAGCTCGGCTACCGGCCGAACCTCACCGCATCCAACTTGCGGCGCGGACGCACGGACACCATCGGGCTACTGCTCGAGGACGCTGCCAACCCGTTCTCGGCCGCGCTGCACAGAGCCGTCGAGAACGCATCGCGCGAACGGGGCGTGCTGGTGCTGACCGGCAGCCTCGACGAGAACCCGGCGCGCGAGCGCGAGCTTGCACGCGCGCTCATCGACCGAGGCGTCGAGGGCTTGCTGATCGTGCCGGCCGGACGCGATGAGAGCTACCTGATCACAGAGCAGCGCGCCGGGGTGCGTGTCGTGTTCATCGACCGTGCGCCGACCCTGATCGCCGCGGACGCGGTCGTCTCGGACAACGAGCGTGGCGCGATCACGGCGGTGGAGCACCTGCTGCGCATCGGCCACCGCCGCATTGGCTACCTCGGCGACAGCCAGGCCATCTTGACGGCACAGGCTCGATTCGACGGCTACCGCCGTGCGCTGTCCGACGCCGGCGTGCCGCTCCGCTCCGACGGCGATCTTCGCGAGCCAGAACCTCGTCACCATCGGCGCGATCCGTGCGATGGCCTCGTTGGCACAGCAGGACTCGGTGGCGCTCGTCGGCTTCGACGACTTCGTGCTCGCCGACACCCTGCGACCCGGCATCACAACCATCGCGCAGGATCCGACCGAGATGGGTCGGCTCGCTGCGAAACTCCTCTTCGGCCGGTTGGACGGAGATCGGTCGGATCCGAAGACCCACGTGGTGCCAACCCGCCTCATCGCGCGCGGCTCCGGGGAGATCCGTCCGCCGTGAGCGGTGCGTCGACCACACGGCCGTTTGTCGCGGCCAACCACGGTCAGTGCGGCTGCGTCCCCCACATCGCGGCGTAGAGCGGCGTCACCTCGAGGCTCCCGAGGTGCGCGGTGCCGCCGTCCGCGTAGAGGGAGAGCTGTTGGCTCGAGTCGGACGGGAAGACGAAGTTGGTCATGATCTTCTCGCCGTTGTTGATCAATACCTCCACCGACGCCCGGTCCACGACGATCTCCAGCTCCAGTTTTCCGTGGCGTAGCGGCGCTGGTGCCGTGTTCGGGGTCGCGAACTGATCCGATGCGCCGACGTCACCAGCTTTCGAGCGATCGATGTACACCGAGCCAGTCGCCGTGTCGTAGCCGATCTTGGTTTCCTCCGTGGCGGATCCACGAACCACCAGCCCGAACTTCGTCGCATCTCCTGGCGTCAATTCGGCGCGAATGCGTTGCAGCTCGCCGTTTGCGGCCGTCGGTAGGACGTGCACGCCCTCGGCGATGTCACGGGATCGTGCCCGGTACGTGGCAGCGTTGTTCTCGTAGCTCGACAACTGGCCGATCAGCCTGGTGACGATCTTGGGCTTGCCGTCGACGGTCCGCAGGCTGAGGACGCGTGGCAGCGTCATGTTGCCGCGCCACGGCGACGTCGGCGTCGTGAATGCCTGTCCCATCCAGCCGATGGATATGCGAAGTCCGCCCGGCGCGTTGTTGTAGGTGTTCGAGGCGTAGTTGTCGCGGCCCCAGTCGAGTTGATTCGGTTCCGGCAGAACCCGCGGCTGTGCACGTTGATCCGACGTCATGAACTGGTCGGCGTTGATGTGCCCCCAGCCCCCGGTGTTGTTGTCGATGATCTCGATGTGCGCTGACTTGCCCTGTAGATCTGACAGATCCCACGACGCCCAGTCGAGGTACTCCGAGTCGGCACCCGTCGCACTGCGCACGGTCTGGCCGTCGACGACGAGGTTGACGGTGTCCTCGTCCGAGCGCGGCACAGCCGGCTGGTCGGTTGCGATCAGGTCGTCGACCCAGAGCGCGGCCCATCCGCCGGTGGCCGTGTCGACGACCCTGAGTTGCGCCGACTTGCCCTGGTAGGCGGACACGTCCCAGCTTCGCCAGTTCATCAGGTGGTCGTTCGTTCCGGTCGCGGAATCGACGACAGCTCCGTCGACCACGAGCTGCACGGCCAGGGTCTGGCCACTCGTGGGATCACGCATGCCGCCGCCGACGAGCAGGCTCAGGTACTTCTTGCTGATCGTGAACGACGGCGATGTCAGCGTGCCGGTCGCGTCGTCGCCACCTGGGACGTAGAACGTGCTGAGGTAGCCGTGGCCGTCGAATCCCTGTGCCACGTTGGGTTCCAGGTGCGGTCCGGCCGGTTGGTCGCTCGGCGAAAGGCCACCGGTTCCGGTCCAGCCGCTGTCGGCCAGCGTCGATCCGGTGGGTGCTTCGAAGTCGAAGATTCGGTCGCCCGCCGGGGCGGCGCCGTTGCCGGTGCCCGGCGCGCGTGGGTGATCACCGCCGCCGACCAGGAAGTTGAGGTACGGGGAGTCGATGGTGAACTGCGGCGATGTCATCGACCCGATCGGGTAGTCGAAGCCGAGGTAGCTGTTGACCAGGCCGGCCCCGGCGAATCCGCTGACGGGCTGCTGCGTCGAGATTGTTCCCGTGGCGGGAGCTGTGCCGAACGGCCCGCCGGCCGCGCTGGTGAGGTCGTTCTGCACGGTCCAGTTGCCGTAGGTGCCGTCGTCGAACCCATAGACCGTCTGCCCCGGCGGCAGCGGCGGTTCAGGCGCCTTGTCCTCGGTGAACGTGGTGCCATCGAAGTCTCCGACGATGTAGCTCTGGTGACTTCCCCCGGCGCTCATCGCCATGATCCATTTGATATCGGCGGGATTGTCGTCCAACGGCAGCGGGAACAGGTCGGGGCATTCCCAGAAGCCAGGCACGCTGGCCGAGGTGAACGAGCTCAGGTAGGTCCAGTTCTTCAGATCATGCGATTTGCTCAGGATCACTGTCGACGCGTCGGCCTCAACCGCAGCCATGACCCAGTAACCGCTCAGCTGATCTCCGTACCAGAAGACCTTCGGGTCGCGGAAATCGTTGCGGCCGCGGTCAAGTACTGGGTTTCCGGCGTACTTCGTCCACGTCATTCCGGCGTCCAAGCTGTAGGCCAAAGACTGGGCCTGCCGGTTTCCGTACACGGGATCGTCGTGGTACGCGCTTGTGTATATCGCGACCATCGGCGGATTGCTGAGCGTGCCGAATCCGGACGTGTTGTGGTAGTCGACCACCGCCGAGCCCGAGAAGATGTATTCGTGCGGACCCTGGGGTATCGCCAGCGGTTGCTGGGTCCAATGCATCAGGTCGGTCGACGTCGCGTGCCCCCATGAAATGTTTCCCCACACGTTGTCAGAGGGGTTGTGCTGGAAGAACAGGTTGTAGACACCCCGGTAATAGACGAGGCCGTTCGGATCGTTCATCCAGTTCCGATCCGGCGAGAAATGCAGATACGGCCGATACGGCTCCTGCCCCAGCGTCGGATCTGATGCGTAGGCAGGCGACATCTGCGCGATGACAGCACAGATCACCGCAATGACCAAGGCGAGCACGGACATTCGTCGGGAACGCGCCAGTGTCATCATGGGCAACGCCTCTCGTATTGAGTCGCGGCGCCGCATGCCCGCGGCGGCCAGACCTGGGCTACGTCATGATCAAGGCACGCTGACTCTCACGCCGCCACCGGCCTTCGTCAACGGGTTGCGCAACGCGACCGTATCGCCGCGGTCAGGATGCCCTGGACGCTACGTCGGCGTCGGCGGTACGGGCCGGGCAGCCGCAGGAGCGCCGCACGATCAGCTTGGCGGGTATGCGGTGCGACCGCGGTTCCCGATCGGGGTCGGCGATGCGTGCGAACAGCATCTCCACCGCGTCAGCGCCGATCGTCGCCCAGTCCTGCGCGACAGCCGTGATGGGCGTGCTCATCAGCTCGGCCCATTCGAAGTCGTCGTACCCGGCCACGGCGATATCGCCGGGCACGTCGATGCGCTGTGCGGCAAGGTATTTCAGCACGCCGACGGTCATGAAGTTATTGGCGGCGATGACCGCCGTCGGGCGCGGCGACAGCGACCAGAGCTTTGACATGGCACGGGCCGCGGTCACACCGTGCGACCCTCCGTCGGCCACCAAGGCGCGACGGAACGGCAGGCCGCTGCGCATCAGGCCGATCGCGTAACCGTGCTGCCGCTCCACCGTTGTCGGCAGGCCGGGGAGACCCGAAATGAGCGCGATCCGCTGATGCCCGTGCGCGGCAAGGTGATCGACGATGGACGCAACCGCTTGCCGGTTCTCTGAGCCGACTTGGTCGAACGCGCCAGGTGCCATCAGCCGGTCGATCAGCACGGTCGGTACGCCGGACTCGAGCAGAGCAGGCAGGGTACGGGCAAGTGAGCGCGGCCCCGGCGCGAGGATGACGCCGTCGACGCTGCGCACGAGAAACGTGTCGACCAGGTCGTACTCCTGTTCGGCGTTCTCGTGTGTCTCGCCCAGCAACACCATGGAGCCGTGTGCCTTCACGCGCCGCTCTATCGCGGCGACGATGTCGGCCAGGTACGGATTGGACAATGCCGACAGCGCAAGGCCGATCGACCGGCTACCTCCTCGAGCCAGGGCGCGCGCGATCGTGTTGTGCTGGTACCCGGTGGCCGCAATCGCGTCGAGGACCCGCTGTCTCGTTGCCGGCGCGACGCGCCGCGTGTTGTTGACGACGTGCGAGACCGTTGTGACCGAGACTCCCGCGAGACGGGCTATATCCCGCATCCGAGACATGGGTGACACCTTTCGCGAAAGCCCTCAGTATCCGCTCACGGCTGCCCGTCCCGCACCGGCGTTCGAGTGGCACGGCGATCGCCCAGCTTGTGGGCGTCAGTCATCCAATGACAGAGCCGTTGGAACAAGCCCATGGCTGCTTTCGCCACGGGCAGGCAGGCCCTCGCCGGGCGCCGGCGCTGTGTCAAACGTGCGGGCCATCGCTTCCGGTGCCCACTGTCCACAGCGGGCACCGGAAGCGACTGGTCAGGGCCGACGCCGTGTTCTCGGCGTCGACGTGTCCGGCGTCAGTTGTCGTTGCATCACGGTGCGTGTGCCCACGGTGTCGCCACCACCCAGCTCGAATCGTCCGCAAAGGAGGTGGTGGTATCCCAGGGGTTGTCGCCGCCGTTGCTGGCGAGGTAGACGGTGTTCTCGAAGGCTCGGATGTACCTGGTCGTGAAGTTCACCGACTGGAACGACACGCCCTGACCGCTGTTGCCCGGCATCTGGCAGAACGTCGCGTCCTGGGAGAACAGCGAACTGCCGTCGTTGGGTTGCAGGTGGAACTGGAAGTTCTGGTGCCGCAGGTAGCTTCCGGGCTTGTTGATCGACTCGAACGAGACGCAGCTCGGGTTGGCCAGGCCGGCCGCTTCCACCCAGGTGGCATCCCGCTTGTCGGTGTCCGAGCTGCCCGACGTCACCGGCGCGGTGATCACGCCGTCGTCTGAGTCGTCGTGCTTGATGTAGTCCGAGGTGCTACCGGGTGTCGTGGCCTGTAGCGAGACCAGCGGACCCGGGTCGAGAGTGAAGAGGTTGGCCCCACCAGGCGTGGGATTGCTGGACGTGATGAAATCGGCGCAGTTGCTGTCGGTGTCGTTGCCGTCGGGGAAGCGGCTCGCGCTCCTCCCCGCGCCACTGGCCGAGCCTGGTGCGGCCACTGTGCAGCCACTCCCGGTTCCGCCTTGGTAACCCTCGGCGGCCCCTGGGTCGACGAGGGTTCCGTAGTTGAGACTGTCAGCTACCCGACCCTGGGCGTCACGCAGCACCATGTTGCCGGAGCCGGCGGACAAGGCGGGTCCCCCGAACCACTGGTCGGGCGCCGGTGACCCCTGGTAGCCCGCCGTCGTGACCACGGCGTCACGCACAGGCGCGTTGATCGCGTGACCGTGGGCCAGGGGGTGGTCGAGCGTGATCCCGCCGCCGAGCGCCTGCACCGGCTCGTTGCTCGAGTGCGCAAAGGCCGTCGCCGGAGTGAAGCTGATCCCAGTCCCTCGATCACTGAACGGAAGGTTGGACGAGTGGTCGAACCTCAGCGGGGCGGCCAGGGTGAGGCCCGTGCCGGTCGCGCCCGAGGTGCCGACCCCGGTGACCGTGACGTTGTCGATGCCGTGACCCGGGCTGGCGATGTCCAGCCGGATCTTGTCACCGACTGAGATATTGGTGGTGGAGGTGA
>WNGM01007755.1_pt1 | contig 13978 bp, 12 predicted proteins | sample 5400571 | NCBI WGS metagenome assembly WNGM01 (sample SAMN13153378, study PRJNA577476) | soil metagenome | isolation source: 100 cm soil or saprolite under Garry oak tree replicate 2 | place: USA:California | collected 2016-06-15
TCAGTCAATCGGTGGGGAACGGAAACCATCCTCCTCGTCGAGGATGACGCAGCCGTCCGCGAGCTTGCACGCACGATTCTCGCCGCTCAAGGCTATTTCGTCCTGGTGGCGGAAAGTGCCACGCATGCCGAACAGCTTGCCGCCAACGGCTCACGCGAGATTCACCTGTTGCTCACCGACGTGGTCATGCCGGGCGTCAGCGGCCGTGACCTCGCCCGCCGCATCACTTCCAACCATGCAAGAACGCAGGTTCTCTTCATGTCCGGCTACACGGACAACGTCATCGCTCACGGTGGCGTTCTGGAAACCGGTGTGGCTTTTCTCCAAAAACCGTTCACTCCGCGGGCTCTCGCGATCAAGGTCCGCGAAGTCCTCGACCGGCCCGTTCCCGCAAGACTATAAGACCTGCCTCGCTCGTTTCTCCTGGTTGGGCTCCTGCAGCAGCATCAGTGTTCAGCGCGCCCGCCAAGCGAAATAGTTTTTCCCGTAGCCGCGGACCGGCGGGCCGCATCCAGGATCTCCGTCACGATCACGTTAGTCTCGAGAGAAGACAATCCCTCGGGCTTCATTCCTTCCAGAAGCACCGCTCGCAAATAAGAAATCGAATCGCCATTCGACGCCGCCAATGGCTTGGCCTCGATCACTTTCTCTTCTTTTTCCGGAAGCCGCACGCGCACTTGATCGCGCCCAACTGTGATGGCGTAACCCTTTTGCCCGTACACTTCCATGTCTTTTCTGGAGACCGGCCAATTCCACGAAGCTTGCACGATTACCTGGGCGCGCGGATACGTCAGAACGATGGTCGCCTCATCATCCACTCGCGGATAAACGTCTGGCTTGATGCGCTGCGTGACCGCGGTCACCGAATCCGGTCGGTGGCCTTCCATCAGCCAGGTCGCCAGGTCCGCACCGTAGCAGCCAAAATCAAAGAGCGCGCCGCCGCCGTTTAGTTTCGGGTCGGTAAGCCACGCGAGAAACTCCGGCCCGACGCCGATCTCTTTCGGCCCGCTGTGGCCCATATGCACGACGATCTTTCGAATCTCTCCCAGTGCGTTTTCGTGCACCAGGTCATAAGCCGCTTGATTGCTGCGATACCACGTCGTCTCGTAGTTCACCAACACCTGGATCTTGCCCTCGCGCGCCGCATTCTCAATGGCCCGCCCGTCTTCCGCGCTGACCGCCAGCGGCTTCTCCATCATCACGGAGACGCCGTACCGCGCGCAGATTTCCACCACGCGCCGATGATCGTAAGTATTGGTGTACGCGAGTACCGCTTGCGGATTGGTCTTCTTCAGCATTTCTTCAAGGCCGGAATAGAAAAGACTCGGCGCAAGGCCAAACCTCTTTTCGAACTGAGCAACCAGTTGCCCATCGGTCTCAGCGATTCCCACAACTTGCAAGTCTTTCCTCTTCTGAAACTGGTCGAAGAATCCGAAGGCATGTCCGTGCGCGAGCCCCGCAATCGCCACGCGCAGCGGCTCTTCTTCCTTCGTCGTCGAGTTCGCCTGTCCGCGGGAACCGGCGCTCGCGCTCGCACCCGCCAACGGCAGTGCGATCATCAAGAAAAAGGCAGGAAAGCTATTTCGTCGCATACTCCTCCTTGCGCTGGATTCTAACTCAGTTGCGTCTGCGCGGGTGCCCAATCCTGGGTTTGCAACGGCGGGGTCTTTGCTTTGCTTCCCACTAAGCACTAAAAAGTTAGAACGATATTTCAAGACTCTTTTTGACCAATCTAAGTTGTGGATTCTAAATGACCTGAGAGGGTTTTGAAACCATCTCTAGTAACTCTGTTTTTCCAGCACGAGTGCGCCATCCAATTCAACAGCCTTCCCACCCGGGACGCGGGTACTGGCCGATAGGCCGGTGCTGGAAAGGAAACCCGCGCAGGAAATGCGCAGGGACTCCGGCCTACTAGATTCTGTATAATTTAGGGTAAGTAGGGGATACCCGTCGTTTCGCAGTCGATCGGTAAGTTCCGATTGGTGAAGGGTCCAACCAGCCACCTCATCCCATTCACCCCAAGGGTGCCCCTTTGGAGGTGTATATTGTTCAACTCTCATCTGCATCGGAACCTCTGTCTTGCTTTGGCAGCAGCAGCCGTTTTGACCGTAGCGGGCTGCTCGAAGACAGCCACGGACCAAGCCAGTAACACTGCAAAGGAAGGCGACTCGGCAAAACCGGCTGCGGCGGCGAAACCTGCCGTGGCAGCAAAACCTGCCGTCGTAGCCAAAGCGTCTGAACCCACGACAATGATCACCTTGCCGAAAGGCACAGCGATCAGCGCGGCGGTAAGACAGACGCTGGCCACCGACAAGAACAAGGTCGGTGACACCTTTGCGGCCACCCTCACCGCGCCCATTCAGGTGGAAGGAAAGACCGTGATCCCCAAGGGCGCCCAAGTAACCTGTCGCATCGTGAAGGTCAAGAAGCATGAGCTGAAAGTGACGCTCGCTTCGGTGGTAATCCATGGGAAGTCCTACCAATTGGACTCCAATTCGATCACCGGACCGAAGAGCCAGTCCAAAACCGATGCCAAGGACGCGGATAAGACCAAGGCGAACAAGGACATAACCGTCCTCGCTGCCAAGAGTAAGTTGACGTTCAAGCTCGCCAAGCCCGTCACCATTCCGGTGAAAGGGTAACTAGGTAGTCTTTAGCCGCGCACTATGTAGGGGCGGACTTCAGTCCGCCCTCTCTTCTCCCTCTCCCCGATTGTCATCTGCGTTCTCTGTATCCCGGATGATGTTACGGGAGCCCAGAGCGGAGGGATCTGCTTTCCTTCACGGCCGTCGCTCGCTCCCCACCGCCGTCATTTCGACCCAAGGGAGAAATCTCGCTTCGCCTCTCTTCGCTTTTCCGTTTTCAATTTTCCAGTTTCTGATTTCTACTTCTGATTTCCCAATTCTAGTTTCTGGGTTCGCTGTTCGCTCGCCTGGATTCATCGCCTCAGGGCTTTACCGGACCGCAGAACTCGGATTCTTCCGCCCAACAATTGCTATCCCCACTCGATTGAAAGCCCGTACACCGCAGCTATAGTGGGAACAAGGAGGAGAGGGCCACGAATACAGGACCATCGGCCCGCGCTGAAACCCCGGCCAACGGCGAGCCATGGGCCACTCCTTAGATTGATAATTGAAGGCAAAAATATGATCAAGGTTAAGGCCAGCCAGAGGATCTTTACCGACACGGAGACTGCCACCCTGACGGGCATCGGCCTCGAGCGTCTTCACTATCTGGCGCGCACCCGGCACATCGGTTTTATCGCGCGCGCCGCGGAGGCCGCGGGCAAGCAAGCGGAACATTGGCTGTTTACGCGGTCGGACCTAATGGTCCTGGCAATGCTGTATCAGCACTGCTAGAACGAAGCTGCGCAAGCTTTTCAATTTTCCAGTTTCCGCGTCCCATTTCTGGTTTCTGATTTCTAGTTCCTCGTTTGCAATTTCCAGCTTCCGATTTCCCATTTGTAGTTTCTAATTTCGCCTTTCCCCCGGCCTGCCACCGCATTCCACAGCCTGCCCCGCCGCCCGGAAGACTTTCCCTACGCCGCCGACCCAAATTGACAAGACAAGAGACATGTGTTTCACTCCCCTCGGATTGCGCGGAATCAAAAGATGGAGCACTTCCCCGTAAGGTTGCAAGGTTCGGAGAGGGGGTTTGCGCTACTCGCCCGAAAGCCCCCCGAGAGCGCTGTGGTTTTTGTCCACGGATTTGGAATCCACGGATTTGGAGGAAGTCCCACGACCACGTGGGTCGGCTTTGAACATCTAATCGATGATGTCGAAGAGCAACGTGCCCGGTGGAGCCGTTGCGATTTGTTTTTCTATGGTTACCGCAGCCACAACCAGATCGCACCGCTTGGGGAAGACTTAGTCCGGTTCATCAGCGCCGTTGCCGGGAGAAATGAAAGGTTGACGCTTCAGATTGAGTTTGCACTCCCCTCTTCAAGCGAGAAAATGTACGGGAGCTCGCTGAGCCTGTCGTTGGCGCGAGGTACGGATCCCTATAAAAATCTTTTCCTGGTAGGTCATTCAACAGGGGCGCTGGTTATCAGGGAGGCGATACGTCTCAAGCTGAAAGAAATCGCGTCCAGTGGACGTGATCTAAGTGTCTGGTTTGCCGAGGCCCTGCGCCCGGTTGACCGTGGGTACGCAGACCAATTGGTCGCAAGAGCTTTTCTGCGCTTCTTTGCCCCCGCGCATCTCGGTGTCATGGCAGCGGGACTCCTAGGGGCCGCGAGTAGTTTGCCTCGCATAGAAAAGATTGTGGACGCGTATCTCCGCTGCAACCCTCTTTATCAAGAAACACAAGATCCAGGCACTAAAGGCGCTTTCGGTGTTTGGTGAAAAGGAAGACGTGGTCTTTATCGGCAGCTATTGCCACGACGAGCAACTACCAACAGAAAAGGGCCATACTCATACTTCTATTTGTAAGCCAACACGACAATACGTCAAGCCGCTGGAGTTTGTGACGCATGCCTCCGCACTCGCAAAAGGAGTCTGAAGCTCTCGCCTTTCTGAAAGAGGCGAATCTCGCTTATTTCTTCCACGACCGTCTGTCCCCTGTAATGAAAGAAATGACGGGCATAGACTCACTTAGCGAAAAGCGGGCGAATTATGTCTGTGCTGAACTCCTTGAAGCTTTCTTATGGGTGCATCTGGGTTTAAGGGTCAATTATTTCCCCATTGAGCTTTCCCGCAGGCTGACATACGAGCATATGCATTTCTTTCTTCGGGCCTATGAAAGAATTTTGGCGGCAAGACTGATGGAATCTTGGTTCGGATCGCCTTTCCGTTCTATCTGGGAGAGTGAATTCAGTGGTCGACAGGAGCTTTTTTCATTTGGACAAAGATGGGACGATTCTGGCATTTCTCAAGGATTGGCTTCTGCGTTCCAATCGCTTTTCACGCTTGCCAACGGATTCGCGCAGAACTCGAAAGCACGCGAACTCCTTTTAACAATGGGAGCGGCTACGGACTCTGAGTGGGACGGTGCGATCAAGAATAATCGCCCCCTTGAACCGCTAGAGCGAATGGACTCCCCAGCCGGACCATCGGGACAGCAGTTGCATTGGAGTCATTCTGGTTTTTTTGAAGTTTTGGATTACATGCGTGCATTTCGTCGGGCGGACGCGGACGTCAGGCAGATGCTAGAAGGTTCGCGTCCCGTGAATATCTTTCCTGAGGGACAGCAATACGTCGATCTCTTAAGGGAAGCTCAACAATGGCGATTGAATTTTGGATATACACTGTACCGCGGACGATTTCTTATGGTTGCGCGGTTAGCAGCGGAAACGCTCATGAACCTGGCTGAAAACGAAAAGGGCTACGAAGCGCAACGGGCAGGTGAAGAATTCATTAAGGAATTATATCCGTTGATGACAGACTGGGGAGCGCCGCAGGCAGCATCGGCCTAGCCGGGTGCTAGAGGTGGGTGTCAATGGCGCCCGGTGCGGCTTCCGGCGCAAGAACGTACCGCCGTTTCATTCAGGCTTGGCTTTCAGGTCCGCCATGTGAGCATCGAGATGGTCTTCAGCGATTCCCTGGCCGCTGACAAGCTGCTCAATGCCGCGCCGAATCTTCGCATTGATTGCTTCGCGGTTCTCCGAAAGCCAGCGGTCCTGTTCCTCTTGAGTTTCCAGCAGGCGCAGTAACACCTCCTCCACGCTGGAAGCGCCTGTAGCCTGGAGCTGCTTGTTGATTCTAGCTTCCAGAGCGTCGTCATGAATTTCGATATTCATCGCAGGTTCCTTGTGCGTTGGTGATTATGGTTTCCTGGCCTCGGCGTTTGCGGGGCCAACAATGCCGCCAATGCAGGAATGGTTCAACTATATGAACGCATTTCCGCCTCAAAAGTTTCGGGGAATTTGAACCCAGTCGCACAGCCCTGTCTTGAGCGTAGCGCGAGGAAGGCACGCTTTCGTCAACGCAGGGCGTTCAAAATTTACTGCGGTTTCGGCCGTTTCGAGTACTTCTCGTAGAGGCGGAGATGCCGGTTTTCCAGTGACGTGAGCTGACCTTTGATGAAGAGATACTTCATGTCGGTGGTGAGTTCGAGCAGGTCGCCGTTGGTCACGATCAGGTTCGCGAGTTTGCCTTGCTCGAGGGTCCCGACCTGATCGGCAACGCCGAAGATCTGCGCGGGATAAATCGTAACGGCTTTAAGAGCTTCTTCATAGGGCAGGCCGTAAGCCACGGCATTGGCCGCGTTTTGCCCCAGGCGGCGCGCAAAGGAATTATCGAAGCTGGCGAAGGCAAACTTCACGCCGGCAGCGGCAAGCTCTGCCGGCTGCGAAAGCAAGCGGTCGTAGGGATCGTCCTCCTCGGGCGGGAGCGAGAGCATGGGCCGTAGGATTACGGGAATGCCCTTCGAACGGAGCAGGTCCTTGACCCTGTAGGCTTCTTCGCCGCCAGCGAGGATCATCTTCAAATTCTGTTTGTCGCAAAACTCCACCGCGTTGCGAATCTCGCGCGAGCGATCAGCAAAGACCAGGATGGGGAGTTCGCCGCGAATGACCGGCGCGAGTGCTTCGAGCTTCAGGTCGCGATCGTACTTGGCGCCGGAGCCCTTTTCCATGGCCTGCGAATAGTGCCGGGCCCGCTCCACCCAGTCGGTGAGTTCATTCACCTGTTTGTCGTACTCCTGCTTGGCCTCGGTATAGGGTTTTTCTTTTCGCGAGAAGGTGGAGAAATCGAAAGTTTGCGTTTCGATCGCCGGCCAATTGAGCACCATCGCCGCGCTCTTCTTGATAAGCATCTCGTCGATTTCCCATCCCGCAAGATGGATCGCGGAGGCTTGTCCACCGATTACGGTGCCGCCTCCTCCGGAATCAAATCCGCCGCTGCCGGGAACGGCCAGAACTTCCGTGATGCCTGCCGCGCGCGTGACGGGAATGTGCTCGCTCGACGGAGACACGGCTGTGGCCGCAACTACATCCGGGTTGTAGTTTCCCGTTTCCGTCGAATCGACGGTGGCGCTGACGGCGCCGATTTCCCGCAAACCCATCTGGGTGATTGAGTCGAAGATTCCCGGATAAACTTGCAGTCCTTTTGCATCGATAAGCTGCGCGCCACTGGGGACTTCCACGGTGGCGCCGACCGCAGCAATCTTTCCATCACGAATGAGCAGCGTGCCGTCTTCAATGGTGCTCCCGGCCAGGGTAAATATTTTCGCGTGAGTAATGGCGTAGGTCGCGGATGGCGGCGATTGAGCACCGGCGTTCGCAGGGCTGAGGAGGTAAAGGAAGTTAATGAAGGAAAGGAGATAAAGGAGACGAGTACGAATTGGCGCGAAGCTCACAGCGCACCTCCGAAATCAGCAGAGGACGCGCCAAACCGCACATCACTATTTGAAAAAGAGCCCTGCAGGGGCTGCGGAGGCTTGGGTTTGTCTTCCGGTTTCTTTTCTTCCGGTTTTTTCTCCTCGGGTTTCTTTTCGGGCGGTTTTTGCGGCTTGGCATCAGGCTTTTTCTCTTCGGGCTTTTTTTCTTCGGGCTTTTTCTCCGAAGCTTTTTTCAGTTTGTCGATAAGCGTCTTCTTCTCTCTTTCGCGCTCAGAGCGTTCGGCGATGTCGCGCTTGCGGTCGAAGTAGACGCGGCCATCGATGAGCGTTTTTTGCACCACGGCGTAAGCGCTGAGCGGATCGCGATTGTAAATCGCCAGGTCCGCGTCCTTGCCGACGTCAATCGTGCCCACGCGCTTGTCGATGCCCAGCTGCATCGCGGGATTCAGCGTGACCATCTTGAGCGCTTCGTCGTGCGACAAACCGCCGTACTTCATGCTTTTGGCGGCTTCCTGATTCAAGTGCGTGGCTTCCTCGGCGTCGTCGGAGTTGATGGAGACGACCACGCCGCGGCGCGTCATCAGCGCCGCGTTATACGGGATCGCGTCATAAGCTTCCACTTTGTAGGCCCACCAATCGGAAAAAGTGGAAGCGCCGACTCCGGCCGCGGCCAGTTCATCGGCGACTTTGTAGCCTTCCAGAACGTGCTGAAAGGTGCGTACTTTAAAGCCGAACTCTTTCGCGACGCGCAAGAGCATCAGGATTTCATCCTCACGGTAGCAGTGCGAGTGCACGTAGCGTTTGCCTTCCAGCACTTCGACGAGGGGTTCGAGACGCAAATCCCGGCGCGGCGGAATGAGATTTTTTTCACCAGCAGCCGCGCGCTTGTTGTATGCATCCCACGTTTTCTTGTAATCGCGCGCTTCGCTGAAAGCGCCGCGAATGGTCTCTTCGACGCCCATGCGAGTGGCCGGGTATCGCTTGGCTTGGCCGGGAAAGCTGAAGTTCGAACGCTTGGGATTCTCGCCCAGGGCAAACTTGATGCCGGGAAGCGCACCTTCGAACGGGAGCTTCGCCGCCGGCTGGCCCCAGCGAAGCTTGATGACCAGCGTCTGACCGCCGATGGCATTGGCCGAGCCGTGAAGAATGTTGGCCGCAGTAACTCCTCCCGCGAGATCCCGATAGATGTCGATGTCGTCCGGATTCAGAATCTCCGCCATGTTGACCATCGAGGAGACGGAAACGCTGCCTTCGTTGATGCTTTCCGCCGCGATATGCGAATGGCAATCAATGATCCCGGGAATGACGAATTGCCCCGCGGCGTCGATCACTTGCGCGCCCTTTGGAGCGTTGATGGACTGGCCCATTTCAGCGATTTTGCCGTCTTTAATAAGGATGGAGCCGTGCTCGATGGTTCCGTGCGAAACGGTCATGATGGTGGCGTTCTGAATCAGAATGACGGCGGGCGCGTCGGGAGGCGTGGCAGCATGGGCCAGTGGGAGGTAAAGGAAGCAAAGGAGGTTAAGGAGGTTAAGGAACCGAAGGTTCTTTGCGTTGACGAGGAATCGGAATGAACTCTTCACTGCGCACCTCCGAGGCTGACCATCGTCGATGAAGCAGCGGCGCCGGGCCTGACGCCGGTAAACTCGATCGTAATGCCCTGCACGCTGATGTTGCCCTTCAAGGAAGTTCCGTCAAACGTGCCGGAGAAGGTGACGTCCGCTGGAGATCCCTCGATCGGAATGTTGATGGTAAAGCTGAATCTGTCGACGCTCAGATAACCGCTGATGATCGAGGCGGTTCCTCGCTTGCTTGTGAGCGTGCCGGAGACTGTGCCGTCTTTGTCCATGGCCAGGTCAGCGCTAGATTCCTCGGGGCCTTCGGGCGTGGTGTAGGAAAGTTTCCATTTGCCGGTGATGTCGCCCTTCGGCGGCTCCTTGGGCTTCTCCGGTTCGCGGACCTCAAATCTGTGGCCATCCACAAAAACCATCTTGATTTTCGTTTTTTCCTCGAAGAGATCGCCATCGGCTATCACGAGATTGGCGATTTTCCCGTTTTCAATCGAGCCCAGGCGGTCCGCGACGCCGAAGATTTCCGCGGCCGACAGCGTCAGCGCGCGGAGCGCTGCGTCGGGCGCAAGCCCGGCATCAATCGATTTCTTGGCGGCTTTGAGGATGTCCTTCGGTGTGGTGATGCCGCCGGAGTACAGCGCAAATTTCACTCCAGCTTTGGTAAGCGCCACCGGTGAAGACGGTGCGTGGTCCCGGAACTGCAGCGTTCGCAACGAAGGCTTGTCCTCGGGATCGGCGTCTTTCTCCGCTTCCGGCCACTTAAGATTTACAAGCACGGGCAATTTTCTTGCGGCGATTTCCGGGGCGACTTCATAAGCCATTTGTCCGCCGTAGATGGCGCCGTTGACGTGCCAGCGATCCACCAGTTCGAGCGCGCGGCGCAACTGAACGGAATTGTTCGCCGGAATCAAAACAAGCGCGTGATCTTCCAGGGCTTCGGCGAGCGCCGCTTCAGTGCGGTCGTAGCGGGGCCGCGCCGTGCTGCGAGGATTTTTTTCGTAAATGGCTTGCGCCTTGGAGCTCCACTCAGTGTCCAGCCAGACCTGATGAACGTAGGCGAGCACGCCCATGCTCGAACTGGGAAAGCCGCTGCCAAATCCCCCCGTGGGCTGCAGTGACAGGGGAATCGCGACCGGCGATTTCACTACCAGATCGCCAGCGCGCTCACCAGCGAGATCCAGCACAGCGGCCTGCCCTGGGAATATTCCGCCTTTTGGAGCGGAAACAACGGTCGTGAATCCCGCGCTGCGCCAGGTTTCGATGCGCTTGTCGCTGAGGCTTACTTCGTCCGCAGCGCTGCGCCAGGGCGTCGAGCCGGGGCGATCCTCCGGACCGCGGGCATTCTCCTGCGAACGACGCGGGCCGCCTTCGCCACCAGCTTGAGGAGCGGCCGGTTTCCCGACGTCGGTGAACGAATCAAACAAACCGGGGTACACGATCAATCCTTTCCCGTCGACGACCCACGCCTCGGGAGGAACCGCGACGTCTTTCCCGATCGCCGTGATGAGCCCGCGAGAGATAACGATCGTGGCGTTCTCGATCGGGGGACCGGACACCGGGACGACTTTAGCTCCGCGAATGGCGAAGTATTGTGGCTCGCCACCCTGCGCGTAAAGAGTTGGCGCGGTACAGCCAAGAATGAGAAGCATGGTGAGGCAAACTGCCGACGCACACCTGAGAATCAGGTTGGAACGCATGCAAGACTCCTCGCGAAAGTGCTGGGAAGACAACGTCCCCCGGCAAAGCAACTGTAGGACTAGACGCATGAGGCTAGTGGGAAGTTTCCGCAGAGTCAAGAAGGCCGTGCCTCAAAAAAAAGTGAAAAAAACCGGAAACAAAATGCTGGGGTCTTGCGTTTCTTCTATTGCATTCCCATAGGGGCGATGGCATATATGGTATGGACATCGCATAGGAGCCTCTGAGGGAAGACGATGGGCGAGAAAAAGGACGTCTGGCAAGGCACGCTGGCCTTGATGGCGCTGAAGACGCTGCAAGCGCTGGGACCATTGCACGGATACGGCATCGCGCGGCGTATCGAACAGACCAGCGGCGACCTGCTGGCGGTGAACTACGGCACGCTCTACCCCGCCCTGCTGAAGCTGGAGCAGGAAGGCTACATCTCCTCGGAATGGGGCACGTCCGACAACAATCGCAGAGCCAAGTACTACAAGCTGACGCGCGCCGGCCGCAAGCAACTGGACAAAGAAGCGCGCGAGTGGGAGCAGACCACGGAGATCCTGGCGCGCTTCCTGGCGCCCGGAAAGGAATCCGCATGAGACGCTTGCGTGCAATGCTGATGCGGCTGGCCGGGCTGTTCCGCAAAGACCGGCGCGACCGTGAACTCGCCGCCGAGGTGGAAAGCCACCTTCAGATGCACATCGAAGACAATCTGCGCGCGGGCTTGAACGCTGTACAAGCGCGCCGTCAGGCGCTTATGAAGCTCGGCGGCGTCGAACAAACAAAAGAGATTTACCGCGACCGGAGCGGCCTGCCTCTTCTCGAAACATTTCTGCAAGACATCCGTTATGGGCTTCGCATGCTGCGGAAAAACCTTGGGTTTACAGCGACGGCCGTACTCGCGCTGGCCCTCGGCATTGGGGCGAACACGACAGTGTTCACTGCATTTGACGCGATCGCGTTGCGGCCACGAGCCGTGAAAGATCCGGACCGCCTAGTCGGCGTATACCGCACGGCGGTAGGAGAGGATCGCGGGGCCTTCTCGTATCCAGATTACATTTATTATCGCGACCACACCACAACCCTTTCTGACTTAGCAATGTGGAGCGGGGGAACGAACGTAACCACGCCGGACCTTTCCGTTGCCAGCAAGGAAAACGTGCCGCGTGTAGCAGGCGCGCTCGGCTTTCAACTACCGCAATTGCTGAAGGTAGGCGCGCAACGCTTGACCTGTGTTTTTGTTTCGGGCAACTACTTTCAACTGCTCGGAGCACAACCCGCGGCTGGCCGGTTGTTTTTGCCGGAAGATGATCAATCAGGCGCGCCGCCGGTGGTTGTTTTGAGCGGCAATTTCTGGCAGAGCCAGCTTCATTCGAATCCTGGCGTCGTGGGATCCGTGATTCACCTCGACCGCGCGGCCTTCACCATCGTTGGTGTGACGCCCGTGGACTATCTTGGCACGCTTTCGAAGGTGCCCGTTCTCTGGGCGCCGATCGCGGCACGGCCTCCCCTAGGCGACGGCACGCGCGAGAGCTTGGAAAACCGCAATGTGCCCGCCGGGATTGTGTACGGACACCTGAAGGCTGGTAGTGCCTTGCCTGATGCACAAGCAGAATTGAAAGTTCTGGCAGAGCAGTTGCGCGCAGGATATCCGGACGTTGAGCGGAATAATGGCGTCAGTGTCATCAGCGAGCGAACCTTTGGTGGCATTGACTCGGAAGCATGGCCCGTCGTAGCCGCTACGATGGGCGCGGTCACGCTGCTGTTGCTGATTGCTTGCGGGAATGTGGCCAGTCTTCTGCTTGCGCGAGCGGCGACGCGCAGGCGCGAAATCGGCGTGCGCCTTTCGCTCGGCGCCGGCCGCCGCCGGCTGTTACAACAGTTGTTAATCGAAAGCACTCTGATCGCTCTTTTGGCTGGAGCTGTGGGCCTTCCCTTCGCGTGGTGGACGCTACATCTCCTTGTCGGAGAGATCGCTTCCGCAGTGCCTTCGTACTGGGGCGCCATCGCACTGCAGGTCACTCCCGACATCCGCATTTTCGGCTATACCCTGCTCATCTCCCTGCTGACGGGAGTGGCGTTTGGTTTGACCCCGGCGTTGCAAGCATTGCGCGTGGACGTCAACTCCGCGCTGAAAGATAGCGGCAGCATGCTGGGACAGCGGCTGAGCAAGTCCCGCCTACGCGATTTGCTCATTGTTGTGCAGGTCGCAGCGTGTCTCGTGCTGCTGATCAACTCAACGCTCCTGCTACGAGGCTCGCAGCGGGCGCTCCGAATCGATACGGGATTTGACAGCAAGCAGGTCGTGCATCTGAGAATGTTACCGATGGTGGGGGATAGCCAAGCGCGACTGTCTGACCTTAACCGGCAATTGATAGAAGAGATTGGAAGCCTTCCTGGGGTTACTGCAGTTACGCAAGCGTCACGCGCGCCGATTTCAGGCGGCAACCGATTTGCACCCGTCTGGCCCGCCACGGAGGAGCCGCCAGTCAATGACGCGGGCGAGGACAAACGGCCCGCAGCGGGCTACAGCTATGTGCTGCCGAATTATTTCGAGACTCTTGGCATTGCTATCGTCAGGGGCCGTAGCTTCACTGTGCAGGAGGCCGAAACGGAAGCCCCTGTTGTGATCATTAGCGAGGCCACGGCGCGGCGCTTCTGGCCCGGCCAGGATCCTATCGGCAAACGGTTGGTGATCGGATCGGTGAAAGGTCCGGCTCCTTACCCTGGCGAGAGGGCTCCGTTCTCTCCCAGTAGCGAGGTGATCGGCGTGGTTCGTGACGTGCGCAGCCTGTTTTTGAACAGAGTAGACGAGTTGTATCTTTATTTGCCGCTCTCGCAGGCGCGGCAGTGGGCTAGCACGCTCCTGGTGCGCACCAGCGGCAGGGCGTCCAGTCTGCTGCCCACCCTCGGCAATGCCGTGCGGCGGCTGGACCCCAACCTACCTGTTGTCCTCGCCCCTCTCGACTGGATGGTTTCGTCTGACCCTTACTTCGTGATTTCGCGGATCGCGGGGATTCTTTGCAGCATTGTTGGCGCGCTAGGTTTGTTCCTTGCGTGCCTAGGCGTCTACGGCATGGTCGGTTACAGCGTTGTGGAGAGAACACACGAAATCGGCATCCGGATGGCGTTGGGCGCACAACGCCAGCAGGTACTTGGCCTAGTGCTCCGGGAAAGCGCACGACCGATGTTGTTTGGAACAGTAATTGGAATCGCTGTGTCGGCGGCAATTGCGCGATTGATTTCGGTCATACTTTTCGGGCTGGACCCAGCAGATGCAATTTCGTTCGCAGGAGTCTCGCTACTTCTGATTGCGGTGGCGCTCTTTGCCGGCTGGCTTCCTGCTCGCCGGGCGATGCGCGTGGATCCGATGGTGGCGCTGAGGTACGAATAAGCGCAGCCTGCGCCACCGCTCCTGACACATGAAAGAAAAATTTGTGATTTGAAGCATA
>WNGM01013828.1_pt1 | contig 13977 bp, 17 predicted proteins | sample 5400571 | NCBI WGS metagenome assembly WNGM01 (sample SAMN13153378, study PRJNA577476) | soil metagenome | isolation source: 100 cm soil or saprolite under Garry oak tree replicate 2 | place: USA:California | collected 2016-06-15
CTGGACCGGCCCGGCCCGGCCGGCATCGCCACTGGCGCCGGGCTGTTCGCGGTCGGCGGGTTGCTCACCCTGATCGGGCGTCGGGCCACCCGCCGGTCACGAACGGGCGCGCGGGGGGCGGGAGTCAAGTGACTGGTGGCTGCGGGGCGAACCGTTCAACCCGCGCCGACGAGCCGATGTCGTAGCGGGTGCCTGGGCTGGGACGTTGAGGGGTCATGGCCGCGTCGGCGGGCAAGGTGGTGGCGATAGCCGAGCCTGACTATGCCTACGGGCGGGGCGTGTTGTACCTGAAGATCGAGAAGGTGGACCGGGCCAACCCGGTGTGCTACGAGAACGAGCCGTGGTTGTGGGTGGAGGGCGTGCAGGTGACCTCCTCCGGTGCGGAGATCGGGCATCGGCGGGTGCTGGTCCGGGCTCGGCGCCTGCCCCCGGACCGGGGTTGATCGGCCGCCCACCCCGAAGGGCGCAACTTCACCCGCGCGGCCGCGCCGCGGACCGATCCCGTGCCGCTGCACCCGGGCGCCCGCCGGTACTACGGCTGACCAGGTACTCCGCGCGGTGGTCATTTCGCTCGACGACCACTGGGTGGCCCGGCAGGATGGGGCTGTGGATCCGCTGTTCGTCCTGGTACACAGCCCGTCGGTGGGGCCGGCGACGTGGACGCCGGTGGCCGGGGAACTGGCCCGTCGCGGGTACGCCGCGCTCGTACCGTCGCTGCTGCACGTGGGCGCGGGCGAGCCGCCGGTCTGGCGGCACGTCGCGGCGGCGGTCGCGGGCGGGCTGGCCGGGGTACCGCTCGACCGCCCGGTGATCCTCGCGGCCCACAGCAACGCCGGGGTGTTCATCCCGGTGATCCGCGAGGCGGTACGCCAGCCGGTCGCTGCCACGGTGTTCGTCGACGCGCTGCTGCCCGCGCGGCAGGGCGCCACGGCGCTGGCCGAGGGGGAGTTCCTCGACTTCCTCAAGGGCATCGTGGAGCCCGACGGTCGGCTGCCGCGCTGGACTGACTGGTGGGGCGACGAGGACATCTCCGCGCTGTTTCCCGACGAGGAGACCCGGCGCACCGTGTCCGGGGAGCAGCCGCGGCTGCCGCTGTCGTACTACGAGCAGGTGGTACCGGTACCGGCCGGCTGGGACGACCATCCCTGCCGGTACCTGCTGTTCGGTCCGGCGTACCAGCCGATGGCCGACGAGGCACGGGCGCGCGGCTGGCCGGTCACCCACCTCCCGGGCGAGCACCTGCACCAGGTCGTGGATCCGGTGGGCGTGGCGGAGGCACTCATCGATGGGCAATGACCTCGATCCTGCCGCGCACAACCGGGCCGCGTGGGATCGCGAGGTCGACACCGACAACGAGTGGACCCGCGCGGTCAAGCCTTCCTGAGCCGTACCAGCTCATTCGGAGCCGATGCCGGTCCGGATGGGTCGGTGACGGCAATCCCACAGTCACCCGGCCGGGGACGGTTGCGCTCCGAAGACGTGATGAGCCGGCGGTACCGCCCCCCGCGGTACCGCCGACACCGACTACACGACGTCGGTGCGCAATCGGTTCAGGAGGGAACGACATGAAATTCAGCTCGACCTCGAGCCGGGCGCGACGTGGTCTGGCGGTACTCGCCACGGCCACCGTGCTCGGCGGCGTGGTCTACGGCCTGGGGCCGGGCGCCGCGAACGCGTCCAGCCACCGGGAGGCACCGCTGGTCGCGGCGGACCCCGCGATCGACAACACCGACCTGTACGCGTTCGTCAGCCCGGATCGTCCGGACTACGTCACGTTCATCGCGAACTGGCAACCGTTCGAGGAGCCCAACGGCGGCCCGAACTTCTACCCGTTCGCGACCGACGCGGCGTACAACATCTACGTCGACAACGACGGGGACGGTAAGCCGGACGCCACGTTCCGGTACACCTTCCAGACCATCGACAAGCGGGGCAACGACACGTTCCTGTACAACAAGGGACCGGTCAACTCGATCGACGACCCCAACCTGCTGGTCCGCCAGACCTACACGCTGGAGTCGTCGTTCAACGGCCAGCCGTTCAAGACGCGCATCAAGGACGCTCCGGTCGCCCCGTCCCGGGTCGGCCCGGCCTCGATGCCGGACTACGGCAAGCTGCGCGACCAGGCCAGCATCACGCTGCCCGGTGGCTGGAAGAGCTACGCCGGCCAGGCCGACGACCCGTTCTTCCTCGACCTGCGGGTGTTCGACCTGCTCTACGGCGGCAACCTGAGCGAGGTCGGCCAGGACACGCTGGCCGGGTACAACGTCAACACGATCGCCCTGCAGGTGCCGTTCAAGGACGTGGCGCTCAAGGGTGACGCCAAGCGCAACCCGAACATCGGCATCTGGACGACGACCGACCGCGGCCGGGTACGCATGTCCGGCCAGCCGGACGCCAGCGACAACGCCCGCAGGGACCGGGTACAGGTGTCCCGGCTGGGCAACCCGCTGGTGAACGAGGTCGTGGTGCCGGCCGGGCTCAAGGACGCCTTCAACTCCCTGTCGCCGGACAAGGACGCGGGCATCCCGGCCGTCGTGCAGCGGGTCACCGACCCCGAGGTGCCTCGCCTGATTGAGAGCATCTACAAGGTGCCGGCGCCGGCCGCGCCGCGCAACGACCTCGTGGAGATCTTCCTGACCGGGATCACCACCAAGGCGGGCGGCCCGATCAAGGCCGACCTCAACTCGCAGCTCAACAACGCCGACGTGGACGCGAGCAAGTTCCGGCCGTCGGAGATGCTGCGGCTGAACCTGTCGGTACCGGTGTCGAAGAACCCCAACCGGTTGGGCCTGCTCGCCGGTGACCAGCAGGGCTTCCCCAACGGGCGGCGGCTCACCGACGACGTGGTCGACATCGAGCTGCAGGCGCTGGAAGGCGCGGCGCTGACCGGCAAGCTGGTCGACGCGCTCGCCGCCGGTGACAAGGTGGACGCGAACGACAACGCCTTCAGCGACAAGTTCCCGTACATCGCCCTGCCGAACACGGCCGCCGTCAACGCGAAGGCGGGCAAGACCGGTGCCGCACCGGCACCCGCGCCGTCCACGACACCGGCCGCGTTCAGCAACAAGGACTCCACGGCGAGCACGGTCGGGTACATCTCGGCCGGCGTCGGCGCAGCCGTGGTCGTGATGCTCGGTACCGCCTTCCTGTTCGTCTGGTGGCGCCGGCGCACGATGGTCCCGGCAGACGACACCCTCCCGTTGTAACCCCGGGTGGCGCGCCGCTCCGGCGGCGCGCCACCCCCTGAATTACCCGGAGACCTCTCATGCGACGACCGCTGATCTATCTCGGTGTGCCGGTGCTGGTTGCCGTTGTCCTGTTGTTGACCGGTGGCGTGTTGGGGGGACACTCGCGCCCGGCCGCTGCACCCGCCGCCGCGCCGACCGACCGGCTCGCCGACAGCATCGCCCGCGCCCAGGACCGGCTGCGTACCCTGCCGAAGGACTGGCGCACCTGGGCCGCCCTCGCCTCCGCGTACGTCGAGGAGGCCCGGGTCACCGCGAACCCCACGTACTACCAGAAGGCACAGGGCGCGGCGCAGCAGTCGCTGACCCTGCACCCCGACGGCAACGTCGATGCCCTCGTGGCCCTCGGCGCACTCGCCAACGCCCGGCACGACTTCGCCGGCGCCCGGGACCAGGCGCGTGCCGCGCTCGCGGTCGACGGGTACTCCGCCGATGCGTACGGCGTGCTCGCCGACGCGCAGACCCAACTTGGTGACTCCGCCGCCGCGACTGACGCGGTACAGCGCATGCTCGACCTGCGGCCGGGCCTCGCCGCGTACGCCCGCGCCTCCTACGACCTCGAACTGCACGGGCGCACCGACGACGCGACCGCGCTGATGCGCCGGGCCCTCGACGCCGCCACCGACCCGCACGACATCGCCTTCTGCCGCAACCAGTTGGGCGAACTGGCCTGGCAGCGCGGCGACGTGGCGGGGGCGCGCCGCGAGTACACCGCCGGCCTCGCCGCCGACGCGACCTCGGTCGCACTGCGCCGGGGACTGGCTCAGGTCGACGCCGCCGACGGGCACCTCGACGCGGCACTCGCCGGGTACGCCGATGTGACCGGGCGCGCGCCGACCCCCGGGTACCTCATCGAGTACGCCGACCTGCTGCGCCTCGCGGGCCGGCCGGCCGACGCCATGACGCAGTTGAGCCTCGCCGACGCGGCCGTGCAACTGTTCACCGCCAACGGCGGCGTGGACGGCCTGGCGACCGCGAGCCTGGACCTCGCGACCGGCCGGGCGGCCGACGCGGTGACCGCGGCGCGTGCCGAGTGGGCCCGGCGCCAGCACGTCGACGTGGCCGACACGCTGGCCTGGGCGCTGCACGCGGCGGGCAAGGATGCCGAGGCACTCGGGTACGCGCGTCGCGTGGCCGGCACCGGGGCGCGCAATGCCAGCTACGCCTACCATCTCGGCGCGATCGAGGCCGCGCTCGGGCAGCGGGACGCCGCCCGCGCGGACCTGACCCGGGCACTGACCACCAATCCGTACTTCTCGCCGCTGGAGGCCCCCGTGGCACGGCAGCTCCTCACCAAGGTGGGTTCGTGATGGCGCCCCGTTCGACCGGTCCGAGCCGGACTGGTCGTTGGTTGTTCGTGGTGGGTGCCGCGCTGCTCGGCGTCCTCGTACTGCCGGCGCACCCGGCGAGCGCGCATCCCTTGGGCAACTTCACGATCAACCAGTACGACGGGCTGACCGTGCACCCGGACCGGGTCGAGGTCACCGCGGTCGTGGACGCGGCGGAGCTGCCGACCCGGCAGGAGCGGCCGCTCGTCGGCGGCGACCCCGTCGGGTACGCGGCGAAGGCCTGCCGTGAGTTGGCGGACTCCTTTGAGGTCCGGGCTTCCGACGACCGTCTCAAGTGGACTGTGGTGTCGTCGTCCTTCGCGTACGCACCCGGTACCGGTGGACTCGAGACCAGCCGGCTGGAGTGTGCGCTGCGCGCCCCGGCCCGGCTCGACACACCGGCGACGGTGACTGTCACGAACCACTACCGGACCGACCGGGTCGGGTGGCGGGAGATGACCGCGACCGCGGACGGGGTACGGCTTGTCGACTCACCGCTGTCCGCCACGAGCGTGAGCAACGAACTGCGGGCGTACCCGGCGGACCTGCTGTCCTCGGCGCTCGACCAGACCAGGGCTTCGTTCCGGGTGGACCCCGGGGTCGGCGCGTCCGCGGGTCCGGCCGCGGTTGTCACGCCGCGGGGATCCGATCCGCTGTCGCGCATCACCGCGACCGCCGAGCGGCGGTTCCAGCTTCTGGCGGGCGGGCACCTGACGCCGTTGCTCGCCGTCCTCGCCGTTCTGCTCGCGATCCTGCTCGGCGCCGGGCACGCGGCCCTGCCGGGGCACGGCAAGACGGTGCTGGCCGCGTACCTGGCCGGGCGGCGGGGCCGGCCGCGCGACGCGCTCGCGGTCGGTGCGATGGTGACGGTCACGCACACCGGTGCGGTCCTCGTGGTCGGGCTGCTGTTGAGCGTGTCGACCGCATTGGCCGGTGACGGGTTGCTCGCGTACCTCGGCCTCGCGAGCGGGCTATCACCATCACCATCACGACCACTCGCATTCGCATTCGCATGGCAAGCTCAGCCTGGCCGGGATCGGGCTCGCTGGTGGGCTGGTACCCAGCCCGTCCGCGCTCGTCGTGCTGCTCGGCGCGATCGGGCTGGGCCGGGCCGGCTTCGGTGTCCTGCTGGTACTCGCGTACGGGCTGGGCATGGCCGGTACCCTCACCGCGGCCGGGCTCCTGCTGCTGGCCGTCCAGCGCCGGATGGCCCGAGCGGGGTGGGTCGCGCGGCTCGCGACCCGGTTGACCCCGCTCGGTACCCGGCTGCGTGCGACAGGCACCACGGCGACCGCCGCGCTCGTGGTGCTCGTCGGGTTGGGCCTGACCGTCCGCGCCCTGGCCGGCGCGGTCTAGACCGCCTTCTGGTACGCGCGGAAGGTGCGCGTGGACAGTGCCACCATCGCGAGCGCGAGCGCGAGCAGCCATCCGCCGTGGACGAGGACGGTACCCCAGTGCGGGTGGCTGTTCAGTGCGGCCCGGGTGCTGTCCAGCGCCCAGTTGACCGGGTTGGCCGCCGCGACGTCCTGCATCCATCGCGGCATCAGGTCCTTCGCCATGAAGGCCGAGGACAGGAACGTCAACGGCAGCAACAGCATGACGTTGAGCCCGATGATGGGTTCCCGCTGCCGTACCAGCATGCCGACGGTGTTCGACAGCGCGCTGAAGACGGTACCCAGCAGGGCCGAGGCCACGACGAGGACGGCGAGACCGGGCAGCCCGCCCGGGTACCGTGCGCCGGCGGCGAGACCCAGCAGCACGATGATGACCGACTGGAGGATCGTACTGAAAGCCTGCTCCAGCACGTTTGCGTTCATCAGCGCCCCCCGGCGTACCGGCGTGCTGAGGAACCGGTTCAGCGTGCCCCGGTCGATCTCCTCCATCGTCCCCATCCCCGCCCACATGCTCGACGAGACGGCATTCATCACCACCACGCCCGGTACCAGATACGTCAGATACGACGGGGCATTGAACCCGGGCAGCTCGACGACCTTGCGGAACAGGTTGCCGAAGAGGAACAGCCAGATCATCGGCTGGGTCAGCGTGAACACCAGTACCAGCGGCTGGCGCAGGAGCGCCTTGAGCCGGCGGTGCGTCATCCACCAGGTGTCGACAGCCAGTGTGGTCATTGCATACTCCCGTTGGCTTCGGCGAAACGGCGGCCGGCGTGGCGCAGGTACACGTCGTCGAGGGACGGCCGGGCGACCGTGACGGCGGCTACCGGTACCCCCGCCTGGTCCAACGCCGCGAGCGTGCCCGGCACGGCGGCCGCGCCGTCGTCCGCACGGGCGCTCAGGCGTAGCCCTTCCAGGGATATCTCGCGAACCCCGGGCACCGTGGCGACCACCTCGCGCACCACCCGTTCGTCGGGCGCCGTCCGCAGTTCGATGTGTACCGCGTCCCCGCGCAGCTGTGCCTTCAGTTCGTGTGGTGTGCCGGCGGCGACCACTCGGCCACTGTCCACAATGGCCAGTCGATCGGCGAGCCGGTCGGCCTCGTCCAGATAGTGCGTGGTGAGCAGGACGGCCAGCGACTCGTCACCGGCCAGCCGGCCGACCTCCTCCCACATCGCCGCGCGCGCTTCCGGGTCCAGGCCGGTCGTCGGCTCGTCGAGGAACAGGACCTCGGGTTGGTGCACAAGGCCCAGCGCGACATCGAGTCGCCGTTGGGTACCGCCCGAGTAGGTGCGTACCGGCCGGTCGGCGACCTCGCCGAGCGCGAACCGGTCGACCAGCTCGCCGACGCGACGGTGCAGCGTGGCGCCGCGCATGCGGTACAACCGGCCCTGCAGCGTGAGGTTGTCGCGTCCCGTTGCCATCGGGTCGGCGCCGGAGCGCTGGGAGACGACACCGATCCGCCGCCGTACCCGGTTCGGTTGGCGCCGCACGTCGAACCCGGCGACCGTCGCGGAACCCGAGTCGGGGCGGGTGAGTGTGGTGAGGACTTTGACGGTGGTGGACTTGCCGGCACCGTTCGGACCGAGCAGGCCGAACACTTCACCGTGCCGGATGGCGATGGACAGGCAGTTGAGCGCCCGTACCCCGCCGGGATAGTTCTTCACGAGGTCGTGTGCCTCGACGGCAGTCATGCTGCTCCTCCGGTTCTTCGGAAATTCGGCGAACCGGCCCGCAGGAGTTGGACCCCGGCTAGCATTGGGGTTGCCACCTCGATCGCCAGGTTCCGTTCCGGCGGGATCAGTTCGAGAGGTTGACGGCCCCGGCCCTGGTGTTGCCGCACCATCGCCGGGGTCGTTTTTACTCGGTGACGCGCCCCCTCTCGGCCATCGCGGCCACTTCTGGTGGCAGGTAACCGGTTTCGTGGAAGGTGCGCCACTGCGCCACTCCCGGGAACGAGCCGTCGCGAAGCTCGCGTACCACCTCGCGGAGCCAGTCCGCCTCGGCGGTGCGCAGTGCCAGCTCGTACTCCGACTCGATGAGGAACAGCCGGGGCAGTTCCTTGCCGTACTCCGCGAGAGCCGACCGGTGCGTGTCGACCTCGGCGTCCAGCGTGGCGGACCGCTCGGCGAGCAGCGCGACCGCCTCGTCCGGACCGAGTACCGCGAGGACCGACAGCGCCGCCTGGAACCGGGTGTGTTCCCGCTCCGGGACGCTGATCAGTTCGCTCAGCCAGTCGGTGAGCTCGGCCCGGCCGGAGTCGGCGACCGCGTACACCGTCCGCTCCGGGCGCCGGCCCTGCCGTTCGCTCGCCGCCGCCTCGATGAAGCCGTGCTTCTCCAGGTTCTGCACAACGGTGTAGAGCGAGCCCCACTTGATCTTCAGATCCTGGTCCTTGCCCCGCTCGCGGAGCAGGGAGGCCAGCTCGTAGGGGTGGCTCGGGCGCTCGGCGAGGGTCGCCAGGACGACCAGCGCCAGCAGGTTACCGACCTTGCGCCGCTTGGCCATCGTGTCACCTCGTTCCCGTATATCCGCAGACGAGTATACGGCCGCGAGCGAAGCCGAGCAAGGCCGCAACGCACCGCGAGCGCTAACCGATGCCGCGCTCCACCAGGCGGGTCGGCAGGACCGTGGTGGCCGGGCGGGACTGGTCCCCGCCGATGCGGCGGAAGAGCAACTCGGCCGCGGTACGGGCGAGTTCGCGGGTGTCGTAGGCGATGACGGTCACCGGGCGCGGCATGAGATGGGACAGCTCGAAGTCGTCGAAGCCGACCAGGGTGGCGCCGCTGCCCCGGCGCCACAGCTCCTGCAGCGCCCCGACCGTGATGCGGTTGTTGGTGCAGAAGAACGCGGTCGGCGGGTCGGCCTGGTCGAGCATCTCGGCCACCGCCCGCGCGGCGTCGTCGGGCGTTTTGACGTGCTCGCGGATGAGCCGCTCGTCGTGGCGCACCTTCGCCCGGCGGAGCGCGGCCTGCGCACCGGCCAGCCGTTCGCGCATCGTGTACACGGCAAGAGAGTCGATCAGTATGCCGATCCGGGTGTGCCCGCCGGCGAGCAGCCGGTCGACCCCGGCCTGGGTACCGCCGCGGTTGTCCAGCAGCACCGTGTCGGCCAGCAGCTCGCCGGGCGGCCGGTCGAGGAACACGACCGACATGCCCATCTCGACCTCGCGGCGCAGGTACGAGTGGTCCTGCCCGGCCGGTACCACGAGCAGGCCGTCCACCCGGCGCTGGCACAGCTCGACCAGCAGGGTCCGTTCCCGCTCCACGTCCTCCTCGGACGAGGCGGTCATCAGCAGCGTCTGGTGGTTGGCCGCGATGTCGGCGGCAACGCTCGCGATGGTGGCGTAGAACGGGTTGGCGATCTCCTCGATGAGCAGCCCGACGGTCGCGTTGAGCCGGCCGGAACGCAGGTTGCGCGCGATGTCGTTGCGCCGGAAGCCCAGTTCGGCGATGGCCGACAGGACCCGGTCCACGAGCGCCTGCGCGACGGCCGGTTCATTGTTGACGACCCGGGAGACGGTCTTGAGGCTGACGCCCGCGTGCCGCGCCACGTCGACCATGGTCGGCCGGCGCGGCGTGGTCGAGATCGCGCCGGTCCGCGGCATGCGTCGCCCTCTCCGCTCGGCGGTGATCACCACCACGGCCACGATACCCGCAGGAGGGAGTCACCAGATCGCTAGGATTCGCGGATCACCTCGTACAGCGCGGCGTGGAACCGGAACGGGTTGTCCCGCTCCCGGAACTCCGGCTGCGACGCGGCCGCCTGGAATGCCTCGGCCGAGCTCCACAGGGCCACGTTGACGTAGCGGAAGTCCGACGTGGGAAAGGCTGCGGTGCAGCCGGGTCGACAGGAAGCCCTCCTGCGTCTGCAGGAAGTCCCGCCCGCTCTCCCAGCCCTTGACGAACTCCTCGTCCGCGCCGGCCGGTACCTCGAATGCGTTGATCAGTACGACAGGGCTCACAGCTCCTCCAGCCGTTGGCACAGTTGGTCAAGGACGCGGCCGGCGGTCTCCAGCCCGGTGACGGACAGGCCACCGGCGACCCGCTCGACCCAGGCCGCCTGCCGCCGCTCCATCGCCCGGTAACGGGCCGAACCCGCGTCGGTGAGGTGAACGAGGGACGAGCGCTGGTGGTCGACGTTGGGTACCAGCTCGACAAGCCCATCGGCCGCCAGCCGGCCGACTGTCGCGTGCACGCTCTGCCGGGTGAGGCCCATCCGCCGCGCTACCTGTGGCACGGTCAGCGGTTGCCCGGCAAGGGCGAGCGCGCCGAGCACCTGCCACCGCGCGGAGGTCAGGCCCTCGCCGGCGGCGAGGACGTCGCCGGCCGCGGTCAGCAGCCCGTTGGCCCGGAACGTCGCCAGGATGACCCGCGTCGCCACGTCACCCTTGCGCGTCCTCATGTCCAAGGCCTGACAGGTTGTCAGGAGACTGTCAAAGCCGGATCTCGCCGGAACCCCGCGCCACGAACCGGGTCAGCAGCATGACCCAGCGCGGCGGGCCGTCGTTGCCGTCGATCCGCGAGAACAGCAGCTGTGCCGCGGTCGCGCCGATCGTCGCCGGGTCCTGGCTCACCACGGTCACCGGCGGGCTGAGCTTGTCGGCCAGCGGGAAGTCGTCCAAGCCAGCGCGACCCGGCCGGTGGCGTCGCCCAGGCCGCGCCACGGCACCCGTGGCCGCCCCGGATGGGGCAGCATGGACGGCGTGAAGCACGACGAACTGTTGAGCTACTGCCTGGCCAAGCCGGGCGCGTGGCAGGACGAGCCGTGGGAGGGCGACGTCGTGGTGAAGGTCGGCTCCAAGATCTTCGCCTTCCTCGGGTCGGAGCCGGTCTCCTCGGTCGGGCTCAAGTGCGGCCCGACCCGGGAAGCCGCGGACGAGTGGCTGCTGCGGTACCCCGACGACGCCTCGGTCATGGCATACATCGGCCGGTCCGGGTGGAACAGCCTGCGCACCGGCGGCGCGATCCCGGATGACGAGCTGCGCGAGGCGGTTGACACCTCCTACGACGCGGTGGTCAGCAAGCTGCCGAAGAAGGAGCGCCCCGCGCCGGTGCCCGAGCCGCGAAAGGCCGACGCGCGGAGGGTCTACGACGCGCTGGTCGCCGCCTGGCTCGGCGAGGCCGGCGTAACCCTGGGCCGGGCGCTGCAGAACGAGGTACTCAAGGTCAATAACAAGATCTTCGCCTTCCTCAGCCGGGACCGTCTCGTCGTCAAGCTGCCCGCCGCCCGCGCGGCGGCGATGGTGGCCGCCGGCGAGGCCGAGGTCTTCGAGTCCGGCGGCCGGCGGCTGAAGGAGTGGGTGGCGGTCCCGGCCGTGGACCCCGACCGGTGGCAGGCCCTGATGGCCGATGCGCACGGCTACGTGGGCGGCGTACCCAGGTCCGGCTGAGTACCAGATCGGTCAGCGCTGACGGCCCCGCGGCTTGAGCCGGCTCGTCGGCATCGGCGGCGCGGGCAGCGGGTCGCCGTCGAAGCCGTGCACGGTGCCGAAGCGCCGCCCGGCCATCCACTCCTCGCGGTCGGCCACGATCTCGCGGAGGTGACGCTGCGCCCGACGACGCTCGACGGGCTGGGCAACGGCGCCTCGGTCTGCTCGGCATGGACTTCACCGTCGACCACCCGCCCGAACTGGTCGCCTACCTCGGCGAGCTGGCTCGCCGATATGAAAGATCGGTCAGCGCTGACGGCCCCGCGGCTTGAGCCGGCTCGTCGGCATCGGCGGCGCGGGCAGCGGGTCGCCGTCGAAGCCGTGCACGGTGCCGAAGCGCCGCCCGGCCATCCACTCCTCGCGGTCGGCCACGATCTCCGATCTGCTCGTCGAACGGCTCGCCGCCAAGCAGCAGCAGCCGCCCCGGCCGGTCCGCGCGCAGCGCCAGGTCACGCCGGCCGGTACCCAGGTAGAGCAGTGGCCCCGGGGACAGCGCGACGCCGTCGACCGAGATCGTGCCGGACACCGCGAGCGCGGCGTACTCGAAGTCGGGCACCAGCGCCAGCCGGTCGTCGGCGCCGGCGTCGAGCGCCACCTCCGCACCGACGAGGGGACTGTAGGTCCGCGCCGGCGATCGCGCGCCGTCGAGCTCACCCATGAAGACCCTCACGGAGGTACCGGGACCAGCGCGCTCCGGCAGGTCGGGATGGTGCTCGAAGTGCGGTTCGGTGTGCCGGTCGCGGTCGGGCAGAGCGGTCCACAGCTGTACCCCGTGCAGGATCGGCGAGTGTTCGGCGGGCGTCTGCTCCGAATGGGAGATCGCGTGCCCGGCGGTCATCAGGTTGAGCTGGCCGGGCCGGATGAGCTGAAGGCCGCCGAGGCTGTCGCGGTGCAGTACCTCGCCGGCGAACAGCCAGCTGACCGTCTGCAGGCCGGTGTGCGGATGCGGCGGTACCCGCATGCCGCCCCGGTCGGTGATGTCCTCGGGACCGTAGTAGTCGAGGAAGCACCACGCGCCGACCATGCGCCGGTCGCGGTTGGGCAGGGTACGGGAGACGGTCATCCCGCGCGGCCCGCCCAGCGCCACGTTGCGCGGCGCCAGCAGGTCGCGTACCGGTTCGGTGGCGACTGCGGCCCGCCCACCGCACAGCGTCTCCCGCGGCTCCGTCTCCAGGTTGCTCATGGCGTCAGCTCGAAGCGGGATCGCTGGTCGGCGGGGACGAGATCGACGTAGTCGGGGTGCCGCTTGATGTACGAGCGGATGAACGGGCAGAACGGCAGCACCGCCAACCCTTCCGCGCGGGCCGCGTCGAGCGCTCCCCGGGCCAGCACCGAGCCGTACCCGTGCCCCTCGAAGGCCGGATCGACCTCGGTGTGCGTCATGGAGATCGTCGTACCCCGCCGGCTGTACGCGACGAGGCCCGCCGGCTTGCCGTCGACTTCGAGGTCGAATCGCTGCGCCCGCGGGTTGTCCACGACGTTGGCTGCCATGTCCCCATCCTTCCCGGGAATAGTTGACACCGCAACTACCTTGCACGGATAGTCGAACGAGACCCGCGAAGGAAGGCCACCATGCCAGCCGTCACCGTAGAGAACCCGCTCGCGCTTGCGCGGGTACCCCGGCCGAACCCGCTCACCGACGCCGACCGGCCGGTGATCTCTGTCACCACCGCCCCCAAGGGCTTCGAGGGCGAGGGCTTCCCGGTCCGGCGCGCCTTCGCCGGCGTGGACCTGCGGGCGCTGGACCCGTTCGTGCACATGGACCAGATGGGCGAGGTGGAGTACGCCCCGGGGGAGCCCAAGGGCACCGCGTGGCACCCGCACCGCGGCTTCGAGACGGTCACCTACATGATCGACGGCGAGATGAAGCACCAGGACTCGCACGGCGGGGGTGGCCTCATCGGCGGCGGCGACACCCAGTGGATGACCGCCGGCTCCGGCATCCTGCATATTGAGACTCCGCCCGAGCACCTGGTGGTCAGCGGCGGCCTCTTCCACGGCATCCAGCTCTGGGTCAACCTGCCCCGGGCGCAGAAGTTCGCCGTCCCGCGGTACCAGGACATCACCGGCAGCAACGTGGCCCTGCTCTCGTCGCCCGACGGCGGTGCGCTGATCCGGGTGATCGCCGGCGAGCTGGGCGGGCACCACGGCCCCGGTTCGACGTACACGCCGATCACGCTCATCCACGCGACCCTGGCGCCCGGCGCGTCGCTGACCCTGCCGTGGCGGCGGGACTTCAACGCGCTCGTCTACGCCCTCGGCGGCGACGGCACCGTGGGTACCAATGGCCGGCCGCTGCACAGCGGACAGCTGGCCGTGTTCGGCGACGGCGGCGCCATCACGGTTGCCGCGAACGCGCGCCAGGACTCCGGTACCTCCGGATTGGACGTCTTCATCCTCGGCGGCGAGCCGATCCGCGAGCCGGTGGCCGCCTACGGCCCGTTCGTCATGAACACCCGCGCGGAGCTGGTCCAGGCCTTCGAGGACTACCAGGCCGGCCGGCTGGGCAGCATCCCGGCCGCGCACGCCGACGTGAACGCCGCAACGCCGGACGCCGAATAGCCGTTACCCGCAGG
>WNGM01002810.1_pt1 | contig 13972 bp, 15 predicted proteins | sample 5400571 | NCBI WGS metagenome assembly WNGM01 (sample SAMN13153378, study PRJNA577476) | soil metagenome | isolation source: 100 cm soil or saprolite under Garry oak tree replicate 2 | place: USA:California | collected 2016-06-15
CGATCGCAGGCATCAAACAGCTTTCCGGCGGCCTTAGCGTGCTTTTCATGGTCTTGTACAAGGTACCGAACGATCAGATTGGTATCGACAAGCTTTCGCTTGCTGCTCATCGGATGCCCTCGCGATCACGGGCCGCTTTCGCGGCGGCCTCCCGGATTTGGGCGAAAGCCAGTCCCTTGCCCTTCTTGCTGGCGAGCACACCCTTGAGCGACCGCGTGCCCGGATGCACGCGAATGGTGGCATGGTCCCCTTTCACCATATACTCCAGCTTGTCGCCCGGCTTGATTTGCAGGGCCTTGCGAATCTCGCCGGGAATCGTTGTCTGTCCCTTGCTCGTCACTGTGGAATGCAACATGGCTTCCTCCTTACTTTATATTTCTTACTTACTATTCGATTATGCCTTACTTTCCATCGAGTGGCAAACAGTTCACGCGTTCAACCCTGACTGGAAGTTTTTGCCCTCTTGGATTGGGGCACTTAAAGCGAAGAATCTATATTCTGTTGCACAACCCCCCAAAAATGAGGAGTTTTGTGCATCTAAATATTTGACAGACAGGCCCATTCTCCCCAGCTTGTCCGTTTCACGAACGTCACGAACTACTTCATTCGTCCCCAACCCTATCTTTTCATCGCGGCAAAGAATAACGAGTGAGGAGACAGCCAGACACCTTGACTATCTACAATAAGACGCTTAGATAATCATAGTCTGGGAAAACCAAGCGATCTTGTCCTGGGAACTCTTAAACAAAAATCACCTAAGTCGCTGTCCTGGCGTCAGGTTATGTTTTTTGGGGCCGCTCTCTGTTAGACAAGTTTGGACAAGTTCCGTAGCACAGCGCCCTCTCTTCCTTGCGGCGTGCTCATCGCGCATAACTGCGGGCGTTACCTGCGCTACTGAAGGTTTCCTGTTTGAGCGCTCTCGCGTTGCACTCTCCCGCGAAAGCACGAGGCTGATGCCGTTCCCTTTTCCGGAGACGCCCATCGCCTGTGGCGCGATGCGCATGAAGCGGCCGACGAAGACGAGCCTGAGGTTCGGTGTTGCTGTTTGCCACGGGCTTTCAATTTATTGTAAGCAGGAGTACGCTCCGATTTCACTCCTCCTTGTGTTTGCGTGGATTGCGCTGCTTCGCCATTCTCCGAGGAACCGGAGGAAAGGAATGGCTGACTTCTTTGGTGTGCTCCCTATTGTGGGGGGACGTTACGAACCGGGGTCCCTACTCTTTCCCGTCTAGCCACTAATCACTGGTCACTGCCCTCCAGTCACCAATCGATGCGGCGGAGTCCAGCGATACTAAACTTGGCGGAACATCTGCCTAGTAGCCGCGCGCTCCCGCCAGTCCTCAGGGCCCGATGTGAACGTTAGGATGCGTGGCACTTTTCCTCCAGGCGTCCTAATCATGCCGGATCGAGAACGCTCTCACTGCCCTCTCCTACCTGCTGTCGCCACATCGCGCTGTAGAGTCCTTTTTTCGCGAGCAAGTCTTCGTGGCGGCCACTCTCCACGACACGCCCTCGTTCCAACACGTAGATGCAGTCCGCGTGCATAACCGTGGAAAGGCGGTGCGCGATCAATATGGTGATGGCATCGCGGCTCGCAGCCACGTCTCGAATCGTTTGGCTGATCTCTTCTTCTGTCAAGGAGTCCAACGAAGAGGTCGCTTCGTCGAACACCAGCAATTGCGGGCGGCGCAGCAGGGCGCGCGCGATGGAAATTCGCTGCTTCTCTCCACCTGAGACTTTGACTCCACCTTCGCCGATCTTCGAGTCGAGTCCGTGATCCGCTCGCAGTAATAAACCCTCGACGGCGGCGTGACGCAGGACTTCGAGACATTCCTCGTCGGTGGCATCAGGCCTCACGAATTGCAGGTTCTCACGGATCGTGCCGGAAAAGAGTTGCGTATCCTGGGTGACAAGTCCGAGTCGATCTCGCAGATCTTCGATCGCAACCTCATCCTCCGGGGTTCCGTTATAGAGGATATGACCGCTCATGGGCCAATAGAGACCAACCAAAAGTTTCACGAGCGAGGTCTTGCCTGCGCCAGACGGTCCCACAAACGCAACCGTCTCCCTGCGTTTCACGCGGAAAGAGATTCCGCTAAGCGCCGGTGAAGACGCGGACTGATGCTGGAAAGTGACCTGGTCGAACTCGAGTGTTTCCAACGAGGCCAGTGCCACCGGGTGCTCCGGTTTCGGTTGCACCGGCATTCTGAGAATCTGTTCGAAGTTGTCGAGCGATGCTTCGGTCTCGCGATAGGCGTTGACCACGTTTCCCAATTCCTGAAGGGGACCAAAAATAAAGAACGAATAAATAAAGAGCGAGAAAAACTGTCCGACGGTAATGCGCTGCGTATAGATGAGATACAGCATCAGAAACAAGATCGAAGTCCGCAGAAGATTTACGATGCTACCTTGAACAAAACTGAGGCTGCGAAGGTAGCGAACCTTTTCAAGTTCCAGTTTGAGAATCTTATTCGTGGTGGAGTTGAGGCGATCGATTTCTTGTTGGGCGAGACCGAGACTCTTTACCAGTTCGATGTTTCGCAGCGATTCCGTCGTTGCGCCGGCAAGCGCTGTCGTCTCATTCACAATACGTTTTTGAACGGTCTTGATTCTGCGGCTCAGCAACGAGCTCAAGCCGCCGAGAAGAGGGACAGTCAGCAAATAGGCCGGAGCGATCGACCAATGCACTTTGGCCGCATAAATGGTCACGAAGACCAGGCCAATTAGCGTCGTGAAGACCATGTTTACAAGCAACGCTATGAACTTCTCAACGTCGCTTCGAACTCTCTGCAACTTTCCGAGCGTTTCTCCGCTGCGCTGATCCTCGAACAGGGCGTACGGAAGATCCAAAGAGTGTCGGACACCGTCGGTGTAGATACGAGCGCCAACTTTCTGGGTGATCACGTTCACAAAATAATCTTGGAAATTCTTTGCGATACGCGACACCAGCGCCACACCGACTGCAGCCGCCAACAACAGGGTCACTCCGCGGACAAACTGCGGGCTTGAATACTCCCGGTAGCGAGTTGCATAGGAATCAATGATGTGTCGGAAAATGAGTGGGTCCAGCAGCGAGAATACCTGATTAATCGCCGCCAGGATGAGTGCGACGACCGCAAGCTTCCAAAAATCCTTAAAGTACCGGTAAAGAGTGGCCATCGTTCCGGAGTCGTCGCCCTGCGCACCACGTTAGATGATTTATTCCGGGAATCGTTACCATCCTGGCTTCCCGTCGAGAGCCTCTTGAAGTCTGAGAGAGCTTCGGTGGGAGTATCCGGTTTGCGCCCACACACGCCTACGTTCAACCTTGCCCCATGCCTCCGCCACGCCGAGTTCGATTCCAGTGACAAAGCTCGAATCCCTTGACGTCAGGAAGAGTGCAGCCATAGCGATCTCGCCCGGGCTCAGCACGTTCACGCGGATCTTGCGATCCTGCAAAGCTGAGGTCCAAGTGCGCGCGAATGAAAGGAGAGCTGCTTCGCTGGCGGCATACACAGTTATCGTTGGGGAGCCTCTGCAAAGTGTGCCCATCCGGAATGTCTCAATTCAAGGGTTCAGTCCATTATCGGATCTCTCGGAACAAAGAGAGCGTTCGATTAACAGGGGTCGGTTCAAAATTGTAAGTGACGCATCTGGTCGCTTACCGGCATGCAAGAGCCATTCTACTTTTTAGCTGCACCCAACGCAGCACCCCAAAAAATGGCGTAATCTTTCGGCAGTCGCATGCTTGGATTTCGTAGATTTCTTCATGCTTCTACCAACTCGCCTTGCTCATTGACGTTCACCTGCCGAACGGCGCGAAGCGGGACATTCAGGCGATACCGGGCGTGGCGTAGTTCTCCGTCCCTGGTTAAGGCCCCCTTCGAGACGAGGCCCGATAGATCGCGTGTCGTAGTTGCAGGCGATGAGCCAGTAATCGTCGAGTACTTTCCCGCGCTTAGGCCGCCCTTGAACCCTTCCGGGCCCTCGCGGAAAATTCGCATCAGCGCCTTGGTCTGTCTTTCGTTCAACTCGCCTTTTAAGCGATCAAGCAACTTTGTCTTGTCGATAAGGAACTCGACGAGTGCAATGGTGCGTCGTTGTGCCTCTATCGTAAGTCCGGCAAACCACGCCACCCAGTTTGTGATCTCATTTTGTTTGTTCCCCGCTTCCAGCGCTTCGTAGTAGGCCTTTCGCCGAAGAAGAATAGTGGCCGCGAGCGCAATCAACGTCGGCTGTCCCAGGCTCTCTGCCAGAGATTTTTCCACAATTGCACGGCCTATTCTCCCGTTACCGTCCTCGAAAGGATGAATGCTCTCAAAATAGAGGTGCGCGACGGCAGCTCGCGTCAGCGCTGAAAGCGGTTGGTGGCCGTCTTTTCGTGTTTGCTGGAACCACTCAAGAAAGCGATTCATTTCGGAAGCCACCTGTGACGATGGTGGGGCTTCAAAATGCACACGCGGCGCGTCGATTCTGCCAGAGACAACCTGCATCGGTTCCGTGCCCGTTCGGAATCTGCCAACATCCTTCAAATCGCGCCGGCCAGAAACGATCATTTCGTGCCACCGAAATAGCATTTCTTGGGACAGCGGTTCGGAAAACGAGCGGTACAAAGCAACCATCATTTCCGCGATACCGTGCTCGGCAGGTCGCACGCGACGCTCGTCTACGGTCAATCCAAGTTGTTTGCGAATTGACGACTGAACGCTGGCACGGTCGAGAATCTCCCCCTCGATTTCTGAAGTCGTTACCGCCTCGGTGCTCATCGCGTCGACCGTTAGCTGTTGGCGATCTTCCTCGGGCAAATGCTTAACCGTGCCGACGAGAACGCCGCCCCCCAGCAGAAACTCCTGCTCTGCTTTTTCGAGGCGCGCCCGATTCCAGGTGAAATTTGGCCAATCAGATTTTTGCCAATTCCAAGTCATGAGCTATAGGCGACCCTTCTATCGCTCATATTATGGCACATTATGAGCGATAGAATCGGTTTGATTAGCTCACGTTGCCTAGGCAAACAGCCTCTGGACCCTGCTTCGAGTGCAATTCTAGGGAGACAACATGGTCGTTCTCGGCATACATTAGAATGGGAGCATTCTGACGATCATTCCATTCTGGCCTCGCAATCCATGAATGTTGGCAGGAAGTCGCGTGTATGCCTAAAGGCCCAGTCGTCCGGGCCGGAACGCTTGCTCGTGCGATGTCAGCTTCAGCACAAATTGCCGATTGCACCATCAACGGCTGCTTGCGCGAACGTCCCCGAGGCCGGATTGTCTCGTGAAATATTCGAGCCTTCGTCCGTGGCGCACGACAGCCGTCGTTAGCGAAGGAGCGAGACCCCAGCTTGTGTTGCCGCAGCGCGGAGCCGATCGTCAAGCGTTGCCAACATCAACCTCTGACTCCGCGCAAGATCCAGGTAAACCGCGTCATAAGCCGATAGCTGAAAGGCTCGCGCTGTTCCCAAAGACTGCCGAGCGGAAACGACATTGCTTTCTGTGTCGACGGCCTGCGCGACAAACTGTTCTAAATCGATCACCGCTTGGTCAACATCTGCAGCGGTTAAAATGGCTCGCCGCTGCGCGACTACCAGACCAAATTTCCAGCGTAGGAATGAGTCAATTAGTCTGCTTCGTTGAAGGCAAACAAGAGAATGGCATCGCGGTTCAGAAGCGGATGGAACCAACTAGGGGCGTTCCCACGGTTTGCGGGAACTAGAACTATGCGATCCGCCCACTGGGCAACTAAGTCATAGCTATCGTAGACGCTGTAGGAATAGGCGAGACCGTCGCCTTCGTCCAGGATGTATCCCTTTCCTCTCGTGCGCAACAACCAGTAACTTCGCCACAGACCAGTCTTATAGAGCGCAAACTTGATCAGACGGGCCATCATTGACCCCTGACCGAAGCGATTGCTATCCGCAATGAGAACTACCTTGCGCGCAACACGAAGCATCTCTCTGACTACAGGCGCCGGGTCGGGCACATGATGTAAGGTGCTGAATTCGCAGACGGCATCAAAACTACGATCTGCAAAAGGCAGCGATTCTCCCACTCCCCGAATCCAGGAGATACGCTCGTGGTCGCCTGCCTTGGTGGCCTCTCTAAGAAGAGCGCCAACGGGTTCGAGGCCGCAAACGAAAGAATTAGGAAGCGCATTTTGCAGCGTCCGTAAGGCTCTGCCCGTAGCACAACCAACTTCAAGAACGGATTGCACGCCCGCGCTCTGAAAAAGCGCGGTCACGTATTTAAGGTTGGAAGGGTCCCCTGATCCCTCATGCGCATGCATGTGGTCATATCGTTTCGCCGTTTCCGTATAGTAACGACGCTGAATTTCAACAGCAGAATCCGAGTGGGAGGACATCAGTACGAAAGGCCCTTTATGCAACCCGAGTCCCTATTGGGAGAATTTAGTTTACCCTTAACGTTTTAATTGGGAAAGCAGGCTGGCTAGACTCCTTGATTCATCGCCACAACCGAAGGTACAGTCGCTTGCTGTGGAGCGCCTCGACTGGGGACCTCTCTACCCTCCGCTACGAACTGTGCGGAAAGCGCGATGCTCGGCAGCCTGTACAGAATGCCGATTAAAATCCAGAGATAAGCGTTCATCAAGAAATCCTGATAGAAAGAGAGACTAGTGTAACCCAATGGGAAAAAAATGAGAAAGATAAACCAGAAAATGACAAAAGCCATCGGGAACCAGGGCGAACCCCGCAGTTGTTTCACAATTTTCCACGCCGAAAGCGCAAGCGAAGCGCCAAGAACTAGCCAAAGAAGCAAGCCGACGACGCCCATCTCAATTACGAGTTGCCCATAACCATTCTCCACGCCTATTCCCGGGGACGGAGCGTGCAAAACTCGCGCCACATACTGAATACCGAGCGAAGCTGTTCCGGTTCCGTAGCCGTACATCCAACGTGGGGTATCGAAAGCTGCCAAAAAATTCCTCATGGGATACTCGCGGGTCCGCCACGCAAGCTCGCTGGCCGTGCTATAAGGGCTTAGCGTCTCTGAATAAACGGCAAGTCGAGAATTAACCTCCTCGGGGTATATCGCGGAGAGAATTACGACCGCAAGACCTCCGAGCAAAATTACACGTTGAATCGAAAGAACGACACGGCTCGCTTCTCTTTGTCTCCAGGGAGCACCCCAGACGAATGCCGCCATAATCACCAGTGCACTGCCGCCGCTCCACATCATCACTCCACGAGATGTACTCATCAGCGCAGCGCCTGCAAGTACCCCGATTGTTATAAATGTTACAGTTCGTCCTTTTTTAGTGCGAAGGATGAGGTAGCCACCAAATCCGAGAATAATAATCCAACTGGCAATCAGGAAGTCCTGGAAGCGACCAGCGCTTACGAAAACGGAGCTGGGGCGGTACGCTGCCAAACCCGTAATCGGCGATACGCGGTACAAGTTATTCATTTCGCGTATATCTTCTTGGAGGACTGCAGGATTTAGAAAAGTTGGTCCAATTATAGACTGCGCGATTCCCAGTGAGGCGACGACGAAAATTAGCATCGCGTTGAACATGAAAAAGCGGCGAAGGTCCAGCTCTGAGTCCATCAGCGCGTAGCCCAGATACATCAAGGGAATATAGAGGAAGTAGAGCTTCAGTCCCAGGAAGCCGAAAAGCACACTGGTCGAAGCGAAATTAAATACCTGACCGGCTGCAAGCCAGAAAAAAATCAGGAGTGGTATCAGGAATGGAGGTCGGAAAGTCGCTTTTTCCTTCCTGTTTCTTCCCTCAAAGTAGAAAGAGAGATAAACCAGAACCACCAAGACATCCTTGGCAAAGAATATCGCCGGGTTGTTGCCGAGGTGCTTGCGAGCGAAATCTTCGACGAAAAGCCAGCCAAAAAAGATGTAAAGGCCCTGCCGCCAATTGTTCAGAATCTTGATTGCAAATACTACGCCCACTACTCCGAAACCGAACAGTGCGAACGTGCTTGAATCGTTTGCCAATATGATTTGACCGACTCCACAGGCCGCGAGGATCGCCCCAACAAAAAATGCAATAGACGACACGAGCTTCCTTTTGGAACCGCCAGATGTAGTGAGTGCGAAGAGTCGAGGCACGTCTTATCTCATCTCCAAAAAGGTCTGCGAGGTGCGATACATTTTCGTCAAACTAGGCTAGCACGCCACCGAAAACGACGGTACTTTTTGTACCGCTACAGTTGGTGGGAGCTCTTCACTTCTGGCTTGGTTGGGGCACTGCGGGCATGCCGGGACACTACGACCAGATTAGGAATGACGTGTTGTTCCACAAGGATGGGTTGGATCGCTGTGGAGTGGGCTTCGAAGTTCCGGCATCATTGGCTCCAATAGAACCTAAATTCGAAGCGTGCCCACGGGACCTTCAATTTATTGTAGGCGGAGTATGCTCCGATTTCACTCGTCCTCGCGTTTAGGTGGATTGAGCTGCTTCGCCATTCCCTTCCGAGGAACCGGAGGAAAGGAATGTCTGACTTCTTTGGTGTGCTCCCTATCGTGGGGGGACGTTACGAACCGGGGTCCCTACTCTTTCCCGTCTAGCCACTATTCACTGCCCTTCAGTCACCAATCGATGCGGCGGAGTCCAGGGACGAGATCGAAGTGCCGGTCTCGGCTTAGCACCGGAAGAGAGTGTTGGCGACAGAGAGCCGCAATCCAAACGTCATTGGAAGGAATCGGGGTTCCGGCTCGTTTGAGTTCACCGCGAACGGCGGCATAGGAGATCGTTGTCTGCTCATCCATGTCCAACACCCGGAACTTCTGAAGGTATTCGACCAGCCAGTGTTCGTAGCGTTGCCGCTCGCGAGATTGCTGGATACCATATCGGTATTCGCCCAAGACGATGACCGGAACAGCGATTTGGGTCGCCTTTCGAAGGATCGGTTCGAGGCGCAACTCACCTTCTGCGAGGGCGAATAGCCCGTTCGTGTCCAAAATCATTGTCGATCTTCGGCCTCAATCTGTTCGAACTCCTCTTCGATGAGACGGTTAATTTTCGCGGTTTCTTTACGCAAGTGCCGGAGCTTCCCGAAAGCAGCCATCCAAGGCTGTTCCGCTGCCTTGGCGTCGGCAACCAGCTTGTCCTTCACCGCTTCCGTGACAAATTCGCGAAAAGGGATTCCGCGTTCGGCCGCAACGGATTTGGCACGACGAAAGATGGGATCGGGAATTTCCAAAGTGGTCTTCATGAGGACAATCTCCCATATTTATGGGAGATTGACAATCAGGCAAGTATGATCTCCGGTGTTTTGACACGAATGACTTCGCACTTCCGCAAGTAAGGAGCAAAGTGTTAAAGTAAGGAAGGGAGGATTGGCGGTGAAGAGACAGGCAAGAATTACAAGCAAGGGACAGATCACTGTGCCTCATGAGATTCGCCGCGCCCTGGGCGTTCAGCCTGGCGACAAGCTGCTCTTCGAAAAAGATGGCAGCTCAGTTCGCGTCCGACCCGTGCGAACTAAGAGCCCCTTTGAAAAATATCGAGGCATCGGGAGCCATGGCATTGGTCGCGGCAGAAAGGCCGTCGTGCAATGGGTGCGTGAACTGCGCGGGCGATGACCACCGCGATTGACACCAACATCCTTGTGGCCCTCTGGAACGAGGATGATTCCCTGAACACGCTGGCGCGTTCGGCTCTTGACGCCGCACTTGGGCGTGGCGGCCTTGTCATTGCGGCGCCGGTCTTCGCGGAACTTCTGGCCGCTCCGTCCCGAAATGAGGCCTTTCTTGATTCTTTCTGCAGGGAAACAGGAATTGCAGTGCACTGGAATCTGGGCGAAGCCGTCTGGCGCACGGCTGGCCAGGCATTCCAACTTTATATTGGCCGTCGTCGAAAACAGCCCGGGACCGGCCAGCGACGCCTACTCGCCGATTTCTTGATCGGGGCTCATGCGGTCGAAAATGGATTCCGCCTTCTCACCATGGATCATCACCTCTATCGTGCAGCATTTTCTCGCCTTTCGATTGTAACCGTCTGAATGCCCGCTAATTGTTGTCCTTCTCATCGGACTAAGCTATGAAGGCCAAGCGCCCGACGCGATTGAGAACGTCATCGAAGAATACCGAACATGAATCGAGCGTGATGTCCATTGATGAGGACCGCCGCTAGTTACAGCCTCACAGCCCACCAACAGCGCAACTCGAGGCATAGCGCGCCGGTTTATCCCGGCGCACACCCAAGCTGTACCCAATTGCTTCCGACTGCACCCCTACAGTGAGAAAAATTCTGTGGGCACACCTGCGGCGAAAGTCATGCTGGAACGACGGAAACCAGATAAAAGTCCTTACTGCTGCGAGCCATTCGCGCTAGAGGGTGTGCAGCCAGCTCAACGGCGCAAGAAGCAGACTCGATTGGTCCAGTGCCATTTCGCGGCTTTCTTGAGGCTCGTACCAGGCCTCCAGTATCCGATGGCAAGATGGTCTTTTCGTCGACAAAAATCACGCCCCCGTGCTTTCGCTCTTCTTCGGCCCAGATTTTGAGCAGAGGTGGAATCGTCCTTCGGTCGTAGGTAACGAACGTCAACCCTTGTCTGGCGGCCTGGCGCAAACACGCCGAGTCTTGCAACTGACAACAACCGGTCGCGACGGCGGAGACCATCTGCAACCGTCGGCGAGATATGCTCATCCAAAAGAAATTTGAGCATATCAGCTCTTCGATGAGTTCCTGGAGACGAATTCGGCGGCCTGTGGCAACATGCGCTTCAGTGCTTCGAAATCCGTCGCGGTGTTCTCAGACAGTGCGCTCTCGATCTCTTCCGGAAAGGCCTTTGTGTAATTGATAGCGGCTTGGACTTTCGCCTCTGGCCATTTGAGATGTCGCGCTACGGAGGAGACATTCGCCCTATAGCTCTGAACGAGAAGCGCCACCTCCCACACAGCAAGCGTACTCCCTTGGATGTAAGCTTGCCGGCCCGCAGATGAATCGCGAAAGTCGATAAACGCGAATTCCGACCGCCTGAGGCCCTCCTCGACCAGCCGAGCGCTGGCATCGCTAGGTGTCCATCCATGTCGCTTGGCCATCCGTTTGAGCCGCTTTGCAATCTCTGTCGGCAGACGCATGGTGACGACAACGGAGCGAGACGTTTTCACGGAGCCCTCCTTGTCTACAATGTAAATGTTGTCGATATTGCAGCGCCTCTGGAGTGATGAATACAGAATCCTCAGGAACAGGTCTTGAGCTTGCTCGTCTACGGTGCCGTAGTCAAAAACTAGAACGTGGATGGAAGAGTGGTCGGGGCGAAAGAATTTGAACCTTCGACCTCCTGGTCCCGAGCCAGGAAATAAATCAACCTACTATAAGTTGCTTTCATGGCGTCATTTGTTGCTTTTCGGGCCGCTCTCAAATGGACAAGTTTGGACAAGCGAGCGCCATGGCGTCGAGAGACCTACGTGGATATTTGACGAGCAACTATTTCGGTTCGATAACACTTAGTCCTCTTATTTGACCAAAGTGCCTTTTGTTGAACGTGGCTACTTTGCTGCCGCGCTCCAGAGCGGTTGCCCCGACTATCAGGTCATAGAAGCCAATCATTTTCCCGGAGACCTCCAATGCGGCCCAGAGACGTGCATGCTCGTATGCAGTCTGTTCGGTGTAGGGGATGATCGGCAGGGACTCCAGAACGGCGTCCAGGTAACGCTGCCGCGCGACCTTATGTCTTCCGGTCGCTCGTTCCACTCCATGCCATAGCTCGGCAACCGTGATGGCAGCAATCTCAAATCGATCATTCGGACGTGACGTAACCCAGCGCCTCAGGTCAAAAGTACCTTTCTCGCCCCGAATGACGACGTCCGCGTCCAGGATTATCGCCATTTGTCGGCCGGTGCCTTGAGGCTCTTGCGAGCAGCTTCCAAGTCGCGATGCCACGCTCTGGCTTCGCTCTCGGGCAAGTCGGTTTTAGCCAGAGCCTCGGCCAAATCGCGGCCAACACAAACCTTTTCGTTGTCCGGCACAAGTCGCGCGACCGGCTCACCGTTCTTCAGAAGCACAAACGTAACGTTCTGATAGTGCGCGCGGTTAACGCAGTCCGCAAAATTGCGCGAAGCTTCCGTGACGGTTATGCTGGTTTTCTTCATAAATCTGATTATCAGAATATCTGCTTTTCCTGACTGTGTCAACAGCTGCCTGTCGGGCATGAAAGTGTCGGAATCTACAGATTCCAGACACTCGACAAGACCGAATTTTGGCCTTGATATCACAGCACTTAGAGGAAGAGGGGAAAGGGGGATTTCAGACAGGGTTGTTATGAGGACAGATTGCCACAGAACGCCGCCAGCAATACACAGGTTACTTTCGGAACTGCTGCGGAATTGGACTCCAGTTGTAACGGAACGCGTGGAGGCCCGTTATCGGAGTTGCTGCCGGAATTCACTTGTCCACAACGTTTTTCAGGCACTTGAGAGCTGGAGGAACTCCACGAAGGCTTCTCGGGGTTATAATCACGACCACTTATGCTTCTCGCTCCAGGCACACACCTGGGCCCCTATGAGATCACAGCGCCGCTCGGCGCAGGCGGGATGGGCGAATTACTCCCTGTGATGGGCACGGAAATGGTTTGAGCACTGGAAGGATTGTCGGGGTCAATGATGGCGACCGAGACGTCCAGCTTGTTGGCCACAAGGAGATGCGATCCATCGGGAGCCAGGCACATACCCTGAAACTGATTCCGACCGGTCCTGATTGACGCCAGCGGGACGTGCGTCTAGCATTCGGCAATAAGGGCTCGCGATGGGGAGGGAGCTATGCCCCACTACAATTATTTCTGTCTAGCTTGCAAGAAAGCATTCTCGAAAATCCTGACTATTTCTGAGCATGAAAAAGGCGGGATCGCCTGTCCACACTGCAAAAGCAAAAACATAGAGCAGCGGTGGGCAGCCTTTTATGCAGTGACCTCAAAGAAGAGCTAGAAGACGGATCCTCCACAAGGAACTCGACGAGAGACCTCCGACCAGGGCGCTCGTTCATGATTGGAGAGCCAGTGGCAAGCGCGAAAGATCTGCAATGGTACAAGGGACTGTTGCTCGAGAAGCAGCGTGAGTTGTCGTCTGTCCAGGGAGACGCCGAGCTTTTCGTGGAACACAGCCTTTACGCGGGCAGTGCGACGATGCGCCATAATTAGTGTTTCGACGATACAATGAGAACGGAATGAAGATCGCTCAAGTAGCGCCACTCTATGAAAGTGTCCCGCCTAAGCTATACGGAGGCACAGAGAGGGTGGTGTCGTATTTGACCGAAGAACTAGTCGAGATGGGACACGAAGTTACGCTGTTCGCCAGCGGCGACTCTGAGACGGCTGCGCGCCTCATACCCGCTTGCCCAAGTTCTCTGCGCTTGGACAAAAGCTGCATCGACCAACTCGCTCATCATTACGTAATGCTCGAAGACGTAATGGAGCGCGCCGAAGAATTCGACATCATCCATTTCCACGTGGACTACTTGCACTTTCCGCTTTCGAGGATTACCGGCCTCCCGCATGTCACCACCCTTCACGGACGCCTGGATCTTCCGGACTTGGTTCCTCTGTATCGAAAGTATCGAGAAATGCCCGTGGTCTCCATCTGTCACAGCCAACGCAAACCGTTGTTCTGGGCAAACTGGGTTGGCAATGTCTATCACGGTTTACCCGAGTGTCTTTCGCCCGGCGATGGGAGTGGAAAGTATCTTGCGTTTCTTGGGCGAATTTGCCCCGAGAAGCGGGTCGATCGCGCCATCCAAATCGCACTGGAAGTGGGCATGCCGCTGAAGATCGCCGCCAAAGTGGACCGCGTGGATCGCGAGTATTATGAATGCAAGATCAAGCCGCTCCTGGCGAATCCGAATGTTGAGTACATCGGAGAGATCACAGAACCCCAAAAGGCCAAGTTTCTTGGGAATGCCTACGCGCATCTTTTCCCGATCGACTGGCCGGAACCGTTTGGTCTGACTATGATCGAGGCGATGGCGTGTGGCACGCCGACAATCGCGTTCAATTGCGGCTCCGTGCCGGAGGTGATCACTCACGGCGTGA
>WNGM01002812.1_pt1 | contig 13971 bp, 10 predicted proteins | sample 5400571 | NCBI WGS metagenome assembly WNGM01 (sample SAMN13153378, study PRJNA577476) | soil metagenome | isolation source: 100 cm soil or saprolite under Garry oak tree replicate 2 | place: USA:California | collected 2016-06-15
TACGCCGTGCAGAACGCGAAGGACCTGGCCGCCCTGCTGGCCGAGGCCTCCCAGCTAGGAGCGTGACCCGAGACGGCGGTGCGGGGAGGCGGGGGCGCCATCTCCGCTTCGATTCGGCGCCGCTGAGCCGGGTGCCTCGATCGGCCACCGCGCGCGGCGCCTCATGGGCGCTCCGACGGCGCCCCCGCCTCCCCGCTGCGCTATTCGGCCCCGCGCGGGTGCCGCACGTCTGTCGCCGGCACGCCGAGAGCAAGCAGGCGATGGGCTTTCGTCGCTTCATGTTCCGCGGCGTGACGAAGGCGCGCGACGGAATGGGACCTCGCCTGCGCCGCCTTGAACCTGCGCCGGCTGCGGGCGCTGGGCGGAGCGGCGGCCTGGCCCGCGGGCCGCCCGCGCGGAGAAACCCGCGGTCCGTGACGGCGCAGCACGGGAGCGGGGGCGCCGTCGGAGCGCCTATGAGGCGCCGCACGGGTCGGTCGCTCCCCGGACTCGTGTCCAACGGCGCCGAATCGAAGCGGAGACGGTGCCCCCGCTCCCGTGCACGGCAGTCTCGGGTCACGCGCCTAGCTCTAGCGGCCTGCGGCGGCGCGCGGCGGCGTGCCGCGGCCGGCGGCCTCCTTCGCCGCGCGCCCGAAGACGAACGCCGGCCGCGTGCGCAGCACGAGCACCGGCATGAGCGAGAGCGCGGCCAGGCACGACACCGCCATGGCGATCGGCATGAGCGTGCCGAAGAGCTGCAGGCCGAGGAACTTCGAGAACCCCATCACCGAGAACCCGGCCCCGATACTCGCCGCCACGAAGAGGACCGCGCGCCCGGACGTGTGCAGCGCCGCGCCGAACGCGGCCTCGTCCGTGGGCAGGCGCGCGTGCTCCTCGCGCAGGCGGTAGAGGAAGTAGATGGCGTAGTCGGCGCCGATGCCGGCGGCCATGGCGATCACCGACGCCGAGCCCATGTCGAGGCGGATGCCGGTCCAGCCCAGCACGCCGAAGAGGATCGCGACCGTGGCGACGATCGGCGAGACCACGTAGAGCCCGCCCAGGGCCGAGCGCAGCATGAGCGACGACACGAGATAGATCACGCACAGCACGACCAGCGTGTTCAGGAGCTTCCCGTGCGTGGTGTGCTCGTTGACGGCCAGGATGGTCGGCCCCACCCCGCCCGCGATCAGCACCCGGACGCCCTCGGGCGGCGGATGCGCATCGACCCACGCCTGCGCGCGGCGGACGAGCGGGCCGACGCGCGCCGAGTCGTCGTCGCGGAGGTAGGCGACCAGCACCGCCTTGGCGAGCGCGCGGTCGGTGAAGCGCTCGAAGGCGGGCGACTCGCCGAGGTACATGAGCTGCGCCAGCAGCTCCTGGCTGTCGGGCAGGCGGTAGGGGTGCGGGTCGTCGGCGTTGAAGGTCTTGTGCAGCGCCTTCACCAGGTCGGCGAGCGACGCCGTGCGCAGCACGAGCGGGTCGCGCGCGAGCTCGTCCTGCAACGCGGCCAGGTGCCGCACGAGCCCGAGCGTGCGCGCGCTCCCCGGCGGCCCCTGGTAGAGGATCGTCATGGTGACGGTGCCGGGGAAGTGCTTCTCGATCTCGGCCAGGTGCACGCGCGCCATGCCGTCGGGCGGCATGTACTCGCGCGTCGAGCCGTAGGTGCGGATGAAGACGGCGCCCAGGGCCGCGCTCGCGAGCGCCAGCACGGTGGCGACCAGGATGCGCCGTCCGCCCGCATGGAAGATCGCGGCGTGCAGCGTCGAGAGCACCCAGCGGGTGGGGCCGCCCTCCGCCGGGACCCGCCGCGGCGCGGGCAGCAGCGCGCGCAGCGCCGGGATGAAGGTCATCTCGAGGAGCACGGCGCTCGCGATGCCGTACGCGCACGAGAGGCCGAAGTTCCCGATCGAGCGCACGCCGAAGAGCGCGAGCGAGGCGAAGCCGAGCGCGGCGGTCGAGCCGGCGGCCACCATCACGGGCCCCATCGACACGGTCGAGGCGATCACCGCGGCGCGGTTGTCGTGCGTACGCTCGACCTCCTCGCCGTAGCGCTTCAGCATCTGCGCCGAGTGCGCGGCCGCGACCGCGATGAGCAGGATGGGCACGGCGACGTTCCAGCCGTCGATGACGATGCCGGTCCAGCCCATGAGCCCGAGACCCCAGAGCGTGCTGAGGGTGGCGGTCAGCATGGGGACGAGCATGCCCTGCACGCTGCGGAACGAGACCAGCAGCATGCCCGCGATCACCAGGAAGGTGAGCGGGATGCGCCAGGCGACCTCGCGCGACTGCTCCAGGCTGGCCATGACGAACATGGGCTCGCCCGCGAAGTAGAAGTCGAGCGGCCGGTCGCGGTACGGCGCGGCCAGGCTCGCCGTGCGTGCGAACACGTCCTGGCCGGAGACGCCGTCGTAGAAGTCCAGCATGACGAGCGCGGCGCGCTGGTCGGGCGTGACCAGCACGCCGCGGAGCGCCGGCTCGTCGTCCAGCCGGGCGCGCAGGGCAGCGATCTCCTCCGGCGTCTCGGGCACGTCGCGCATGAGGTAGTCGACGCGGATCGTGCCGCCCTCCTCCTCGGCGTGGCGCACGCTCGGCGCGGCCAGGCTCACCACGTTCGGCGCGATCACGTCCGGGAGGCGGAGGGCCGCGAGCGTCACCTCCTGCACGACCCGGAGCACGTCGCTCCGCCACACCTCGCCGTCGCGCGGCACGATGGCGACGATCATGGTGTTGCGCCCGCCGAACTCGCGGCGGATCTGGTGGTCGATCTGCACGAAGGGATGGTTCGCGGGCAGGCTGGCCTCGAAGTCGATCGAGACGCGCAGCCGGCCCATGCCGGCGGCGAGCACTGCCGTCGCCACGCCGACGGCGACCAGCACCGTCCAGGCGTGCCCGGTGAGGAAGCGCGCGTAGCGTTCGAGCGGGGGCATGAAGCGCTTTCTTTCCCGCGTCCGCTCGCGATGCAAGCCGCCCTCGCACGCTTGCCGCGCCACCGCCGTGTGATAGCAAGGCGGGCATGCTCTTCAGACGTCTCCTCCTCGCGCTCGTGCTCGCGGCCGCGGTCGCCGCGGGGAACTTCCTCCTCGCGGGCGACGGGCTCGCGTGGCGCGTCGGCGCACCGTTCGCGCTGGCGCTGATGGTCGCGCTCCTGCCCTCGCGGCGGGCCGCGCCGCCCGCTCGGGAGCCGGCCCCGCCGCCTCCGCCGCCCGCGGAGCCGGCGGGCGCCGAGGCGCTCGGCCTCCTCGGCCTCCTCCAGGAGGAGGGCCGCTTCGTCGACTTCGTGACCGAGGACCTCGCCCGCTACCCGGACGAGCAGATCGGCGCGGCCGTGCGCGGCATCCACGAGGGCTGCCGCAAGGTGCTCGACGAGCGGGTGGCGTTCGAGCCGGTGCTGCCCGCCGCCGAAGGCGAGATGGTGACCATCGAGGCCGGCTTCGATCCGGCGGCGATCCGGCTCACGGGCAACGTCGGCGGCGGGCCGCCCTTCCGCGGCGTGCTGCGTCACGCGGGCTGGCGCGTGACGCGCGCGAGCTTCCCCGCGCGCCGCGCCCGGGACCCGCACCTCATCGCGCCGGCCGAGGTGGAGATCGCTTAGGAGCGTGACCCGAGACTGCCGTGCACGGGAGCGGGGGCACCGTCTCCGCTTCGATTCGGCGCCGCTGGACACGGGGTCCGGGAGCGACCGACCCGTTCGGCGCCTCATAGGCGCTGCGACGGCGCCCCCGCCTCCCCGCTGCGCTATTTGGCCCGCACGCGTACGGCACGTCGTTCGCCGGCATGCGGAGATCAAGCAGGCGATGGGCTTTCGTCGCTTCATCTTCCGCGGCGTGACGAAGGTGCGCGACGAGTGGGACCCCCCTGCGCCGCCTTGAACCTCCGCCGGCTGCGGGCGCTCGGCGTCGCCGCGGCCTAGCACGGCGGCCGCGCGCGGTGAACCCGCGGTCCGTAACGGCGCAGCACGGGAGCGGGGGCGCCGTCGCAGCGCCTATGAGGCGCCGAACGGGTCGGTCGCTCCCGGACCCGTGTCCAGCGGCGCCGAATCGAAGCGGAGACGGTGCCCCCGCTCCCGTGCACGGCAGTCTCGGGTCACGCTCCTAGCTGGCCCCGTAGCGGGCGGGGTCGAGCGCGAAGGCCAGGCCCTGGAGCGGCTCGCCGCGCGCGCGCCGCTCGCGATTCGTGCGCGCGACCTCGCGGAAGAGGGCGAGCGCCGCGCCGTCGTCGAGGGCGGCGGTGTCGACACCCAGGTGCTCGCGGAAGAGCGCCGCGCGCAGCGCGCGCGCCGTCCCCGGGTCCCAGAGCGAGGCGTTCAGCTCGGTGTCGGCGTAGAAGGAGCGGCTCGCCACGTTGGTCGAGCCGATGGTCGCCCAGGCGTCGTCGACGAGCGCGGCCTTGGCGTGCACGTAGACGTCCTGGTAGCGCCCGCCGCTCAACGAGGCGGCGAGCCCGGCGAGCGTGAAGCGCGGATGGCGGCCGAGCGTCTCGAGCTGCGCGAAGAGGGCGGCCGCGCGCGGGTCACGGCGGGCGGCGCCGATCTCCGGCATGGGGACCGCGGGCACGACGAACACCACCTCGACACCGCGCGCGAGCGCTGCCTCGAGGCCCGCCAGCACCTCGGGCGCGTGCAGGAACTGGTTCTCCAGGTAGACGGTGCGCCGCGCGGCCGCGACCGCCGCGAGGTACTGCTCGAGCACGCTGCGCTCGCCGCCCTCGATCGGGAACGGCGGGGCGTCCGGGGCCGCGGTCGGGTCGTGATAGCGTCCCCTGCGGACGGTGCGCGTGATCTGCACGGTGGCGGTGCCGGCCGGCGGCGAGAGCGCGGCGGGGAACGGCAGGCGGCCGGCCCGCTCGGCGTCCGGCCAGGCGCCGTCGGGGCGGTCGCGCTCGCTCGCCTCGTTCCAGCGCTGCACGAAGTTGTGCTGCACGTCGGTCGCGGCCGGCCCGCGCAGCTCGAGGTAGAGGTCGTGGATGTTGGCGTAGATGTCGTCGTCGCTCCCGTCGCCGACCGGCGGGTGACCGGGCGGCACGAGCGAGCCGTGATCCAGGTTGATGCCGCCGACGAAGGCGAGCTCGCCCGGCCGCCCGGCGTCGATCAGCCAGCTCTTCTGATGATGGCAGTAGCGCGGCAGGTGGTCCCAGCGGGCGAGAAAGCGCGTGCCGCGCGCCGCGAGCCAGGCGCGTTCCTCCGCGCTGCCCGCGAAGTGCGCCGCGCCGGGCAGGAGCCGGCCGAGCTCCGGCTCCCGCCAGAAGAGCGCGCGCACGTCGAGGCCGCGTGCCGCGGCGCCGTCGAGGAGGTCGAAGAGCGTGCCGCGGGCACCGGGCAGCACGAGGTCGCGCTCGACGAAGGCCACCGTCACCCACACGCTCGCCCGCGCCGCCCGGACCGCCTCGGCGATGCGGCGGAAGGCGGGCTCGCCATCCACCAGCGGGCGAGCCTCGTTTCCCGCCCGGGGCGGGTAGGCGCCACCGCGTGCGAACGGAACCGGATCGCTCATCGGAGCAGCCCGCCCTCGACCAGCGCGACCAGCTCGCGCGGATGCGCGATGATCCGCTCGGGCCGCGCCACCTCGAGCGCCTCGGGCGCGAGCCCCCACGCCACGCCGCAGAACGCGACCCCGCCCGCGCGTGCGGTGCGCAGGTCGATGCCCGAGTCGCCCACCAGCAGCATCCGCTCGCGCGCCGTCGCGGTGAGCGCGCGGAGCCGCTCCAGGCCGGCGGGATCGGGTTTCCGCACGGGCAGCGAGTCGCCGCCCACGATCGCGACGAAGCGCGCGGCCAGCCCGAGCCCGCTCAGGATCGCGCGGCTCATCGCCTCGGGCTTGTTGGTGAGCACCGAGCACGCGACTTCGCGCGCGGCGAGGGCGGCGAGCGCCTCCTCGACGCCGGGGTACGGGCGCGTGGCGTCGAGCAGGTGCGCCCCGTAGTAGGCCATGAACGCCTCGACCCCGGCCTCGAGCCGGTCCTGATGCTCGGGGCCGAGGGCGCGCTCGACCAGCACGCGCGCGCCGTCGCCCACGTAGCGGTAGAGCGTGGCGGGTGGTAGCTCCGGGAGGCCGAGGCCCCGGAGCACGTGGTTCACGGCCGCGGTCAGGTCGGCGCGCGAGTCGATCAACGTGCCGTCGAGGTCGAAGGCGACGTGATCATAGACGACGTCGGCGCTGGTCATCGGCTTCGCTGCCACGTGCTGAGCCCGTGCGGCACGCCACGGGGCAAGCTCAGCTCGGGGCCGTCTCCCCGACCCCGGCCGGCGGCCCGGCCCCGAGCATCAGATGGAGGAGGCGGCGCGCGGTCGTATGCTGATCGTGCTGGCGCTCGACGAGCGTGCGGCCCTGACGGCCGAGCCGGACGCGCAGCGACTCGTCGCGCGCGAGCCGCTCGATCGCGTCGGCCAGCGCCCGCGGATCGTCGGGCGGGACGAGCAGGCCCGTCTCGCCATCCCGCACGAGCTCGGGGATCCCGGAGATGGGACAGCTGATCACGGGCCGGCCCGTCGCCATCGCCTCCATGAACACGGTCGGGATGCCGTCCATGTCGCCGGTGTGATCCTGGCGGCACGGCATGACGACGGCATGGCAGGCCCGCATCTGCCGCGCGACCTCCTCCTGGGGGACGGGGCCGGCGAGGACGACCTCGGCGCCGAGTCCGCGGGCCGCGATGTGCGCCGCGAGGGCCTGGCGGAGCGGCCCGTCGCCGTACAGCCGCAGGCGGAACCGGACCCGGCGGTCGCGCAGCAGTGCGCAGGCGTCGACCAGGGTGGCGAGGCCCTTGGTTTCCGCCAGGCGCGCCACGCAGAGGAGGGCGAGCCCGTCCCCGCTCGGCAGGGGCGGCTCGGGGCGGAAGAGCTCGAGCGGGATGCCGACGTAGGCGGTGTGCACGCGGCCGCGCGCGGCGGGGGGCAGCTGCGCGCGCAGGCGCTGCGCGGCGAAGTCGCTGACCGCAAACACCTGTGCGGCCCGGCGGAGCTTCCAGCCGAGCGTGTCGTTCCTGAAGCGGGGCGCGCCGGCGTAGATGTCGTACGCGTGCGCCGTGAAGGAGAACGGAATGCCGGCGACGGTGCCCGCGATCGCCGCACAGTCCGCCGTCTGGTTCGCGAAGTGCGCGTGCACGCGATCCACGCGCACCGCCACCAGCCAGCGCGCGGCCGCGAGGGCCTTCGGCGTGACGGCCAGGAGCCGCGCGTGCGACCAGGGGTTCTTCCCCGCCGCCCGGTGCAGCGCCCCGAGGGTGCGGAGGACCGCCATGGGCCGCGCGAGCAGCATCCGGAGGGCCCCGGCGAGGATCCCCGTGTCGACGAGCGCCGGGGTGAACACGCCTGCCGGGCGCAGGCGCGCGAACGTTCCGTGCCGAAGCGCCGTCGCGCCGCGGTACAGCGGAACGATGAACACCTCGTGCCCGGCTTCCTGGACCTCGATCATCTCGTTCACCACGAACGGTTGCGAGGGCGCCGGTGGAAAGGCGGGGATCACGTACGCGATGCGCATGCCGGGAAGCCACCCCTCAGGCCGCCGCGCCAGCCGCGACGGCGGGCTTCCCGCTGGCATGCGGGAAAATGCGGGTTCAGACCGCGAACGACGAGCCGCAGCCGCAGGTGTGCGTGGCCTTCGGGTTCGAGAACTGGAAGCCGCCGCCGTGGAGGCGCGACACGAAGTCGATCTCGGTGCCGACGAGGTACTCGGCGCTGCTCGGATCGACCAGGACCCGGACCCCGTCGTACTCAAGCACCTGGTCGCCCTCGCGCGCGTGCTCGTCGAAGCCGAGCTGGTAGCTGAACCCCGAGCACCCGCCGCCCACCACCGAGACCCGGAGCGCGTGCGTCTCCGAGAACCCCTCCTTCGCCCGCACCTGCTTCACCATCTCGACCGCCCGGGGCGTGAGGACGAGCGGCGTGCTTGTCTCCTCGTTCATGCACGAACGATAGAGACGCAGCCCCGCAAAGTCAACGCGGTGCGCCGCGCGGCCCCCGCCGCCGGGCAGCGGAGCTTGCCGATTCTCCCCATCGTGCGGCTTTGCGAGACTCCGCCTGGCGGGTGTGCCTGCCAGAGGCGCGGAAATGCGCGGCCCACTGGCACATCGGTTGCTCAGTCTGGGGCCTTCAGCTCCAGCCCGAGCATGCGATCGGCCACCCGCTCCCTCGCCCTCGTCTCCCGCGGCCCCCGCGCCGCGCCGCTCGAGGCCTTTTCGCGCACCGAGAAGATCATCGCCTTCTGCCGGATGCTGCTCGCGACCGCCACCCTGGTGGTCGTGATCGTCGATCCGAAGCAGCCCTCGTTCCGCGCCGACCTCGCCTACGTGGTGCTGAACGGCTACGTCGGCTACAGCATCCTCCTCTTCCTGCTGGTGCGGGCGGAGATGCTCCGCCAGGAGCATCTCGGCTGGTACTCGTGCGTCCTCGACGTCGCCTGGATCAGCCTGATCAGCCCCTTCACCGAGGGCGGTACGAGCCCGTTCTTCCTCCTGCACGTGTTCGTCATCTCGAGCGTGAGCGTGCGCTGGGGCTTCCGCGCCACCATGCTGGTGACGATCGTCCTCGCGCTGCTCTACCCGTCCGTCTTCTTCCTCGCGAGCCACACGATCGGGAGCGAGGTGGGCTTCCGGCGCGTGCATTTGATCCGCCCGATCTATCTCCTCACCCTCGCCTACCTGATCGGCTACCTGGGCGAGCACGAGCGCCGCTCGAAGCGCAAGCTCGGCTTCATGCTCGAGCTGCCGGCGGTCTTCCGCCGCGGCCGTCCCCCGGGCCGGGCGCTCGTGCGCCTGATGCGCCGCGCGCTCGCCTATTTCCAGGCCGAGCGCGGGCTCCTCGTGCTGCGCGATCCCGAGAGCGGGCGCTTCTTCACCTGGGACGTGGCGCGGCGGCGCGGCCGCATGCGGGTCGCGCTCCGCATCACCGACGCGGACCCGCTCCCCCTCCCCTTCGCCGCCGAGACCGAGGGGCTGCTGGTGAACGACGTGCGCCCGGCCACCGGCACGGCGCTCTGCTACGACGTGCTGAGCGGCGCCGTCCAGCGCAAGGCGATCGTCCCGCCCCTGGCACTCCCCGACCCGCGGACGGCGCAAGCCCTCATCATCGCCCCCGTCCTGATCCAGCGCGAGCTGCGCGGCCACGCGATCGTGATCCGCGAGGCGCAGCGCAAGTTCACCCGCGACGAGCTCGAGTTCCTCCTCCTGCTCGTCGGGCAGGCGGCGGCCGGCTTCGAGAACGTGCGCCTGCAGGAGAAGGCCGAGGAGTACGCCGTCGCCGAGGAGCGTGGGCGCATCGCGCGCGACCTGCACGACGGCTTCATCCAGTCGCTCGCCGGCATCGACCTGCGGGTCGAGGCCTGCAAGCTGCTCTTGCGGCGCGATCCGACGCGCGTGCCGCGCGAGCTCGAGGAGCTGCATCAGGCCGTCGACTGCGGCTACCGCGAGGTGCGGCACTACCTGAACGTGCTGCGCGAGCCCCGCCAGCCGGAGGAGCGCCTGTGGGCGGCGCTCGATCGGGTGGCGGCCGAGGGCCAGGCGCGCCACGGGCTGCGGGTGCGCGTGGTGCGAGCGGGCAGCGAGCCCCAGCTGGCGCCCGCGACCGCGCACGACTTGACGCAGATCGCCCGCGAGGCGCTCGGCAACGCCGTGCGCCACGGACACGCCTCGCAGGCGGTCGTCAGGATCACCTGCCGGCCGACGCACCTCGTCCTCGCGGTGCGCGACAACGGCACCGGCTTCACGAACGGCCACGGAGACCTCGACGCCGAGGGCTTCCTCGCCCCCACCGCCGCCCCGTGGTCGATCCGCGAGCGGACCGCCACGCTCGGCGGCGCGCTCCGCGTGCGCTCGCGGCCGGGCCGCGGGGCGGAGATCATGGTAACCATCCCGGCGGCCGGCCCCGGCGGCCGCTACGGCTCCGATCGGAGGATGTACGCATGAGTCCCGCTCGCCCCAAGCTGCGCGTGGTGATCGTCGACGACCACACCCTCTTCCGCGAGGGCCTGCGCACCATCCTCGCGATGGAGGACGACCTCGAGGTGGTGGCCGACGCCGAGAGCGCCGAGGACGTGGTCGAGCTGGTGTGGCAGACGCGGCCGGACGTCCTCCTGCTCGACATCCGCATGCCCCAGGGCAGCGGCCTCGACGCGGTGCCGGCCGTCCTGCGCATCAGCCCGCGCACGCAGGTCCTGGTCCTCACCGCCTGCGACGAGAAGGAGGAGCACGTGCGCGCCTTCAAGCTGGGCGCGAAGGGCGTCATCCTGAAGGACTCGGCGCGCCAGACGCTCATGCAGGCGATCCACACGGTGTGCGCCGGGCAGGTCTGGGTCGACCCGCGCATGACGAACGCCCTGGTCGAGGAGCTCTCGCACCTCGGGTCCGACGGCAGTACCAGCAGCGGCCGCGACGAAAACGGCCTCACCGAGCGCGAGCTCGAGATCGTGCGCCTGGTGGCCTCCGGCTACAAGAACAAGGAGGTCGGCAACGCGCTCGCCATCAGCGAGCGCACGGTGAAGACGCACCTGACCAACATCTTCCAGAAGCTCGGCGTGCGCGACCGGGTCGGGCTCGTGATGTTCGCGCTCCGCCACAGCCTCACCAGGGCGGCATAGGAGGCTGTCCGAGTAATCATGGTGAGCGAGGCGAACGAGCCGGGGAGCGAGAGCGGCAAGCGCAGCGATGACCGACGAGGCGTGCCTGAAGGCACGCCGCAGGAGGGAGGAGCGAGCACGCCGCTCGCAGCCCCCGGATCGTTCGCCGCAGCCGCCATGATTACTCGGACAGCCTCCTAGGCGCCGTCGGGCAGGCGCAGCCGGGCCTCCGCGTCCGCACCTCGAGCCGCGCGCCGTCGGTCGCGACGGTGATCGCGCCGCAGCGGTCGGTGCGCAGCACGCACGTGCCGCGCGCGCGGTAGCGCGCCTCCACCTCCGGGGACGGGAGGCGGTAGCGGTTGTCGGCGCCGACCGAGACCACCGCGACGCGCGGCGCCACCGCGTCGACGAAGCGCGGCGTGCTCGAGGTGCGGCTGCCGTGGTGCGGGACCTTCAGCACCGCCGCCGGCAGGCGCGCCGGGGCGAGGAGGAGCCGCTCCTCGGCGCGCGCCTCGATGTCGCCGGTCAGGAGGACGGCGGTCGCTCCCTGGTGCACGCGGAGCGTGAGCGACGAGTCGTTGAGCGAGGCATAGCCGCCGTCGTCCGGCGGGTGCAGCACCTCGGTCGCGCCCGCGAGGGCGGGCAGCGACGCGCCGGCGGCGAGGAGGCGCACCCGCGTCCCGCTCGTCGCGAGCGCGGCCTCGAGGCGCTCCCACTCGACCCCGTCGCCGGGGACGCCCGTCCACCAGAACTCGCGCGGGCGGAAGTGCGCGAGCAGGTACGGCAGGCCGCCCGAGTGATCGGGGTGCGCGTGGGTCATGGCCAGCGCGTCGACGCGCAGGATCTTGCGCGACCAGAGGAAGGGCCCGACCACCGCCGCTCCGGTGTCGAAGTCGCCGCCCGGGAAGCCGCCGGCATCGACCACCAGCACGCGCCCCCCGGGCAGCTCGAGGACCGCGGCATCCCCCTGTCCGACGTCGAGGAAGGTGACGCGCAGGCGCTGCGCGACGAAGCGCTCGCTCGCCCACCACGCCGCGTCCGCGGCGAGGCCGGCGAGCGCCACGAGGGCGAGCGCGCGCGCGCCGCGCCGCGGGAGCCGGAGGAGGCCGGCGAGGAAGCCGTAGGCGAGCGCCAGCTCGACGAGGCTCGGGATGGGCACGTCGAGGGCCGCCCAGGCCGGCTTCGCGAGCGCGCGCACGAGCGCGATGCCCGGCCAGAGCACGAGGCCCGCCAGGCGGAAGAGCGCCGCCGCGGCGCCGGGCGCGACGGGCTCCACGACCGCGCCCACCAGCCCGAGGACCACGACCGCGGAGCCGAAGATCGGGATGGCGAGCGGGTTGGCGACCAGGCCGACCAGCGACACCTGGTGGAAGTGGAAGGCCGTGAGCGGGGCCGTCCCGACGAGCGCGCAGGGAGAGACCAGCGCGGCGGCGCGGAGGCGCGCGCGCCACGACCCGGCCGGCGCCGCGGGCGCGAGCCGCCGCATCCCAAACCCGATCGCCGCCACGGACGCGAACGAGAGCTGAAAGGCGATCTCGAGCGGCGTCCCGGGCCAGGCGAGCGCCAGCACGAGCGCCGCGAGCGCGAGCGTCCGGAGCACGTCGGCCCGGCGGCCGAGGAGCCCGGCCAGGACGGCGGCCGCGACCATGATCGCGGAGCGCAGCGTGGCGACCCCGAGGCCGGCGAGCGCCGTGTAGAGCGCCACCGGCCCGAGGCTCAGCAGCGCGGCGAGCCGCTCGACGTCCACGGCGAGCAGCAGCCGCTCGCTGCGTCCGAGGAGCCGGCGCGCGAGGGCGAAGCCGGCGGCGGCGACCAGGCCGACGTGCAGCCCCGAGATGGAGAGCACGTGCACCACGCCGGCGCGCGTGAACGCCTCGCGCAGGTCCGCGTCGATGCCCTCCTCGTCGCCGACGATGAGCGCGCGCAGCACCGCGCCCTCGGGGGGCGGCACGGCCGCGGCCATGGCCGTGGCGAGGCGCTCGCGCCAGCGCTCGAGGCGTGCCCGGAGCCCGCGCGCCCGCCCCGGCAGGCGCTCGACCTGATCGCCGTTCCACGCCGAGGCGGTCACCAGCACGCCCTGCCGGGCGAGGTGCCCGACGTAGTCGAAGCGGCCCGGGTTCTCGAAGTTGCGCGGCGCGCGGAGCCTCGTCTCGACCCTGAGGCGCTCGCCGTAGCGCCAGCGGCGCGCCGGGTGGCGGAGGGCGAGGCGCACGAGACCGCACACCGGGCGGCGCGCGGCGCCGCGGCCCACCGCCGCGGCCTCGACCAGGAGCACCGTGCGGCCGGCGCGCCGCTCCGGCGCGGCGACGATGCGGCCCTCGAGCACGGTCGCGAGCGGCAGCCGCAGGCGCGCCACGTGCGCCGCCGGCAGCACGGGCGAGGTGACGCCGTGCATGCGCGCCGCCCCGAGCGCGAGCGCGGCCACGGCGACTGCCGCCCACGCGAGCCCGCGCCGCCGCCCCGTCACGAGCCAGAGGACGAGCGCCACCGCGGGCGCGACCAGCAGCGCGGCCGGCGGCGGCGCCCACGCCGCCGCGCCGATCTCGCCCGCCAGCACCCCGACCGTCACCACCCCGAGCCCCGCCCGCACGTCCACCACGCATCTCCTCCGAGGGCGGGACGAGAACGATCCTCAGGTCCGGGTGAGCTCCTCCTTGATCTGCGCCGCCAGCGTGAGCGTGACGCCGGGGACGGCCGCCAGCTCCTCCGCGCTCGCTTCGCCGATGCGCCGGAGGCTCCCGAAGCGCCGGAGCAGCGCCCGCCGCCGCCCCGGGCCGATGCCCGCGATCGCGTCGAGCCGCGAGCGGAGCCGGGCGCGGGCCCGGAGCTTTCGGTGATAGAGGTTCACGAAGCGGTGCGCCTCGTCGCGCACCCGCTGGAGGAGGAAGAGCGCGCTCGAGTTGGGCTTCAGCACCACGGGGTTCTTCCGTCCCGGCAGGAAGACGCGCTCGGGCCGGCGGCGGATCTCGCTCGCCGTCGGGTCGCGCTCGACGCGCTCCTTGGCAAGACCGACGACCTCGAGGCCCGTCAGGCCGAGCTCGGCGAACACCGCGCGCGCGGCCCCCAGCTGGCCGAGGCCGCCGTCGATCACCAGCAGGTCCGGCAGCCCGCCGCGCTCGCGCGCGTCGCGGAAGCGCCGGCGCAGCACCTCGGCCACCGCCGCGAAGTCGTCCGTGCCCTCGACGGTGCGGATGCGGTAGCGGCGGTAGCCGTCCTTGTGGGGCGCCCCCTCGTCGAAGGCGACGATGGCGCCCACGGTCTCGCCGCCCTGGAGGGTCGCGATGTCGAGGCACTCGATGCGCTTGGGCGCGTTGGCGAGGCGGAGGCGCGCCTGCAGCTCGGCCGCCATGCGCTCGCCCTGCTTGGTCGCGTCGCGCCGCTCGGCGAAGCTCTGGCGCGCGTTGTCGCGCGCCATCTCGACCAGGCGGAGCTTGTCGCCGCGCTG
>WNGM01009448.1_pt1 | contig 13971 bp, 8 predicted proteins | sample 5400571 | NCBI WGS metagenome assembly WNGM01 (sample SAMN13153378, study PRJNA577476) | soil metagenome | isolation source: 100 cm soil or saprolite under Garry oak tree replicate 2 | place: USA:California | collected 2016-06-15
CCTCAGCCTAAAGGCGCCAGGCATACCGAGCCTCAACACGGTGCCGTTTTCAATCTCCGATCGCGGAACGACCTCCGTTATCACTCAAGGAGATTCGAGCACGGCCCAGGTTGGATATGCTCGTGTCTCGGATCCAACGGGCGGCGCGGCATCCGGCTTGGCAATATTCGGCTACCGGCAAAACGGCATTCTGGTTACCGAAACAGGAGTGCCCGGCTCGCGGCTACTGACCCGCGGGCGGGTGGCGGCCCAGACAACCGGCCTGGTGAGAAGCGGGTTGGCGATTGCAAATCCAAACAGCGAGCCGGCCACGATTTCCTTCTTCTTCACGGATGAGAATGGAAACGATCTCGGCTCCGGAACGGCCAATGTTCCAGCCAACGGCCAGATTGCGAGTTTTCTGAATGAGGCTCCTTTCAACGGCGCTTCAACATTTGCAGGTTCCTTTACGTTCGATTCGTCAAAACCGGTGTCCGTTGTTGCGCTTCGCGGGCTTGTGAATGAGCGTTCGGAGTTTCTGATCACAACTCTTCCTATCGCGGATCTGAGTTCGTCAGCCTCCACGATCTCGGTTGTCTTTCCGCATTTCGCAGACGGAAGCGGATGGACAAGCGAGATCATGCTCGTCAATCCAACGGACACGGCCATAAGCGGCGCCTTGCAATTTGCGGATCAGTCGGGACGGCCATCTCCAGTAACAGTGAATGGTCAGACCGGAACAACCTTTAACTATTCCATACCGCCACGAAGCGCGCGGCAATTTGTAACCTCCGGGTCATCCGATCCATTGCGCGCCGGACCGGTGCGGATCCTACCGGCGGAAAATAACGCCGCGCCGGCGGGTTCGTTGGTGTTTTCATACAGAAGATCCGGTATTCGAGTCACCGAGGCTGGCGTTTCCCTTGTGCCCGCAGGCACGGCCTTCCGCGTGTATGTGGAATCCTCAGATTCGACTCAGTCCGGAATCGCGATCGCGAACCCATCTTCAAGTCCGGCAACCGTTCGGATCGAACTGATCGATATGAACGGGGCGTCGGTGGCGGAAACGACCTTCGCGCTTGCGGGTGACGCGCAGCTCGCGAGTTTCCTAAGTGAACTATCCGGATTTCAGGCTCTGAGCCTCCCATTCCAAGGGTTGCTGCGCCTGACAAGTACATCGCCAGTGGCAGTGGCCGGATTGCGCAGCCGAAACAACGAACGCGGCGACTTCCTCATCACGACCACACCGCCTGTACCGGAAGGCGCTGCTCCGGCCGGTTCCGAACTGTTCTTTCCTCATTTCGCAGATGCCGGCGGCTACACCACACAATTCATTATCTTTAGCAACAGTACGGGCCGTTCGCTCAGCGGAAGCGTGCGTTTCTTCTCGCAGTCAGGACGTTCGCTCGATCTGAAGCTGCGGTGAGAAAGCACGGATCAGGGGTCAGGGATGCTGACCCCTGATCCCTGACCCCTTGTTCCTTTTGCCCCTGTGCTAAACTCCCTGCCCATGAATCCAATCGCAGGTCTGCTTACAGCACTCAGCGCCGTTACGGCGATTTATCTCGCGGTTTGGGGACGCGTCATCGGGGCGGCACGGCGAAAATCCTCACCGAACCCGACGGCCGCAATGGAAGCGCGTTTTCCCACAGCTCTTCAAATTGGGGTGGGCTACTTTACAAACTTTTTCGATACGCTCGGCATCGGTTCTTTCGCAACCACAACCACCATGTATCGTCTCAAAAAGATGGTGGACGACCGGATCATCCCCGGCACGCTGAATGTCGGTCATACGCTGCCGACGACGGCCCAGACCTTCATCTATACAGCGATCATCCAAGTCGACATCACAACCCTGTTCTCGATGATCGCGGCGTCCATTCTGGGAGCGTGGCTCGGCGCCGGCATTGTGGCGCGCTGGCCGAAGCGGAACGTTCAGATCGGGATGGGGATGGCGCTGTTGGCAGCCGCCAGCCTGATGTTCATGACCCAGATGAATCTCTTCCCGGGCGGAGGCGATGCTCTCGGCGTTCGTGGTACACGACTCGTCGTTGCTGTGGCCGTGAATTTCGCCTTGGGCGCCTTGATGACATTGGGAATCGGTTTATATGCGCCGTGCATGATCCTGGTCAGCTTGCTCGGCATGAATCCCAAAGCGGCGTTCCCAATAATGATGGGGTCCTGCGCCTTCCTGATGCCAGTGGGCAGCCTGCGTTTCATACGCGAGCGAAGCTACAGCATGCGGGCCGCACTCGGATTACTCGTGGGCGGCATTCCTGCTGTGCTTCTTGCCGCATACATTGTTAAAGAACTACCTTTATATGCCGTGCGCTGGCTCGTGATCGTGGTAGTTGTGTACACATCGGTCTCGATGCTGTGGTCCGCACTCGCGGCAAAAGAGGATACGGCGGCTGAACCTGTAAAAGCCGAAGCATAGTCCTGAATCTTTAGGCGGGGCGGTCGGCACTGAACCCGCGGCTACAGATTTCCGAGGTCCTCGATGATTTCCGCGATCGCCTTTCGCAGGTCGCGCGGCGTCAGGAGATTGAACGTCTTGGGTCGAAGGGGTTTCATCACTTTTGCGAGTTCGTCGAAGAGGTCGTTGTTGTTGAGACGGAACCGAAGGTGGTAGATACGGCATCGGCAATCGCCTTCAAGCTGAAGCGGCGTGAGATCGGAGCCTCTTTCAAAAAGCCAGGAACCCGTCACGATGATGAACACACGCAAACGCTCCGCCTGACGATCACCTTGACCTGAATCCGGCGCTCTGCCGGATCCAAGCCGCCGGCTCAAAAACTCCCGAAAGAATGCGCCGTTGTTCTTTCGGTCTCCGAGCGCCTTTGCGGTGATGCGCGGGCTATTGGCTTTCTCGAGCGCCTCCATCAGAGCAGTCCAGTTGACTCCCCGAAAATCCCGCTGCTCGAACAGCACTTCGTGCCGCAAGAGGTCGAGGCCGGCGATTGAAATCGAACCCATATCCAATTCCAACTGGGACAATGCAGCTAAGGCTCCGACCGTATTCTCATTGTGGCTGCGAACCAGACGTCCGCGGCCGGCCCACTGTTCCGGAGGGCTCAATGTCGAGATCAGCTCGACTTCGAGTGGATGCTTGTTCCTCACCGGCAGAAACAATTCACCCGAAAGGTAGCCGGCCGCATCCCCCTCCGTTTCGCTCCATTTCGGAAACTCCACCAGAGGCAGGCGTGCGTAGACATCTGGCAAGGGATCCTTTGAGATTTCGGGAACCCGAATACGCCGTTTGGCCACGTTGTGCTTGCCGGTTTTCCGATCGTATAGAATCAGCCACAGAACATAATCTCCTGGCTGCACGCATACACGCATACGGAACTGCGCTTCCGTATTTTTCGGCAATTCCTTTTCGATAATCTGTTGAACCACACTAGGCGCATTCAGCCACTCTGCATCCGGGCTGCTGATCCGGCTCACCAGAAACAGTTCATGGGCGCTTCCCGTACGATTGAGATCTTTCGCTCGAATTCTGGTTAAATAACCAACTTCCAGCCGTTGATCCATGCGCAAATATGGATCCCGCACCAGGAGTGTCCATGGGATTTCGGTGGTCTCACCGGCATTCACCCAGTCGGAGACTGGAATTGATTTGAGATCCAGGTCGGCATTGTTCTGGGCGATGGAGGGAATGACGCTTGCCAACAAATATGCGGCGAAGATGAGTTTTCTTGACAACGTTTTAAGCTCTTCCCGCGACTTCGCCGGTTTGAGTGTTGATCCTAACGACTTCGCCTTCTTTCATGAACAACGCCACGCGCACTTCGAGGCCGGTCTCGAGCTTCGCCACTTTTGTTGCGCCGCCTGCTGCGGTATCACCGCGGGCGCCGGGCTCGGTGGATGCAATCGCCAGCCCGACATACTGGGGCAGTTGCAGCGAAACGGCCTGTCCGTTGTATTTAAAGATTTCGAGAGTGAGTCCTTCTTTGAGATACCAGCGATCATCGCCGATGCTGTCTTCGGAAAGTGTGAACTGTTCGTACGTGGATTCATCCATGAAATGAAAGCCATCGGGATCTCGATAAAGAAAAGAAACGGCGGCAAGCTGGACGTCCGGCTCAGCGAATTTTTCGCTTGTTCGAAAACTCCGCTCCTGGACCCCACCGTTGAGCAGGTTTTTCAAACGCGTCCGCACCATCGTGCTGGCGCCGCGCGCCGTCGGCGTCGCGTAGAAAACGTCCAGGACGTTGTAGGGCTGACCGTCGATCTCGATCAGCATTTTCTTTTTCAGCTCGTTCGCTCCGATCAGTGCCATGCTTAAATTCTACCGCACCCAGCGATAGGCCAAGCAAATCCCGGCGATGCCGCCTATCATCGATAGCACAAAACCAGACACCGAAATGGCATCACCGCCCCACAACACCGGCAGCATATTGCCGGCGGCCGATCCGACGAAGAAGCCAATCCACATGAATCTCTTGGTCACGTTCTCAGTTTTGGTGCGTAAGCCATTCGAGCGTTTCGAATTACGCCTTCAAGAGCATCATCGCAAATTCGGTTGGTTTGGTATGAGGTGCTCGACGTCCCTGTTATTCTCGGTACAGGTATACGTCATAATCCGGTCGCCAGCTTTGCCACGTGTGAACGCTCGAGTGATCGACCAAGGCGAAGAGAAAAACACGGGATCATCGTAAGTAACAGTCCACTTAATTGTGTTGGAATCGGTCAACTGGAACCGCTCGGTCAGATGCAGCTTGGCACTGTGCTCATGACCGGCGGTGTCGAGCCAACTGCGCTCATCAATGCCGACTGTATCAACCACCAGCGTATCTCCCTCCCACTTTCCGATGGAGTGCCCCATGAACTCCAGGTAGTCGTCGATATCCTTGGGATGATCTCGTCCATCCATGTAGACGATCCGATAGATGGTCTGGTACTCGAAGAGTAGTGCGATGACCTCAGGCGTCTGAACAATCTGGACCGGAAAGGGAGCTGTGAATGCCCTCGATGGGCCGGGTGGCAGGCATTTGCCTGTGGGGTCTTTTGCCGTGTCCACGCTTTTCCACCTCTCGGCTCCATAGGCAGTAAAAGGAGGCTGACTCCCCAGGGCTCGAGCAAGATCAGGAGTGTATTGGTTTACCCAAAAACCACTCAAGTTCGGATGGCCCGCAGCCGAAGACTGCGCCAGAACCAGGACAGGCGTCACAGTCAGGACCCCGAAAAGCGCAACCCCGGCAACCAGAGCCAAGAAATATTTATTCATTTTCACCAGGTCTCACTTTCGCCAGCTCGAATTTTACTTAAGAAACTTACTTATTAGCGAAGCAATCCTGACGGTTGGATAGGTTACTTTTCGGAAGATTCCGAATGCGAGGAACCGCAGCGGCCTTCTTGCTCAATCCAACGGGTTACGTAGGAGGGAATATTTTCGATGGCAACGTTCCTGGATTTTGCGCGGCACAGGAAAACCATCGCTTCGCGGTCCACGAAAGTGACATTCGACAGGTCCAACGCAACCTTTCCGGCATCAGGGTTTTCCAGCGTCAAAGTCTTTTCCAACTCGGAAACGTATTCACCGGTGAGCTGCCCGCACAAGTGCACCCGGAGCGATTTGTCGTCTTCTCGAATTGTCGTGATCTTAAGCACGATTTCCTCTAACTCCGGCTCATTTGTCGTGCACGTCGCCCGCCATCATACAACACTGCGGAACTGGTGTTTATTGATCTTCAGCGCCCGGATCCTGGACTCCAGCGTCGATGCCGGCACGCCGAGACGGGCAGCGGCCCCATCCAGGCCGGATATGCGTCCTCGCGTTTCCCGGAGAACGGCTTCGATTTGCGCCTTGTGCTGGTCGGGAAGCATGGTCGATTCCATGAGGTTTGTGGCATTCGTGGGAGTCTCCACGACCAGCGTGCCGGGCTCCAATCGAAAGACTTCGCCGTCAGCCAGAATCACCCCGCGTTCAATGACGTTTTGCAATTCGCGAATGTTGCCCGGCCACGAATACTGCTGCATCGTATCGAGCGTGTGTTTGTCGATCTGCCGAATGCGCTTTCCCATGCGGCTCGCCAGGCGTGACGCGAAATAATCCACGAGAATCGGAATGTCATCGGAACGATCACGCAGTGGGGGAACGTGCACGGGAAAAACGTTCAGCCGGTAATAAAGGTCCATTCGAAATCGCCCACCAGCAACTTCACGTTCAAGGTTCCTATTTGTGGCGGCTATGACACGCACATCGCTTCGGATGGTCTTGTTTCCGCCGACCCGCTCGAACTCCTTCTCCTGAAGCACCCTCAACAATGCGATCTGCATCTCCTGGGTCAATTCACCGATCTCATCGAGGAAAATCGTTCCACCATTCGCCGCCTCGAAACGTCCGATCCGCTGTTGCAACGCGCCGGTGAATGCGCCCTTCTCATGCCCGAACAATTCGCTGGCGATCAACTCGGACGGCAATGCTGCGCAATTCACTTTGACCAATGCGCGGCCAGAGCGCGGGGAACGGCGATGAATGGCGTGAGCGACAAGTTCTTTTCCCGTTCCGGTCTCGCCGGTAATGAGTACCGTGGAATCCGTTCGTGCGACCTTTTCGATGGCGGCGAGGACTTTCTGCAGCGACGTCGACGAACCGACGATCTCCTCGTAAATCGACCGCTGAACAATCTCGTCCTGGAGCAGGCGATTCTCGATCTGCAGTTGTTCCTTAAGCGCGTTGATTTCCTCGTACGCCAAAGCGTTGGAGACTGCAATCGATACGATTTCGGAGACGTCCTGCAGTAACCGCACGTCGTCATCGGTGTAGTTACGCTTTTCAAGGGAGAGGAAATCGACCACACCAATCAGTTCGCGATGCTTCATCAGCGGCAAACCAATGTAACTCCGAACGCCATGCTTCAGGAAGTCGTCGTCCCTGGCAAACCTCCGCTGAGTCTCCACGTCCGTACATACATACGGCCGGCGCGACTCCATAATGGCGCTTAAGTGATGTTGACTGACGTGTATCCTGGTTTTGAGTGGTTCCACATTCAGGTCAGACGCCTTTCGCGCCACGATGCTCTGTACAGACTCGCCCGCCTTGCGACGGAGACCTTCAATATGCAAAGAGTGCAGTCTGGCGTAATCGCCGTCGAGTACAACGACCCCGATCGCGTCGAACTGAACCATGGGTTTCAGGCGCATGATCAAACCCTCAAGCACGTCCGACAACTCCAGGTGGGCACTTGTGGCCTTCGCGACCTCAAGGATCACTTGCGCGCTCGTCTCCCTCGCGTGGCTGTCAGGTCTCGCGGCGCTCATGTGCGAAGCGTACCATGCTCACAGCCCTGTATGCATCAGCGCAGCCAGATGATTGCACACCGTGCAAGACGGCTATTTCATGTCCGTGGGTTCATGCTGTGCGGTTCGTTCACTGTGACAGTCCGATGCAGGGATGCCGAAAAGAGGACTCGAACCTCCACGGGATTGCTCCCACTAGAACCTGAATCCGAACCTCCACGGGATTGCTCCCACTAGAACCTGAATCTAGCGCGTCTGCCAATTCCGCCATTTCGGCTAAACGATTCAAATCTATGTTCTTCAGCAGTTGAAGTCAATAGACTGGAACGATGAGAGCGAGGAATTCCCGGCCGAAACCGGAGCGGGCGAAAGGACGCCGGGAGCTGGACGTTAGCGGGGAAGATCTCTTTCGACATATTCAAAGATCCGCCGATCGGGGAATGAATCTGAGCCGGATTCTCGAGGACTTCGACGCAACGCCGGTTGCGCGGAAGCAGATCAAAGACATCCTCAATCAACTCGTCAAAGAAGGAAAGCTGGCGAGGCACCGTGGAAACCGGTATGAGGCGCCGGGGCGGAATCTGATCGAAGGCACGATCATGCTGCACCGAGATGGGTACGGCTTCGTCATCCCGAAGGAGAAGATACAGGGAATCGACAGCGACATCTTTATTCCTCCGGCTCTGACCGGATCCGCGATGAATGGCGATAAAGTAAAAGTCGAGATCACGCTGCGCAAGGCCGGTGGCCGAGCTGAAGGACGCGTGGTCAGCGTTGAGAAGCGGGCGCGAGACACCATTGTTGGGCAATTGAGGCACGACGGTCAGGTTTTCTTTGTTGCGCCGATGGACGAAAAGCTCCCGTCCAAAATCATCATCACGAATGACGTTTCTGAACATAAGGACAAAATTGTAGAAGTCGAGATCACGCGGTTTCCGAGCGCAACACAGTGGCCTGCGGGAAAAGTAGTTTCGGTGATCGGCTTCATCGATGATCCCAATGTCGAGACCAATGCGATCATCAGAAAATTCGGTTTGCCGATCGCGTTTTCACAGGAGGTCGAAGAAGACGCGGCCAGGGCGCCCGATACGCTTTCGGAGAAAGATTTCATCGGGCGTGACGACTTCAGAAAGCGGAACACAATCACGATCGATCCGCAAACTGCGCGCGACTTCGACGATGCCATCGACGTCGAAGCTCTCCCGCACGGGACGTTCCAGCTCGGCGTCCACATCGCCGACGTCTCACACTTTGTCCCAACCGATTCGGCAATGGACATCGAGGCGCGATATCGCGGAACCTCCGTTTACTTTCCCGATCGCGTGCTGCCGATGCTTCCAGAGAAGATCTCCAACCATCTCTGCTCGCTCAATCCAAACGTGGACCGTCTCACCGTCAGCGTCATGATGCACATCTCGCCGAGTGGCCAAGTGCTCGATTACTCCTTCCACAAAAGCATCATCCATTCGAAAGAACGCATGACTTATGACGATGTCCAGAAACTCCTCGACGGCAATGTCGCCCTCGAACGTAAATACGATCACGTGCTGCCCCAGATTCGGAATATTGCGCGGCTGGCGGAGATCCTCCAGAAACGCCGCCAGCAGCGCGGTGCAATCGACTTTGATTTGCCCGAGCCGCTGCTCACGTATGACGAACAAGGAATGGTTTCCGGCATCACGAAATCGGTGCGGCTATTCTCTCATCGCATCGTTGAGGAATTCATGATCCTCGCCAATGAAGTCGTGGCCAGTCACCTGGAGGAGACCGACGTTCCGACTCTCTACCGCGTACACGAAGAGCCGGATCCGATGAAGGTCGCAGACTTCGCCGAAATCGTCGCGGGGTTCGGACTGAAATTCGACCCACGAAAGGTTGAGCCGGTCGAATTTCAGAAGTTCATTACTTCTATTGAAGGACGTCCGGAAGAGCGCATGTTGTCCTATTTGATGCTGCGTTCATTCAAGCAAGCCCGGTACTCGGAGGAAAACATCGGCCATTTCGGCCTCGCCTCCGACTCCTACACACACTTCACTTCACCCATCCGGCGATATCCGGATCTGGTCGTACACCGAATCCTCAAAGCATCGATCGCCAGAAGGCCGCAGCCTCCAATTCCCATTGCACAGCTTGAAGCCGTCGCCAGTGAATCGAGCGAACGCGAGCGCCTGGCGGATCAAGCGGAGCGTGAACTGTTCGAATGGAAGAAGATGCTTCTCATGGAGCAGCATCTTGGGGAAACATTTGACGCGATCATCATCGCGCTGTGGCGTGACGGTTTCGCGATCGAATTGATCGATCATTTCATTGAAGGCTTCGTGGCGGTTGCCGATATTCCAGACGATGACTACCAATTGGATCGGGCCTCGCACGCGCTGATCGGCCGCCACTCAAGGCAGCGCTTTCGCCTCGGCGGTCGCGTTACCCTTCAGGTGGCACGCGTTGACAAACTCCTGCGCCGCGCCTATTTCTTGCCGGTGTTGGCGCACAAGCGAAGTTCACGCTAGAATCAGGTGTTTCTCTTTTGTCGCGGGCTTCGCCGGAGTAGCTCAGGCGGTTAGAGCGAAGGTCTCATAATCCTTAGGTCGGCGGTTCGAGTCCGCCCTCCGGCATTTCTCTCCGTGCTCTCCAAATTTGCGCTTCAAATCCGCGGGACCATTAGCAAACACAAAATGCTTGATCCGCGCGATCGCGTGCTCGCCGGCGTGTCCGGCGGGGCGGATTCGGTATGTTTGATTTTGGTCCTGAAGGAACTGGGGCATGAAGTCGCAGTGGCGCACGTCCATCACGGATTGCGGGGCGTTGCGGCAGATAATGATGAGTCGTTCACCAGAGAGTTGGCGGAACGATTGGGCGTGGGATATTTCGCGAAGCGGGTTTCCTTAATTGAGGGAAATATCGAAGCGGCAGGGAGACGCGCTCGAAAAGAATATTTCAATGAGCTAACCCGGCGGTATGGATTCACGAAGATTGCTCTGGCGCACACGCGGGATGATCGCGTGGAAACATTCATAATGAATCTACTCAGAGGATCCGGTTCGGAGGGTTTGGTTTCGATGGCCCCGGCTTCAGGAAACACAATCCGGCCCTTGATCGAAACCACCCGCACCGAGATTGAGTCCTATCTGAGAGATCGGAATCAGGCATGGCGCACCGATTCGACCAACTTCGATCTCCGTTTTGCTCGAAACCGGTTACGGCGTGTCGTCATTCCAACGCTGTCCGCCGGTTTCAATCCGAACTTGATCGAAACGCTTGGGAAAACGCTCGAAATTCTCCAGGACGAGGATGCGTGGATGCGTTCCATCACCGATCGCTGGCTGGGTGAAAAGGGAACAACAGAAGAAGACGAAGTCGTGATCCCAGTCGACGCGCTTACGTCCTGGCCGGTTGGTTTCATACGACGAATCCTTCGGAGTGCGCTTCGGCGCGCCGGCTCAGAACTCCGGGATGTGTCGTTTGAACATATCGAGGCAATCCGCCACCTTCTGGATCTTGGGAAGAGCGGCAAGCTTGTGGAGATCCCCAGAGGCCTTGTCGTGACCAGGGAATTCGATCGCCTGGTCTTCCGGCAGCGCGCTTTGCTTCCAAGTGATTACGAATACGAGCTGAAAATTCCCGGCGAAGTCCATATACCAGAACTAGGAAAGGTGTTCCGGGCAGAAATTGTTGAAAAGGAAGCGAACGAAACCGGCAGTCGGCGCGTATTTGTAGATGGGGATTCCATCGGGCCATGTGTTAGAATCAGGAACTGGAAACCGGGGGATTATTACAGGCCGGTGGGCTGGCCCGCTGGGAAGCTCAAAAAATTGTTCCAACGAGCCCGGATTCCGAGAAGTCATCGAACAAATTGGCCTGTAGTTGTCGCGAATTCGACGCTTGTCTGGGTAGTCTCATTTCCTGTTTCCCGCGAGTTTGCTCCTGGCGCGCGTTCCCAGAGACTAGTGGCGATTGAGGCATTGCCTACCCGAAATAGCGTGTAAACACGCAGGTGGCAAGAGATTTGCTGAGCGTGACAGTCTAAGGAGAGCAAACCTTGGACAGGGGGTTTAATTGAATTCGACCGCAAAAACGATTCTGTTTTGGATTGCGTTGTTGTTGACGGCCGTTCTGCTCTACCAGGTAGTGCAGAAGACCTCGACCGCCCGCGAGCGGGCTCTCCCATTTAGCCAATTCCTGCAAGAGGTCGAGCGTGGAAATGTCAAGGAAGTGGTAATTGCCGATTCGGACGTCCGGGGCAAGCTCGCCTCTGGCGACACCTTCAAGACCGTCCTACCAATGGATTATCCGGAACTGATCAACCTGCTACGCGACAAACAGGTCCAAATCACCGGTGAGAAGCCCAGCCAGAGCCCGTGGTTGACCGCCCTGGTTTCCTGGGCGCCGTTCCTCTTCATTATTGGTTTCTGGATCTTCTTTATGCGCCAAATGCAGAGCGGCGGAAACAAGGCGCTTTCTTTCGGTAAGAGCCGGGCACGGCTGCTGACCGCACATCAAAAGAAGGTCACATTTAAGGATGTCGCCGGCGTCGACGAGGCTAAAGAGGAATTACAGGAAATAATTGATTTTCTGAAAGAACCGCAGAAATTTCAAAAGCTCGGTGGACGCATTCCAAAGGGCGTCTTACTCGTCGGCCCCCCAGGGACCGGAAAAACGCTTCTGGCGAGAGCGATCGCGGGCGAAGCCAATGTGCCGTTTTTCTCGATCAGCGGATCGGATTTCGTGGAAATGTTCGTCGGTGTGGGCGCATCGCGGGTTCGCGACCTGTTTGAACAAGGAAAGAAAAACGCGCCTTGCATCATCTTTATAGATGAAATCGATGCGGTTGGGCGTCATCGCGGAGCGGGCCTCGGCGGAGGACATGACGAGCGCGAGCAGACCCTCAACCAGTTGCTTGTGGAAATGGACGGATTCGAATCCAACGAAGGCGTCATCCTGATTGCGGCGACCAACCGGCCCGACGTCCTGGATCCGGCGCTGCTCCGCCCCGGCCGCTTTGACCGGCGCGTGGTTGTGGCCAGACCCGATGTGAAGGGCCGCGAAGGCATCCTTGCCGTGCATGTTCGGAAGATCCCTTTGTCGGAAGACGTCGATATCTCTGTGATCGCGAGAAGCACGCCAGGCTTTTCGGGCGCCGACCTCGCCAATCTGGTGAACGAAGCGGCGTTGAACGCTGCCCGGATGAACCAGAAAACGGTCACGCACGAGGATTTTGAAAGCGCAAAGGACAAGGTCCTGATGGGCGTCGCGCGCAAATCGCTGATCATCAGCGATCGTGAAAAGCGCGTGACGGCCTTTCACGAGGCGGGTCACGCGATGGTTGCATCCATGGTCGAAGGAGCCGATCCTTTGCACAAGGTCACGATCATCCCGCGCGGCATGGCCCTCGGTGTAACGCAGCAGCTCCCTGTGGACGATCGTCATACGTATCCCCGGCTGTACCTCGAAGGCCAGCTCGCGATCATGATGGGTGGCCGTCTGGCCGAGGAGTTGTTCCTCGAGACGATGACGACCGGCGCCGGGAACGACATCGAGCAGGCAACCGAGCTTGCGCGAAAAATGGTTTGCCAGTTCGGTATGTCCTCACTTGGACCGCTGACGTTCGGAAAACAGGAAGAGCAGATCTTCCTCGGACGCGAGATCGCTCAGCATCGCGATTACAGCGAGCACACGGCTGTTGCCATCGATGATGAAGTCCGAAAATTTGTGATGGACGGATACGAGCGGGCGAAGACGATTCTCAGGGAAAATCGTGAGGCGCTGATTCGCATCGCAGAAGCGCTGCTTGAACGCGAATCGCTGGATGCCGCTGAGATCAAGATGCTCATCGCCGGCCAGCCGCTGGAAGACCGGCGTTCGTCGAAAGCGGAACCGAAAAACGAAAAGCCAACGCCGGCGCCGGCCAAAGGCGTTGTGCGGCCCGCGCCCAGCATCTCACCGCACGAGAAGCCGTCACCGGCGTAGGGCGGGACGGACAGGAAAGGGATCTCAAAAGGGGATTTCGGATTTCGGATTTCGGATTGCGGATTTAGGGAACAGCTGGAATATGGTTGTTTCCGAAATCCGCAATCCGAAATCCGCAATCCGAAATCCCTTTTTCTCTATTGCTATGCGCCAACAGTACACATGGGTTCTTCCTCACGCCACGCTTGAGCTTGGACCTCGCACGGCCATCATGGGCATCCTCAACGTCACACCGGATTCATTCTCGGATGGCGACCAATATTTCGATCAGGCTAAGGCAATAGTGCGCGGGAAAGAGATCGAACAAGAGGGTGCCGACATCCTCGATATCGGCGGTGAATCGACACGTCCCGGCAGTGAACCTGTCCCAGAAGACGAAGAAACGCGGCGCGTTATCCCCGTGATCGAAGCGCTTGCGCCTTTGCTAAGAATTCCCATTTCGATAGACACTTATCGGAGTCACGTCGCTCGCAAAGCCCTGGACGCCGGGGCTCAGATTGTGAATGACATCAGCGGACTGCGCTTTGATCGCGAGATAACCGCTGTCGCACAGGGTATGGCTGCGGGTCTCGTACTCATGCACAGCCGGGGCAGCCGTGAAAGCATTCACGTACAGACCCCGATGCACAATGCCTTTCAGGAAGTCCTTGACGGCCTGGCAGCTTCGGTCGAAAAGGCACGCCGGGCGGGCGTTTCAGGCGCCGCCATCGTGATCGATCCGGGTATCGGTTTTGGCAAGAACGCTGCCGAAAGTCTTATGCTTTTAAAAAGACTTCATGAATT
>WNGM01004062.1_pt1 | contig 13968 bp, 13 predicted proteins | sample 5400571 | NCBI WGS metagenome assembly WNGM01 (sample SAMN13153378, study PRJNA577476) | soil metagenome | isolation source: 100 cm soil or saprolite under Garry oak tree replicate 2 | place: USA:California | collected 2016-06-15
CGGTCCCGGCGCGGATGCCGAGCTCCGTGCTCTCGACGCCGCTACGCTCGACGATGCCGTAGGCTCGCCGATCACTTTCAGGCAAGGGTGGAGCCGTCCCTGCCGCAGTCTGCGCCGCATGGCGCCTGGCGTTTCTGCAGCCTGCCCGAGGAGGTGGATACGAACTGCCCAGCTACCAGCATCTGACCAGGGACCGCGCCGGCCTGTCTTGGCACGCCGCTCGGAACCCGCCATCCGGCTGCTCGCCGTCTGCGAGCCAGGCAACAGCGGGGCCGACGCGGTGCTCGATGACGAGCGCTCAGGACTCGTGGCGTGGCTGTGCCAGCGATACCTGTTACGGTCACCGCGGCGCGGGCCACCTGATCTGCGACAATTACGCCACCCACAAGACCGAGCCAGTCAGAAAGTGGTTGGCCGCCCACCCCCGCTTTTACCTGCACTTCACCCCCACCTCGGGGTCCTGGCTCAACCTGGTGGAACGCTGGTTCGCCGAACTGACCCGCCGCAAGCTGCAACGCTCCACCCACCGCAGCGTCAAGGAACTCGAAACCGACGTCAACACCTGGATCGAGTGCTGGAACGAAGACCCGAAACCCTTCGTGGACCCTGATGGTTAATTCCGGTCAGGCTGCCAAAGTGAAGTCGAGGCGGGCGAGGCGGCTTGATCGTGTTCGGTCGAGGGGCCGTCCGGTCCAGTAGGCGGATGAGGTTGATCGCGGTGGCGGCGATGGTGTGTTCGAGGGCGGTCTTGGGTAGGCCGCGGTAGCGGGCGGTGCGGATCCCGGTGACGTGGGTGGTCTGTCGCATGGTGCCCTCGACGCCGGCGCGGGCGGCGTAGGTGGTCTTCCACTCGTCGGTGGTCTGCCGAGTTCGGGCATCGGCCAGGGCCTGGTGCTGCTCGCGGGGGCGGATGCTCAGGTGGCGGCGAGAACCCTTGGTGCACAATGCTTTCGCGGGGCAGGCCCGGCAGGTGGTGGTCGACCAGGACACCACGATCGCGTCGGTGTCGCGTTGACGGGCCGGGCTCCACGAGCAGCTGGGCATTCCTTGGGGGCAGGTGGCCTGCTGGGCGTCGAAGTCGATGGTGAACGACGCCTGGTCGTAGCCGGTGCCGGCGCGGGCCTGGGCGGAGTGGTCCAGCAGCATCGGGGAGACCAGGGTGATCCCGTGCAGCCGGGCGGCGGCCACGATGATGTCGGCGGACGGGTAGCCGGAGTCGACCAGGTGCTCGGCCGGGGTCAGGTTCTTGTCGGCCAGGTGCTGGTGGATCGGTGCGGTCATCGCGACGTCGGGCACGGTCGCGGTGGTGGTGGCCACGTTCGTGATCAGATTCGGGACCTCGCCGCGGGTCGGGCGTGTCCCGGCGGCCGGGTCATGGTCGGCCGGTGGGGCGGGCTCGTTGCAGGTCTCGGTGAAGTGGACCTTGTAGCCGCCCCAGCCGGTGTCGCGTTTGATGCTGTACCGGGCGTCCAGGTCGTACGGGGAGATGATCCGCAGATGGCCGGGCGGGAGCCCGTCCCCGTCCGGGGCAGCTTCCCGCCGTTGCACCTCCGATCGGCCGGTGGCAGTGTCCACGTCGCGGTGGAACTGCTGGATCCAGATCCGCCGCAGCGCGTCCACCGCGGGCAGATGACGCAGCCAGTCCGGCGCGGTCGGGCCGTAGACCTGGTCGAGCAGGTGATACCCGTCCCGTCCGTAGGCGAGCATCAGTTCGGCCCGCTTGGCCTTGCTCGTGGGCAGGTGCAGGTTGTCGATCCGGGCCCCGTACACCTGCTGCCACGACGGGTCGATCACGCTGGTCAGCCAGCCCGGATGCGCCACCGCCAGGGCCTCCAGCGTCGCCCGCAGGCTCTCCCCGGCCAGCTCCAGCCGGTTCAACGACCGGATCGCGCCCACCACATGGGTGGAATCGGTCCTCGCCCTGCCCCCGGCCTTGACCAACCCCTGATCGACCAGGCGCTCCAGCAGCGCGTCCAACACCAACCGGGTCAGGTCCTCACGCACCAGCCGATCACGGAACTCACTCAACACCGTGGGGTCGAACCCCTGATCCTCCAACTCCAGGCCCAGGGCGTACTTCCAGGTGATCCGGTCCCGGACCGCCTCGGCGGCCTGCCGGTCGGTCAGGTTCTCGGTGAACTGCAACACGGTCACGACCATCAGCTGGGCCGGGGAGATCCCCGGTTTGCCCCGCTGCCCGAACGCACCGACGAACCGCTCGTCGGTATACACAGCATCCAGTTCGTCCCGGATCCGCATCGCCAGGTTGCCCTTGCGCGACGACGCGCGCGCCGTCCGCGCGGTCCGCTCCGGAACGTCCGGCCAGGGCTTGGGCTGCATCGACATAACGCCTACCAGTCTGCGGCCGCACGAGGGGGGAAGGAACGACCACCCCAAGATCCTTCACCGCTCAGAGCTGCATCGACATAACGCCTACCAGTCTGCGGCCGCACGAGGGGGGAAGGAACGACCACCCCAAGATCCTTCACCGCTCAGACCTGAGCATCACGCACTGCGACCCCCAGCTATAGATGGCGGCTGAGGGGAGGCTCAAGCTCGTGATTCTCCGGGATTCCCAACTTTAGTTGGCGGGGATCCCCAGGTTTACTTGGCGGATTCGTACGTGATCAAGCTTGGGTTGGGGCCTGGTGCGGACTGGGGTTCGGTGTCGCTGTCGGTGAACAGGGTGTGTACGGGGACGCCGAGCCACCACGCTGGCCAGAACGATCGACACCCCACACACCCCATGACCCACCGCACTGACCTCCCGCCAACAACAGTTGGGATCCGCCATCTATAGCTGGGGGTCGCACGCACCCAACACGGCGTGTCCGGAATTAACCATCAGGGTCTGCCCAATGGCCAACTAGCGCGCCCAGTCACAGCAGTCGCGGCGCGGATGCCGTACCGCAACGCCTCCGGCGGTATGGAACAGGTGTTCACCTGCGTGTTCGCCACCGCTCCGGTCGCGTTGTCCGGCAAGCCGATCGCGAGCGTGACGCTGCCCGGCTCGGTCAACGGCGGCGACATGCACGTGTTCGCGGTCGCGACCACCTGACGCCAGGCCCGACGCCGCCGCCTGACGGCCCCGCCCGGCGGCGCCGGGCCCGCTCAGTCCAGCAGCACGACCTCGTCCCCGACGCGGATCTCCCCGGTCCCGTCGGGGATCAGGTTGACGGCGAACAGCAGGGCCTGATTCACGTTGCGGTGGCGGGCGAGCGTGTGCAGCGGTTCCCGGCCGCGCTCGCCGGTCTCCTGGTCGGTCGTGGTGATGACGCAGCGGCCGCACGGCTTCGGTACCCGGAACACCACCGCCCCGATCCGCAGCCGCCGCCCGATCCAGCCGTCCTCGGCCCAGGCCGGTGCCCCGGTCACGACGACGTTGGGCCGGAACCGGGTCATCGGCAGCGGCCCCTCGTAGCTGCCGCCCTCGGCGATCCAGTCGTTGAGCACGGCGAGCGACGCCGGGTTCGCCAGCAGCACCGGGTACCCGTCGGCGAGGCTCACCCGGTCGCCCGGCCCGGCGTATCCGGGGTCGACCGGGCGGCGGGTCGGCTCGTCCAGGTACATCAGGTGGACCTCGCGATCCAGCGCCGCCGAGAGCCACTCGTCCGCCGCGGCACCCGCCCGGCTCAGCAGCACCGGCGTGCGGAAGACCGACACCTCCGCCAGCTCGCCCGCCTTCGCCGGCACGTGGACGTCGGGTCGGCCGGCCGCGCTCACCACCAGGTCACCGTCCACAAGGAACGGTTGCAGCAGGGCGAGGCGCGGCTCCTCCCGCTGGGTCAGCATCCGCCCCCGCCCGTCGGTGACCAGCCAGCGCCGGTCGCCGGCCAGGCCCCACGGTTCGACGGCGGCAGCGTCGTGGTCGATGCGGTGGAAGCTCTTGACCGGGTACGTATGGATCGAGGCGAGCCGCATGCCCGAACGGTACCGGTTGCGCTCTGCATGGAAAGTTACATAGAGTCGCAGTGTGCAAGAACAGATGCTGGCCCTGTTCAACGGGGTGCGGCTCACCCCGGCCCAGCGCCGCATCGCGCAGTGCCTGCTGGAGCGCGGCCCGCGCGCCGCATACCTGTCCAGCGGCGAGGTCGCCGAGCTGGCCCGGGTGAGCCAGCCGTCGGTCACCCGGTTCGCGGTGGCGCTGGGCTACGACGGTTACCCGGCGCTGCGCCGCGCCCTGCGCAACCTCGACGGGCCGGCCGGGTCTTCCGCCGCCGACGAGAACGAGCTGCAGCATGCCGTCCGCGGTGAAGGCGAGATCCTGGCCCGGCTGGCCGACCGGCTCGCCGACGGCGGTGCGGATCGGGCCGCCGTCGCCGAGGCCGGCAAGCTGCTCGCGGACACCCGGCCCCTGCCCGTGCTCGGGCTGCGGTCGGCCGCCCCGCTCGCCGGGTACTTCGGCTACTTCGCCGCGAAGGTCCACCCCGATGTGCGGGTCCTGGATCACGGTGGAAGCGTGCTGGCCGATCGGCTGGAACAGGCCCGCGGAGCCGGCGCGACCGCGATGCTGGCAGTTGTGCTTCCGCGGCACCCGAGAGAGGCGCTGGACGCGCTGCGCGACGCGCGCGCCGCCGGCCTGTCCGTCGTCGTGCTCACCGACTCGCCGGTGGCTCCGGCCGCGCAGGCCGCCGACGTGGCGCTGACCGCCGCGGTCGGCTCCCGGCTGGTCTTCGACCTGCACACCGGCCCGATGGCGCTGGCGATGGTGCTGTTGCAGGCGATGTGCGACGCGGCACCGGCGCAGACGCTGGCCCGGCTGGAAGAGCTCGAGGTATCGGCCGCGCGGCGCGGCATATTTGTCACGTGAAGGAGTCATCGTGGAAGCGATCCGAGCGCCCAGAGGTACCACGCGGAGCGCGCGCGGCTGGCCGCAGGAGGCCGCGCTGCGGATGCTGTGCAACAACCTCGATCCCGCCGTGGCCGAGCGGCCCGAGGACCTCGTCGTCTACGGCGGTACCGGAAAAGCGGCCCGGGACTGGCCGTCGTTCCACGCCCTGGTCCGTACACTGTCCACATTGGACGGCGACGAGACCATGCTGGTGCAGTCGGGCCGCCCGGTCGGCGTGTTCCGTACCCACGAGTGGGCGCCGCGGGTTCTCATCGCCAACTCGAACCTGGTCCCGGACTGGGCGACCTGGCCGGAGTTCCGGCGGCTGGAGAAGCTCGGGCTGACCATGTACGGGCAGATGACCGCCGGTTCCTGGATCTACATCGGCACCCAGGGCATCCTGCAGGGCACGTACGAGACGTTCGCGGCCGTGGCCGCCAAACTCGCCGCCGCCCGTGGCGGCGGGCATGAGCCCGGCAACGGTTCGCTCGCCGGTACCCTGACGCTCACCGCCGGCTGCGGCGGGATGGGTGGCGCGCAGCCGCTCGCGGTCACCATGAACGGCGGCGCCTGTCTCATCGTCGACGTCGACCCCACCCGGCTGCGCCGCCGCCTGGAGACCCGGTACCTCGACGTGGTCGCCGACTCGCTGGACGAGGGCCTCTCGCTTGCCGTCTCCGCGAAGCAGGAACGCCGGGCGCTGTCGGTGGGTGTCGTCGGCAACGCGGCGACTATCGTGCCCGACCTGCTGCGCCGCGGCGCGCCGGTCGACATCGTCACCGACCAGACCTCCGCGCACGACCCGCTATCCTATGTCCCGGAAGGAATCGACGTCGCCGACGCAGCGGCGTTCGCGGCGGACAAGCCCGAGGAGTACACCGAGCGGGCGCGCGCCTCGATGGCCCGGCACGTCGAGGCGATGGTGGGGTTCCTGGACGCCGGCGCCGAGGTCTTCGACTATGGCAACTCGATCCGGGGCGAGGCGCAACTCGGCGGCTTCGCGCGGGCGTTCGCGTTCCCCGGCTTCGTACCCGCCTACATCCGGCCGCTGTTCTGCGAAGGCAAGGGCCCGTTCCGGTGGGCCGCGCTGTCCGGCGAGCCGGGCGACATCGCCGCGACCGACCAGGCCATCCTGGACCTGTTCCCGGACAACGAACCGCTCACCCGATGGATCCGGATGGCCGGCGAACGCGTTGCCTTCCAAGGACTTCCGGCGCGGATCTGCTGGCTCGGGTACGGCGAGCGGGACCGGGCCGGGCTGCGGTTCAACGAGCTGGTCGCGTCCGGCCGGGTGAGCGCCCCGCTGGTGATCGGCCGGGACCACCTCGACTGCGGCTCGGTCGCCTCGCCGTATCGGGAGACCGAAGCGATGGCCGACGGCTCCGACGCGATCGCCGACTGGCCGTTGCTCAACGCCTTGGTGAACACCGCATCCGGGGCCTCCTGGGTGTCCATCCACCACGGCGGCGGCGTCGGCATCGGCCGCTCGATCCATGCCGGCCAGGTCACCGTGGCCGACGGCACCGATCTGGCGGCTCAGAAGATCGAGCGGGTACTGACCAACGACCCGGGCATGGGCGTGATCCGCCACGTCGACGCGGCGTATCCCGAAGCCGAGGCGGTGGCCGTCGCGCAAGGCGTGCGCATCCCGATGCGGGAGACGGCATGACGAGCCCCGAGAGGTTCGCGGCGCTCTGGCGGTCGCTGGCGCCGATCGGCAACTCGCCGCAGGGGTACCACCGGATCTCGTGGACCTATCCCGACCTGGCGTGCCGGGAGTGGTTCGCCGAGGAGGCGGCCGACCGCGGGCTGCGCGTGGAGACCGACGGCAACGGCAACCTGTGGGCGTGGCGGGGCGACCCGGCCGCCGGCGACGCGGTGGTCACCGGGTCGCACTTCGACTCGGTACCGGGCGGCGGCGGGTACGACGGGCCGTTGGGGATCGTATCGGCGTTCCTCGCGCTGGATCTCCTGTCCGAGCGCGGCGTCACGCCCCGCCGGCCGATCGGCGTGGTCGCCTTCACCGAGGAGGAGGGCTCCCGGTTCGGCGTCGCGTGCCTGGGTTCCCGGCTGCTGACCGGAGCGCTCGACCCGGAGCGGGCGGCCACGCTGCGCGACCGGGACGGGGTGACGCTCCCCGAGGCGATGAAGTCCGGCGGGGTCGACGCGTCGCTGCTCGGTCCGGACCCGGCCCGGCTGGCGCGGATCGGCACGTTCGTCGAGCTGCACGTCGAGCAGGGCCGGGCGCTTACCGCGCCGGTCGGCGTCGCGAGCGCGATCTGGCCGCACGGTCGATGGCGGCTCGACGTCACCGGTCAGGGCAACCACGCGGGTACCACCCGGATGGCCGAGCGCCACGATCCGATGCTCACGTTCGCGTTTGCGGTACTCGCCGCGAACAAGGAGGCCCGGCTCAACGACGCGCACGCCACGGTCGGCCGGGTGAGCGTGGAACCCAACGCCACCAACGCGATCCCGTCCGCGGTGACGGCCTGGCTGGATGCCCGGGCCGCCGACCAGTCCACATTGGACTCCCTGGTGGCCGCGATCGGAACACGGGTGGTGGAACGGGCGGCCCAGGACGGTACCGCCATTGCGATCGCTGCCGAGTCGGTGTCGCCGGTCGTCGAGTTCCACACCGCGCTGCGCGACCGGATCGCGGCACTGCTGGGCGGCGCGCCGGTACTCCCGACCGGGGCGGGGCACGACGCCGGGGTCATGGCCGGGCACGTGCCCACCGCGATGCTCTTCGTCCGCAACCCGACCGGGGTGTCCCACGCGCCCGACGAGTCCGCCACCGACATCGACTGCGCGGCCGGCGTCGAGGCGCTCGCGACGGTACTGGAGGAGTTGGCGTGCCGGTGACACTGGGCGGGGTGGCGGGGTCCGAGCTGGCGCGGTACCACGCGGAGTACGCCTGGCTGGGCGGCGACGTTCCTGAGCAGGACGTGTCGATCGAAGTGCGCGACGGCCGTTTCGCGGAGGTGCGGCCGGGCGCCCCGGCGCAAGGCGAGCGCCTTCCCGGGCTCACCCTGCCCGGCCTCGCCAACGTCCACTCCCACGCGTTCCACCGCGCCCTGCGCGGCCGTACCCACACCGGGGCCGGCACTTTCTGGACCTGGCGGGACCGGATGTACGAGGTCGCCGACCGGCTCGATCCCGACTCGTACCACCGGCTGGCCCGAGCGGTGTACGGGGAGATGGCGCTGGCCGGGATCACCTGCGTCGGCGAGTTCCACTACCTGCACCACGCACCCGGCGGCGTCCGGTACGCCGATCCGAACGCGATGGGCCACGCGTTGCTGGCCGCCGCCCGCGAGGCCGGGATCCGGATCACCCTCCTCGACACACTGTACCTGTCGTCCACAGTGGACGGTGCGCCGCTCACCGGCCCGCAGCGGCGCTTCGGCGACGGTTCGGTCAACGCCTGGGCCGAGCGGGTCAGCGAGCTGCAACCCGGCCAGCACGCTACGGTCGGGTACGCCGCCCACTCCGTGCGGGCGGTACCGGCAGCCGCGCTGGCGGTACTGCAACCCGGGAAGCGGCCGTTCCACGTCCACCTGTCCGAGCAGCGGGCGGAGAACGAGGCCAGCCAGGCGTGGTACGGCTGCTCCCCCACCGAGTTCCTCGACCGCAGCGAACTGCTCGGTGAGCACACCACGGTCATCCACGCCACGCACCTTTCGGATGCGGATGTCGCCCGCCTCGGCAAGACGCGCACCCGTACCTGCTTCTGCCCCACCACCGAGCGGGACCTGGCCGACGGGATCGGCCCGGCCCGGGCACTGGCCGACGCGGGCGCGCCGCTCTGCCTGGGCAGTGACTCGCACGCGGTCATCGACCTCTTCGAGGAGGCCCGTGCGGTGGAGCTGAACGAGCGGCTGCGCACCGAGCAACGCGGCCACTTCACCCCGGCGCAGTTGCTGACGGCCGCCACGGAGACCGGGCACGCCGCGCTCGGCTGGCCGGACGCCGGCCGGATCGCCCCCGGGTACCGCGCCGACCTGGTCACCGTAGACCTCGGCAGCGTGCGTACCGCCGGTACCGAGCCGTTGGCCGGCGTGGTCTTCGCGGCCGCCGCCGCCGACGTCACCCACGTCCTCGTCGACGGCCGGCCGGTCGTCGTGGACGGCGCGCACCGCGACCTCGACGTGTCCCGCGAGCTGAGGGCGTTGCTATGACGAGTCTCCTGGTCACCAACATCGGCGAGCTGACCACTAACGGTCCACAAGGGACGGTGCAACACGCCTCGCTGATCGTCGACGAGGGCCGGGTCGCCTGGATCGGCGGGGAGAGCCACCAGCCACCGACCGACGCGCGCCTCGATGTCGAGGGCCGGGCGGTCATCCCCGGCTTCGTGGACAGCCACGCACACCTGGTGTTCGCGGGGTCGCGGGCGGTCGAGTTCGCCGCGCGGATGGCCGGCGAACCCTATACCGGCGGCGGGATCCGCACCACCGTCGCGGCGACCCGCGCGGCACCCGACCAGACGCTGCGCGCCAACCTCGCCCGCCTGGTCGCCGAGGCGCACCGGCAGGGTACGACCACCATCGAAATCAAGAGCGGGTACGGCCTGACCGTCGAGGACGAGGCCCGGTCGTTGCGCATCGCGGGCGAGTTCTCGACGGAGACCACGTACCTCGGCGCCCACGTCGTACCGGACGGCACGGATGCCGACGCCTACCTCCGCCTGGTCTGCGGCGAGATGCTCGCCGCGGCCCGCCCGTACGCGAAGTGGGTCGACGTGTTCTGCGAGCGCGGCGCCTTCGACGCCGACCAGGCCCGCGAGGTGCTGGCCGCCGGCGTTTCAACCGGGCTCGCCCCACGCATCCACGCGAACCAGCTGGGCGAGGGCGACGGTGTGCAACTGGCGGTCGAGATGCAGGCGGCCAGCGCCGACCACTGCACGCACCTGTCCACAAAGGACGTCGACGCGCTGGCCGACTCGGCGACCGTCGCGACGTTGCTGCCAGGCGCCGAGTTCTCCACCCGCTCGCCGTACCCGGACGCCCGCGCCCTGCTCGACGCCGGCGCGACGGTCGCGCTGGCCACCGACTGCAACCCGGGGTCGTCGTACACCACCTCGATGCCGTTCTGCATCGCGCTAGCCGTGCGCGAGATGCGGATGACCCCGGCCGAGGCGCTGTGGGCCGCCACCGCCGGTGGTGCCCGCGCACTGCGCCGCGACGACATCGGGCACCTGTCCGTCGGAGCGCGCGCCGACCTGACCGTGCTCGACGCGCCGAGCTTCCTCCACCTGGCCTACCGGCCGGGGGTCCCCCTGGTACACACCGTCCTGCGCAACGGAGAACCGATATGCACACCGTGACCGTCCAGCCGACCGGCATCAGCGCCGCCGATGTCCTCGCCGTTGCCCGGGGTGGCGCCCGGGTCGACCTGGCACCGTCCACTGTGGACGCGCTGGAGCGGAGCCGCTCGATCGTCGACCGGATCGAGCACGAGGGCCGGCCGGTCTACGGGGTGTCGACCGGCTTCGGCGCCCTCGCCGGTACCTTCATCGCTCCCGAGCGCCGCGCCGAACTGCAGCACGCGCTGATCCGCTCGCACGCGGCCGGGGTCGGCGCACCGATGCCGCGCGAGGTGGTCCGCGCGATGATCCTGTTGCGGGTACGGTCGCTCGCGCTCGGCCACTCCGGGGTCCGGCCGCTCGTCGCCCGGGCACTCGTGCACCTGCTCAACCACGACATCACCCCGTGGGTACCCGAGCATGGCTCGCTCGGCGCCTCCGGTGACCTCGCCCCGCTGGCCCACTGCGCGCTGGTGCTCATGGGCGAAGGCTGGGTACTGGCTCACGACAAACGCCGCCTTGCTGATCCAGCCCAAGTGCTGGCTCACGAGGACGGCGCGCGCATCCCCGGCGCCGAGGCGCTGCAGTCCGCCGGGCTGCACCCGATCACGCTCGCGAGCAAGGAAGGGCTCGCGCTCATCAACGGTACCGACGGCATGCTCGGCATGCTCCTGCTCGCCATCGCCGACGCCGGCCACCTGTTCACGATGGCGGACGTGACCGCGGCCCTCGCCATCGAAGCTATGTTGGGGTCTTGCCGGCCATTTATGGCCGAGCTACACGCGATCCGGCCGCATCCCGGGCAGGCGCTGTCCGCCGCGAACATCCACCGGTTGCTCCAGCGGTCGGCCATCATGGACAGTCACCGGGACGACCTCACGCACGCCGTGCAGGACGCCTACTCGATGCGCTGCGCGCCGCAGGTCGCCGGGGCCGCCCGGGACACCCTCGACTTCGCCACCACGATCGCCGGCCGCGAACTCGTGTCCATTGTGGACAATCCGGTGGTACTCCCCGACGGGCGGGTCGAGTCGACCGGCAACTTCCACGGCGCGCCGCTCGGCTTCGCGGCCGACTTCCTCGCCATCGCCGCCGCCGAGGTCGGTGCGATCGCCGAGCGCCGGGTGGACCGGCTGCTCGACGTGCACCGGTCCCGCGACCTGCCCGCGTTCCTGACCCCGGACCCGGGCGTGAACTCCGGCCTGATGATCGCCCAGTACACCGCGGCCGGGATCGTCGCGGAGAACCGGCGGCTGGCCAGCCCGGCGAGCGTGGACTCGGTACCCACCAGCGGCATGCAGGAGGACCACGTGTCGATGGGCTGGGCGGCGGCGCACAAGCTGCGTACCGTCCTGGCCAACCTCACCAGCCTGCTCGCGGTGGAACTGCTCGCCGCGGTGCGGGGACTGCAACTGCGCGCCCCGCTGACGCCATCCCCGGCCGGTGCGGCCGCGCTCGCGGCGGTGGGTGCCTTCGCCGGCGAGCCGGGCCCGGACATCTTCCTCGCGCCGGCCCTCGAAGCCGCCCGCGAGCTGATCTCCGGCCCGGCCCTGCGCGCCGACATCGAAGCCCGGATCGGCCCCCTAGCCTGACCCGGCGGCAAGTTCCGCGACCAGCGCGGCCAATGCCCGGAATGCCTTGCCCCGGTGGCTGATCGCGTCCTTCTCCGCCGGCAACAGCTCGGCATTGGTCCGGCTCTCCCCGGATGCCACGAAGATCGGGTCGTACCCGAACCCGCCGCTCCCCCGCGGCGCCCCTACCAGCCGCCCGCGCATCTCGCCGTCCACCGTCCACTCGCGACCGTCCGGCAGCACCAGTGCGGCGGAGCAGATGAAGGAAGCCCCGCGCAACGGATCCGGCACGTCGACCACCTGAGCCAGTACCAGTTCGAGGTTGGCCTTGTCGTCACCGTGCCGGCCGGCCCAGCGCGCCGAGAACACCCCCGGCATCCCGTTCAGCGCGTCGACCGCGAGCCCCGAATCATCGGCCACCGTCGGCAGCCCGGTGGCCGCCACCCCTGAACGTGCCTTGATGAGCGCGTTCTGCGCGAACGTCAGCCCCGTCTCCGGTACCTCGTCGTAGCGCGGCACGTCGTCCAGCCCCACGAGCGAGACCCCGGACAGGATCCGCTGAAGCTCGACCAGCTTCTTGGGGTTGCGGGTGGCAAGGAGCACCTTCATGGCGAGAGTGCCGCCTGCTGCGCACGAGCCAGCTGCACGCACCCGGCCGCGCCCAGGTCCACCAGCGTGTCCAGTTCGGTGCGGTGGAACACCGCCTGCTCGCCGGTACCCTGCACCTCGACGAAGTCACCGGTGCCGGTGCACACGATGTTCATGTCGACGTCGGCGACCACGTCCTCCTCATAGCACAGGTCCAGCCGGGCCTGGCCGCCGATGATGCCGACGCTGACCGCGGACACCGAGCGGTGCAGCGCGTCGGTCGGCTTGCCGCGCAACGCGTGCTGGGAAGCGAGCCAGCGGATCGCATCGGCCAGCGCCACGTACGCGCCGGTGATCGCGGCCGTACGCGTGCCGCCGTCGGCCTGGAGCACGTCGCAGTCGAGCACGATGGAGTTCTCGCCGAGCGCCGCGAGGTCGAGGCAGGCGCGCAGGCTGCGCCCGATCAGCCGGGAGATCTCGTGCGTCCGGCCGCCGATGCGACCCTTCACGCTCTCCCGGTCCGAACGGGTCGTCGTGGCGCGCGGCAGCATCGCGTACTCCGCCGTCACCCAACCCAGCCCGGAACCCTTGCGCCACCGGGGTACCCCCTCGGTGACGCTCGCGGTGCACAGCACCCGGGTCTGCCCGAACTCCACGAGCACCGACCCCTCGGGGTGGATGCTCCAGTTGCGGGTCAACGTGACCGGTCGAAGCTCGTCGGGTGCGCGTCCATCAGGTCGGGCCATGACGCAAGCCTAGCGGGACCGGTCAGCGCGCGGAGCGCGACCGCTGTCTTCCGCTCGGCGGCGGCGTCCAGCCGGTACCCGAAGCCGCGCAGCCCGTACCACCATTCCGCCGCCGCCATGCCGAGCAGGTAAGGTACGAGGTCGGTCGAGCGGTCGACCACCCACCGGGTACCCTTCGTCGCGAGCCAGCCAACCTGAGCCCGCCGGGTCGGCGCCACGCCGGACGGCTCCAGACCAGGACCTGCCACGCCCAGCAGCACAGCATAGGAATGCGCCACCAGGCGGTGCCCGCGCTCGCTCGGATGCAGCCGGTCCACGCTCCACATGCGACGGTCGTACGTCTGCGGCTGCCCGGCCGCGTCGAAGTGCACCGTGCGATAGCGCGCCGCGACCACGTCGGCGACCGCGTTCACCGAACGGATCCGCCGGCCCAGCGGCCGGGAAAGCGTACCCGGCAGCCCGAACATCTGGCCCGGGTCGGGCAGCCGCATCGTGAGTACCGTCGCCCCGGCCGCGGACAGCGCGCCCACGCTGTGCGCGAGCGCGGCGCCGACCCGGCACACGTCGAAGTCGCGCCGCAGCGTGTCGTTGACGCCGACGACCACCGCGGCGAGCGCCGGGCGCAACTCCAGCGCCCGCGGCAGCTGCTCCCGCTCCATCTCGGTGGACAGCGCGCCGCTGACTGCGAGGTTGTGCAACCGCAGGCCGAGCGCGGGGGCCAGCAGCGCCGCCCAGCCCCGCCAGGTACCGTCGGGCAGCGGATCCCCCATCCCCACCGTGATGGAGTCCCCCAGCGCGACGAAGTTGGTCATCGCAACACCGGCTCCGGCAACGAGTGGGCCGCGAGGAAACCACGCACGGCTGCCGGCCAGCCGAACTCCGCGGCCCGCCGCCGGGCCGCCGCCTGCCGCTGCGCCGCCGGCC
>WNGM01007265.1_pt1 | contig 13967 bp, 10 predicted proteins | sample 5400571 | NCBI WGS metagenome assembly WNGM01 (sample SAMN13153378, study PRJNA577476) | soil metagenome | isolation source: 100 cm soil or saprolite under Garry oak tree replicate 2 | place: USA:California | collected 2016-06-15
TGAAAGGCACGGGAAAGGCCGGTGAGACCAAAGACGTGGCCGATGGATACGCGCGCAACTTCCTGCTCCCGCGCAAGCTGGCCCAGCCGGCGACCAAGGGCGCCCAGGAGCAGGTGGATCGGGTGAAGGCCACGACGGTCCAGCGCGAGCAGCGCGAGCTGGATGAGGCGAAGGCACTGGCCGTCAAGCTGGAGGCCATGCAGGTGGTGTTGAAACTCCGAAGCGGGAAGGATGGCAAGCTGTTTGGTGCGGTGACGAACGCCGACGTGGCGTCGGCGCTCAAGCAGCAGCACGGGATCACGTTGGACCGCCGCAAGATCGAGTTCGATGAGCCGGTGAAGGCCATGGGGGCCGGCACCGCTCATGTGAAGCTCCACCGGGAGGTCACGGCCCGCATCCCGTTGATGGTCACCTCCGCTTGACCGTTGACCTGAGACGCGCGCCGGCACCGCCGGCGGCCGGCGGCCGCGTGCCGCCCCACAATCTGGAAGCGGAAGCCTCGGTGCTCGGTTCCTTGATGCTCGATCGCAACGCCATCGTGCGGGTCGCCGACTTCCTGCGGCCCGAGGACTTCTATCTCGACCATCACGCCCAGGTGTTTCGGGCGGCGCTGAATCTCTACGACCGCGCCGACCCCATCGACTTGCTCACGCTCGCATCCGAACTCGAGAAGATGCTGGTCCTCGAACGAATCGGCGGCCAGGTGTTCCTCGCGGAGCTGGAGAGCCGCGTCCCGACCGCGGCCAACGTCGAGTACTACGGCCACCTCGTGGAGGAAGCGGCGACAAAGAGAAAGCTGATCAGCGCGGGGGGCCGGATCACGGCGCTCGGATTCGACGACAGCACTCCCGCGGGCCAGGCGCTCGACACGGCGGAAGGCGTGATCTTCAACATCGCCGAGGGCCGCATCACGCAGGACTTCGTCGCATTAAAAGACATTCTCAAGACGACCTGGGATCAGATCGAGCAGATCCACAAGGATCAGTCCGTCCTTTCCGGCGTGCCGAGCGGCTTCAACGATCTCGATGCGAAGACCGGAGGCTTCCAGAAGTCGGACCTGATCATCATTGCAGCTAGACCAGGCGTGGGAAAAACGAGTCTAACCTTGAATATCGCGCAGCACGCGTCGATCCAATACAAGATTCCCGTTGCGATTTTCTCATTGGAGATGTCCGAGCAGCAGTTGGTTACGCGACTGCTCTGCAGTGAGGCGTCAGTTGATTCGTACCGCTTGCGGACGGGATTGCTCAAAGACGCCGAATGGCCCCGGATCGCTCAGGCGATGGGTGCGCTTTCGGAAGCACAGATTTACATTGACGATTCGCCGAGCGTCTCCGTTATGGAGATGCGAACCAAGGCTCGCCGGCTAAAGTCCGCCAATAACCTCGGGCTGATCATCGTTGACTATCTTCAGCTGATGCAGGGTCGCAACCAAGAAAACCGTGTGCAAGAAATCTCGGACATCTCACGCTCGCTGAAGAGCTTGGCGCGCGAACTGCAGATACCGGTGATCGCATGTTCCCAGTTGAGTCGCGAGCCGGAAAAGCGACCTGATCACAGGCCGGTGCTTGCGGATCTTCGTGAGTCCGGCTGTCTGACCGGAGACACTCCCGTTTACCTGCCTGATCTAGGTGTCTACACACCAATCGTTGAGCTCGTTGGGCAGTCCGGCTTCCACGTGCTGGCTCTGAATACCAATACCTGGGAATTGGAACGATGCCCGGTTGAGAAGGCCTTTAGCACGGGCCGTAAGCCGGTCTTTCGATTGACGACTCAGCTTGGTCGTTCCGTCCGCGCGACGGCGAACCACAAGTTCCTGACCATTAATGGCTGGCGGCGGCTGGACGAGCTGAGAAGCGGAGATCGTGTGGCCCTGCCCCGTCGGCTGATCGGTCCAACGGCGCAAACGATGAGTGACGACGAGCTCGCGTTACTTGGCCATCTGATCGGTGACGGCTGCACTCTGCCCAGGCACGCTCAGCAATACACAACAAATGATCTCGTTCTGGCCGAAACGGTCGCTGAGTTGGCAACCCGATTGTTTCCGGGAACAATCAACCCGCGTATCAGCCGCGAACGAGACTGGTACCAGGTCTACCTTTCGGCCGCGGGCCGGCTAACCCACCGCGTTCGCAACCCCATCGCCAAATGGCTCGATGAGTTGGGAGTCTTTGGGTTGCGCTCGTACGAGAAATTCGTACCGGAGAAGGTCTTCAGGCAACCGCGACCACAGATCGCTCGCTTTCTGAGGCATCTCTGGTCGACTGACGGCTGCATCATTTTGTCGGTAGGTGGAGATCACTACGCCAACATCTATTACGCGTCGAGCAGTGCTCGCCTGGCCAGAGATGTGCAGTCCCTTTTGCTTCGATTGGAAATCAACGCACGGATGACGCGCCACTCGCAGGGTCGGAAAGGCCGCGACCAATACCACATCGAGCTAACGGGAAAAGCCGATATCGAACGATTCGTCGCGTGGGTTGGGGGTCTTGGTGCCTCGAAATCCGTGCAGATGTCGGCAATATCCACATACATGGACTCTCGCGTGGCAAACACGAATCGCGACGTGATCCCCAGCGACGTCTGGAGGACGATGGCCGTGCCGGCCATGCAAGTGGCAGGCCTGACCACTCGCGCACTGCAGGCCGAACTCGGAAATGCGTACTGCGGCACGGCGCTCTACAAGCAAAATCTGAGTCGCGAAAGGACAGCCCGCCTCGCGACGGTTGTTGGCTCGGACGAGCTGATGAGCATTGCATCGAGCGACGTGTACTGGGACAGGGTTGCCTCGATCGAACCCGATGGCGAAGACGATGTTTACGACCTGACGGTGGACAACCTGCATAACTTCATTGCAGGAAACATCGTTCTCCATAACTCGATCGAGCAAGATAGCGACCTCGTGCTCTTCATTTATCGCGAGCGTTTCTACAATGACAACGTCGCCGAAGACCGGCGGAACGTCGCCGAGATCATCATCGCCAAGCATCGCAACGGGCCAACCGGAAAGCTCGAGCTGCTCTTCATCGACGAGCAAACGAAATTCGCCAATCTCGACCGGAGGCGCGGGAGCTAGCACATGGTCACCATCCTCGTAGGCGGCCAGTGGGGCGACGAGGGGAAAGGCAAGATCATCGATCTTCTCTCGGAGAAGGCGGACATGGTGATCCGCTCCCAGGGCGGCAACAACGCCGGACACACCGTCGTCAATGCCGGTCAGGAATTCCGCTTCCATCTCATTCCCTCGGGCATTCTGTTGCCCTGGCATCCGATCCTCGACAAGCTCGAAGAGGAGCAGCGCGGCGATGACCGGCTCGGCACCACCTGGCGCGGGATCGGGCCCGCCTACGCCGATAAGGTGCGGCGCATCGGCTTCCGCGCCGGCGACCTGCTGAAACCGCGCTTCCTGGAGAAGAAACTCGGGTTCGTCCTCAACAAGATCAAGAACCCGATCCTGCAGGAGCTTTACCACGTGCCGCCGCTCGAGCCGCACGCCGTGCTCGACGAGTACACGGCGTATGGCGAGCAACTCGGCCCGTTTATCAAGGACATCTTTCCGATCGTTCACCAGGCGCTCGCGGGCAACGAGCAGATCTTGCTGGAGGGTGCCCAGGGCAGCATGCTGGACCTCGACTTCGGCACCTATCCGTACGTGACGTCATCGTCGCCGACTGCTGGCGGCGCGCTCACTGGCTCGGGGATTTCGCCGACCGCGGTCGACCTGACGATGGGCGTTTTCAAGGCGTACACCACTCGGGTCGGCTATGGGCCGATGCCGACCGAGCTCACCGATTCGCTGGGCGAACAAATGCGAAAGATCGGTGTCGAATATGGCACCACCACGGGTCGGCCGCGGCGGGTGGGATGGTTCGATGGCGTGGTGGCGCGCTACAGCGTCGCCCTCAACGGCATCCGTTCGATTGCGCTCACCAAGCTCGACGTGCTCGACGAGTTCGACCCGATTCGGATCTGTACCGGCTACATCAGCAAGGGCGAGCTCCAGTCCTATCCGATGTCGAACATCAGCCACCTGAAGCATTGCGAGCCCGTCTATGAGACGCTCCCCGGCTGGCGCTCATCGACTGCCGGCATTCGCCGTCCGGAGGACTTGCCCAAGGCGGCCCGTCGCTACATCGACCGGCTCAGCGAGCTCTGCGGTGCCCCCATCGACATTGTGTCAGTGGGCGCCGCCCGCGATCAGACGATCTGGATGCAGGGCGGCCAGACCGGACTAGCGGTGCGTCAGCGCGAACACGAACCCAGCCACCCCTAAGTACCACAGCACCGACACCGCGCTCAGCAGCAGCTTCGTCTGACGATTGAGAGATCTCTGAGTCCAGGTCAGCCACAACCCGATGGGGTTGATGATCAGCAGGGCCGCCACGAGGATGATCGGGTTCTGCCCTCCGCGCGACAGGGGCCCGCCGCGTGCGGCGGCGCTCCGCATCTGTCGCACCACATCGTGCGGGTCCCCCTGGGTGTCGTACGCCCGGATCGGGCTCGTGCCGGCGCCACGACGGTAGGCGGTCGAGACTGGGGACGTCGCCATCACCGGTTGGCGCACCTCCGGCCGCACCGGTGCCCAGAGCCGGTGGGGGTCGGGCGGCTCTGCCGAGTCGACAGCCAGGGTACGCAGGGACGCGGGCCGGGTCGCCGGTCGCGTACGCCGTCGCAAGAGGTCCTGGACGAGCAACACGACGGTCGCCACCGCACTGATCAACAGCAGCGCCTGCCAGGCGGCCTGCTGTCCGTTGCCATACCAGCGGAGGATCATGGTTGCGGCACCCGCCGCGAGGCCGAAGGCAAAGGTGAATCGTTCCGGAATGAGCAGGCGCCGCCGGTCGGCGGCGATGTAGCCCGCCAGGAAGAGCGATGGGCCAGAGGCGAGCTGGAAACCGAGGTCCGAACGGATCGCAATCGCGAGCGCGGCCACACCGCACAGGAATCCGACGACCACGCCCAATGAAATCTTCCGTGTGTACCAGAGGTACGTGACGCCGAACAGCACGGCGGCGGCCGATGTCACTCCGATCGGTCCAGGCGCGTTCCCGACGTAGAGCTTGACCGGGTCGATGACGATCTGCAGCTTGTACCAGAGCAGCAGTGGGTCGTCGAGGCGATGGCCATCGAAGGGATTGGTGTACCCGATGTGCAGTGGCAGCTGGATCAGGTAGAGGACTCCAAACACGATCAGCGCGGGATGGATCATGACTCGTCGCAGCTGCGGCCAGAGGACGGTGTCGATGGCGATAAACAGAATCACCACGAAGGCTCCAATCCAGGCTGGAGTGTGAGGCGAAAAGAAGCAGGCGATCAGGATGCTCGCAACCAGTGGATGCGTTGCCTTGAAGCCGACCCAGGCTGGTAGCCCGAAGGTCAACCGGGCGAGTTGCAGCGCGAGCAGGCAGACGATTCCGGCGAGGAACGAAATGGCGAATAACAGGAGCGCGTCCTGCAAGAAGAAGACGATGCCGGCAATGACCAGGGGCAACAGGGCCAGCGCGTACGTGAGGTCATAGTTAAGCTGCTCCGGCTGGACCAGGAGCAACTGCGGGACACCGTGCAGCGCTCGCCAGAGCTGTCGCACGTCGAGCATTGTAGTCGAGCTTCGGGCGAATTTGGCCGCAACTTGGACGCTCCGTCCAAAGAGCACACCAGAAGGTCCCACCGAAGAACGTCTGCTATCCTTACTCCGTTTTTCCGGGCACCCTCGTGAGATTTCCGCGCCACACACTGCTTACGCCCATCACGCTGGCCGCCGGGTTGCTCGCCACCGTCGTCGCTGCTACCGCGGCGGACACCAGCTGGACGTCGACTGGTGCCCAGCAACCGGGGACGCCGGATCGACCCGTCTGGTCGATCGCCGTCGCACCCGCGCATCCGGCGGTCCTGCTTGCGGCCACCCAGGGACGAGGTGTCTTGCGCAGCACCGACTCGGGCGCCACCTGGACCTCGGCCATCACCGGTATCGATAGCGCCTGGGTCGTTCGTTTTGACCCGCTACAGCCGGGGACGGCCTACGCCGGCACGCAGACCGCCGGGTTCTACAAGTCCGTCGACGAAGGAAAGACCTGGATCGCGCAGAACCAGGGGCTCACCAACCTGGATGTCCGGTCGATCGCACTGGCCAGCGGCCTGGTCCTCGCGGGGACCGCGCAGGGTGTCTACTCCTCGATCGATAGCGCGGCGTCCTGGCATTCGCTGGGCCTCGAGTCACTGGATATCGCTGCGGTGGCGGTCCTGCCGAACGCCACGAGTAGCACGGTGTTTGCCGGCGCCGACAACGGCACGGCGGCTTCCGGCTTTCTGCTCAAATCCGAAGGTCTCGGCGGAAGCTGGGCGGTCGTCAAGGGGAGTTTCCCCGGCGACGCCGTGGTCGCCTCGCTGGCGGTCGCCTCGGCCCCCTCCGGCGGCACCGATCCGCCGCTGCTGGCCGGGACCTCGCAAGGCCTCTTCCGCAGCGATGACCGCGGCGTGACCTGGAGCCCGCTCGCCGGCCTCCCCACCACCGACTTCAACATCGCCCTCTTCAACCCGGCGAATCCCGATCAGATCTACGCCGGCAGCGACGGCGACCAGGGGAACGGCGGCGTCTTCCGGTCGCTGGACCGCGGCGCCAGCTGGAGTACCTTCGGCGCCGGCCTACCGGTCAAACCCCGGATCACGGCCCTCGCCCTGCAACCCCTCAGCCCGGCTCAGGTCGTCGCCGCCGCCTGGAACCCGACGAATGGCTCGGCTGGTGCCTATCGAATCGCCGATCCCGCGGCCACGGTCTCGGGCGTGACCGCCTCGGCGGCCCCCTCGGCCAGCAGGCCTCCGTCGGCCACGCCTCGCGCCGGCGCCGCCGGGCCGGCCCCCGTTCGCCGCTCCAGTGGAACGCCCGCCTACGCCACCTATGCCGTCGCGATTACGGCGCTGCTCGCCCTGGGCGCCGTGATCCTCGCGCGGCGCTGGCGGATCCGGCGGGAAGACCAGAATTCGTTCCGTCCGTGACCGGTTGTCACAGCCAGCCCGGCCGCGTTAACCATCCTTTCACGGGTTCAGAGTGGTGGTTTAAGACCGGCCACGCTACCCTCGTCTCTACAGTCCGTCCAAGACGGGCTGAGGAGGTCGATCGCGGCTGCTCACCACACGGTCGAGACGGATCCTGAGCGTGGATTCGGCTGAGGCGACCCTGCGCGCGCTCGGTCTCGAGCTGCCGGATCCCCCCAAGGCGCTCGCCTCCTACGTGCCGGTCCAGCAGGTCGGCGAGTTGCTCTATACGTCCGGCGTCATCCCCAGCTGGAACGGCGAGGTCCAATTCCGCGGAGTGGTGGGCGGCGATGTCAATCTGAAGGACGCCGGCCGGGCAGCGGAGATCTGCGCGCTGAACATCATGGCGCTCATCCGCCAGCACGCCGGATCGCTCGACCAGGTCGAGCAGTTCATCCAGCTGAGCGGCTTCGTCCGCTCCGCGACGGGTTTCGAGGAGCAGCCCAAGGTGCTCAACGGGGCCAGCGACCTGATCTTTAAAGTATTCGGAGAGCGCGGCCGCCACACCCGCCAGGCGCTGGGAACCAGCGAACTCCCGCTCGGGGTGCCGGTTGAGATCTCGGCGATCATCCGCCTGAAGGGTTAAGCGGCCAGCGGCAACCAGGCCGTGAAGGTCGCCCCCTGGCCGGGCTCGCTTGCCGCCTCGATCGTCCCCTGGTGCGCCTCGACGATCGACCTGGCGATCGCCAGGCCCAAGCCCGAGCCGCCAGCCGGCCGGTCGCGCGCCTTCTCCCCTCGGTAGAAGCGCTCGAAGATGTGCGGCAGGTCCTGCCGCGAGATCCCGGGGCCGGTATCCTGCAGCCGGATGGCAGCCCGCCCATCCGCCGCAAAGACGCTCCAGCGCTGTTCAGCGCCAGGGGCGTATTTGAGCGCATTCTGGGCCAGGTTGGTGACCACCTGCTTGAGCGCCTCCGGGTCAGCCGTCACGGTGATCCCCGGCTGGATGTCGCGCGACTCCACCGCGCCCCGGTCGTGCAGACTCAGCTCGTCCAGCGCCTGGTTGACGAACTTGTCGAGCTGGAGCGGCTGTCGGCTGGGCACCTTGCCGGACTCGAACCGGGTAAGGGTAAGAAGATCGTTAACGAGCCGGGTCATGCGCGCGCTTTCCTGTTGCATCGCCGCCAGCGAGGCCTGGAGGGTCTCGGCATCCACCACGTCGCGCCGGCCGAGAACGTCGATATAGCCGGCTATCGACGTCAATGGCGTGCGCAGCTCGTGGGAGGCATCGGCGACGAAGTGGCGCATCTGTTCCTCGGATTGCCGGCGGACCTCGAAGGCATGGTCGATGCCGGCGGCCATCTGGTTGAAGGCGACCGCCAGGGTGCCGATCTCATCACGAGTCTTCGGCACGGTGACCCGCTGTTTGTAATCGCCGGCCGCAAGCGCCCCGGCCGTCGTGGACATCTGGTGGAGCGGGCGGAGTGCCCGGCCGACGATCAGCGGACTCAAGAGTCCGGCCACCAGCAGCACGAGCAGCGAGCCAACGATGGCGAGCTGGCGGTCTGCTCGCAGCGTCTGGTCGATCTCGGACGTCGGGATCGCGAGCTGGGCGACCGCCAGGGGACGCGTGCCGTTCCTGACCACGCTGAGGACCACCAGATAGTTCGTCGTGCCATCGCTCCCGGTCGCCAGGTAATAGGTCTTCGGCTTACTCCGGGCGGCGTCGATGTACGCCTGGGTGGTCAGAGTGGGAACTTGTTCTGTCCCCAGGCTGGCAGGCGTCAGCGCGACTTGCCCACCGTTCAGGTCGAAGACGGCCGCCGACGTATTGCGCGAGCGCAGCTCGTTGGTGAACTGCTGGGAGAGGATGAGCGCGCGCAGCGCCGCGGCCGGCCGGCTGGCATTGGCCTTGCGGAAGGCGGTAAAAACGGCGTTGTACTCACTGGCCAGCACATCGGCGTTCGTTCGAAATAGCACCTCGCGCGCGGCGAAGTACTGGGCGACGCCGCCGGCCAGCAGCAGCACGGCGAGGAGACCCAAATACAGGAATGTCAGTCGCCATCGCAGCGAGCGGAAGCGGGACATGACTAGCCGCGCCGGCCGCGGCGCGACCCACGGTTCATGTCTTGATCCGGTACCCGACTCCCCTGACCGTCTGGATCAGTTGGTGCTGCTCATCGCCGAGTTTCTGCCGTAGGTACCGGATGTAGACCTCGACGTTGTTCGCGTCGCCGAAGAAGTTATAGCCCCAGACCTGGTCGAGAATCCGATCACGGGGCAGGACCTGGTTCGGATGCATCATCAGTAGGCGCAGCAGGTCGAACTCGCGAGCCGATAGGTCGATGGCGCGGCCATCGCGACGAACTTCTCGGGTGGCGTCATCCATCGTGACGTCCTGGACCTGGAGTTGCGGACCGGCAGTTGGATTCCGCCGGCGCATGACCGCCCGAATGCGCGCCAGCAGTTCACCAAAGTCGAACGGCTTGACCAGGTAATCGTCGGCGCCCACCTCGAGGCCTTTGATCCGATCCTGCACCTCGTCCTTGGCCGAGAGGATGATCACACCGGTGTCCTTGTTACCACGAATGGCCTCAGCGACCGCCAGGCCGTCCAGCTTCGGCATCATGATGTCGAGCACGACCACGTGCGGCCTGAACTCACTGATCAGCCGCAAGGCCGCCTGCCCATCAGGCGCGGTCTGCACCAGGAAACCCTCGTATTGCAAGCCGAGACGGATGAAATCGACGATGCTCCGTTCGTCGTCGACGACCAGCACCCGCGGGCTGCGAGAGGCCGTCGGCTCGGGGGCGGCTTCTGCCATTTCGAGTCCCAATATAACGGCACTTTTGGCGAAATCCCATCTTGTCGGCGGCTTCTCAGGCGTCTCTCAGTAAGCTCGTGCGGTGCATCCGGCTGACCCACCACAGCGCCCACGGGTAGGTCGCCGGCACTCCTGGCTCGTCCCGTCGCTGGTCGGCGGCTACCTGGCCGTCGTCACGCTCTTCATGGTCTTCGTCCTCCACATATCGGTCTCTCCCGAGCGGTTCCTGCTGCTGATGCTGATCGCGGCGCTGGTCCTCGGCCGGGCCCGGCTCTTCCTCGCGGACTGGATCCCCTTCCTGGTGCTCTTTCTGTCGTACGAGTACCTGCGCGGCCTCGGGGGCAAGCTCGGGATGCCCATCCACGACGTCACGTCGCTCGAGCGCCTCATCAGCTTCGGGCAGGTGCCGACCCTGGTCCTGCAGCAGGCCTTCTACCACGCCGGCCAGCTGAGCTGGTATGACGTCGCGGCCACGATGTTCTACTTCCTGCACTTCGCATTTCCTCTCGGACTCGGCTACCTCTTCTGGGTCGTGGACCGGCGGACATTCTTGCGATTCTCACGGGCGCTGATCGCGATGTCCTTCGCCGCTTTTCTCTTTTACTTGCTTCTGCCGGTCGCTCCGCCGTGGAAGGTCCTTCCCAGCGTGGTGAAAATCATCGATCACACGCTGCCGAGCTTCACCGACATCCCCGGCATCCCGGTGCCGGCCACGGTCTACCACTGGCTGACGCCCAACCAGTATGCGGCCATGCCGTCGCTGCATGCCGCCTACCCCTTGCTCGGTACGCTCTTCGCCTTACGCCTCTGGGGTCGCCGGGCCTGGCCGGCGCTCGTCTACACCGCCTGCGTCTGGCTGAGCATCGTCTACCTCGGCGAGCACTACGTCGTCGACATCATCGGCGGCGTGGTCTTTGTGCTCGCCGTCTTCTTCGGCGAGGACTGGTTCACCCGGTTCTGGGCACAGCGGCCATCGCACGATGCAGACGCGGAGCTGGTTACGAGCGCCAGATCTTCTTCATGATCGCGCGGGCCAGCTTATCGGGATCGTGGTGGGTCGAGACCCGCGGGTTCACGACATCGACCAGCACGGCGTGGATGCTGCGCTTGCTCACCGTGGCGGGATCGTAGACCACACGCCTGATGCCCGCCGCCTGCGCCGACGGCGGCAGCGTGAAGTTGTTGTTGCTGTTGACGACGACGAAATCGAAAATATTCGAGCCCAGGTGGCGTTCGATGGCCTCGAGATGGTCGCTGACCCGGAAGGCGTCCGTCTCGCCCGGCTGCGTGGCGACATTGCAGACGAAGACCTTGATGGCCGGCGAGGCCTTGAGCGCCTCGGCCATCCCGTCGACCACGAGGTTGGGCAAGATACTCGTATACAGGCTGCCCGGGCCGACGATGATCATCTCGGCGTTGAGGATTGCTTCTTCTGCCTCGGGGTTGATGGTGGGCTCCGGCTGGAGAAAGACGCGCTTGATGGCGGTAGCCACCGCGCCATTCCCCTCGCTGTCTCCGTTGGCGTGCGGAATGCTGGATTCGCCAATTCGGGTCTGCCCGTCGGCCATCTCGGCGATCAGCGTGACGTCACGCAACGTCGATGGCACGATCTGCCCGCGGACGGCGAGAACCCGGCCGGACTCGCGAATGGCGTGCTCGAAGTCTCCGGTGATCTCGGCCATCGCCATGATGAACAGGTTCCCGAAAGAATGCCCGTTCAGGCTGCCCTCTTTGAAGCGGTGCTGAAAGAGCGTGGTCATCAGCTGAAAGAGCGTGGTCATCAGTGGCTCGACGTCGGCCAGCGCGGTGATGCATTGCCGGAAGTCGCCGGGAGGGAGGATCCGGTACTCGGCACGGAGCCGGCCCGAGCTGCCACCGTCATCGGCGACCGTCACAATCGCGGTCAGGTTGCCGGTGTACCTCTTCAGGCCACGAAGGAGGGTGGAGAGACCGGTGCCGCCGCCCAGGGCGACCACCCGTGGCCCCTTCTGCAGAAAGCGGTAGTTGTAAATGATCTCGGAAAGGGCGCGGTCCCGGCCAGGCAGGAAGGGGCCAAGCACGGATTGGGTCAGCTTGTACAGGGCGTAGCCGATGAGGCCGAAGCCGAGGAGTCCGAAGAGGACGGCTCGGTAACCGCGGGGGATGAACTGGAGCGTGAGGGGGCCGACGAACTTGGGGAAGCTCCCGTACTGGTAAAAGTCACGCAGAAGGTAGCCTATCCCGAGGCTGATGATGACCAGGCCGACCGTCAAAAGGACCAGCCATCGCTTGACATGGAGGCCGGGGGTGAACCAGCGCACCACCCGGGGGTTCATACGTAAGGGGGCCACCGGCGCCCCAAGCTTAGCACACGATTTTTGAACTCAAAGTCGGCCCATTTCGTTACGTCTTAAAGACCCTATCCGGGTCCGGGGAGCCGGGCATATAATCGACCCAGATGGCGATCAAGGCGGAGGGCGTCACTCGCGCCACCGAGGCCCGGCGGAAAGAGCAGGCGCAGTACTGGGTCTACCTCGACGGAGAGTTCAAGCGGTATGGGGAGGCGCGCCTGGGCCTGATGACGCACGCCCTTCACTACGGCACCGGGGTTTTCGAAGGCATCCGGGGTTACTGGAGCCCGGAGCACGAGCAACTGTTCGTGCTCAAACTTCGCGAGCACTATCGCCGCATGCAGAATTCGGTCAAGGTCCTCAAACTCAAGATCCCGATCACCCTGGATGAGCTCGCCAGCACGACGATCGAGCTCATCCGGCGGAACAACTTCCGCCAGGACGTGTACATCCGACCCCTTGCCTTCAAGAGCTCCGAAGAGATCGGCGTGCGGCTGCACAATCTCAAAGATTCGTTTGCCATCTACGTGACGCCCTTCGGCAATTACGTCGACATCGAGCGGGGCATCCGCTGCATGGTGTCGAGCTGGCGGCGGGTCGACGACAATGCGGCGCCGGCCAGGGCCAAGATCACCGGCATCTACGTGAACTCGGCGCTTGCCAAAACGGAGGCCCAGGAAAACGGCTTCGACGAGGCGATCATGCTGACCCACGAGGGGCATGTCTGCGAAGGCAGCGCCGAGAATATCTTCGTCATTCGCGATGGCAAGGTGTTTACGCCACCCACGTCAGACAACATCCTGGAGGGCCTCACCCGGCTCGCCATGATCGAGCTGCTCCGCGCCGAGCTGGACCTTGACGTCGTGGAGCGCTCGATCGATCGCTCCGAGCTCTACGTTGCCGACGAGATCTTCCTCTGCGGCACCGGCGACTAGATTTCGCCGGTGGTTGACGTCGACCGCCGGCCCATCGGCGATGGCCAGGTCGGGCCGGTCGTCGAGCGGCTGCAGAAACTGTACTTCGAGATCGTGCGCGGCCGAAACACCAAGTACCGCTCCTGGCTCACTCCCGTCTACTAACGGCCGCCGCACACATGCCCGCGATGCGCTGATGCGCGTCGTCATCGCGCCCAACGCCTTCAAGGGCTCGTTATCGGCACTGGACGCTGCGGAGGCGATTGCCGAAGGCGTTCGCGTCGCCGCGCCCGACGCGGAGCTCGTGCTGGTGCCAATTGCCGATGGGGGCGACGGCACCGTCGACGCGCTCGTCGCCGCCACGCATGGCGAGCGACGGACGCTCCGGGTGCGCGGCCCGCTGGGCGATCCGGTCGACGCCGACTATGGTGTGATTGACACGGGATCGACCGCCGTCATCGAGATGGCGAAGGCCGCGGGCCTGGCCCTGGTACCGCCAGCGAAACGCGATCCGCGGATCACGACCACCTATGGCGTCGGCGAGCTGTTACAGCGCGCCTACGACGAGGGCGCGCGCCATTTCATCGTCGGCATCGGCGGCAGCGCGACCAACGACGGCGGTGCCGGCATGGCGCAGGCGCTCGGGTACCACCTCCTCGACGAAAACGGGCACGAGCTCCCCCCCGGCGGCCTCGCGCTCAAACGGCTGGCGCGGATCCACGTCGGCGGCGCCCACGCGAACTGGAAAGAGGCCGACGTCGATGTCGCCTGCGACGTCACGAACCCGCTGACGGGTCCGAGTGGCGCGAGCGCGGTCTACGGCCCTCAGAAGGGCGCTACGCCGGAGATAGTCGCCGAGCTCGACATCGCGCTCAAACACTTTGCCGAGATCATTCGACGTGACCTCGGCGTCGATGTCGACCAACTACC
>WNGM01007055.1_pt1 | contig 13966 bp, 15 predicted proteins | sample 5400571 | NCBI WGS metagenome assembly WNGM01 (sample SAMN13153378, study PRJNA577476) | soil metagenome | isolation source: 100 cm soil or saprolite under Garry oak tree replicate 2 | place: USA:California | collected 2016-06-15
ACGGGGGGTTGGTCCTGGTCGTCCGGTTTTGTTGGCGGTGTTGAATGAGAGCCTTGGTTGAACAGGGCTCTCTTAGCAGAATCTTCTGGACATCAAGTACCAGAAGGTTCCGTAGCTCTGTGCTGATCGCTTCCTGTCCTGGAAGCGTACGGTCGTGAAGGATTCGTAGACTGTTGCACCCCTCCTAGCGAGACTTGCATAGTCTCCTCTGACCAGGACTCTCGACGGACTGTTTTCCTTCATGGCCGTATTTTCCCCTCGTGGCCTTGGCCACCTGTCCTGTATTTCACTCAACGATTTGAACAGGAGAGCGACTGCGAGTGATTTTTGTCCACTGATTGTGACTAGAGAAAGTAGAATGATCGACTTCTAGACTCTAGTCCAAGCCGAGGATTAGAAATCTGGGTGCAGAAAAAACGGGGGAAGTTGATGCGAGAGGCGTTGTTCGATTCTAGGCCGTTTGGAATGCAACTGAGACCTGGGGTAGTGCGGAACCGTCCGCCTGGGTTGTCAGAGTATCGTCCGTGTAGATTATCGCAGCGAGTCCGTTGACCGGGTTGATCGCGTCCTGGAAAAGGTCGAGCAGGTTTCGTGTGCCGGGAGAACAACCGGTTCCGTTGGTACATATGACGCCGACGTGGTTTGGATGGGCTGTGACTGTGCTCTGCGTGAAGTGGGAGCCACTGTCGGTGCTCTGAGCCATGTACACGTTCCAGACAGCTGTTGGATCGTCCTTGCTCGAAGCGTTTGTGCCGTAGTAGACATAGTCGACTGTGCTGCCGCGGGCTGCGATCCATGGGAAGACTGCTGTGTTCGCGGGGGATGTGTTTACCGCTCGTGGACTGGTCCAGGTCTGGCCCTGGTCTGTTGATTTGGAGATGAACACTTGGTGCGCGTTCGACCAGCCGGCGTAGAGGGTCCCGCTGAGCGGGTCTACGGCTAGAGCAGGGAATACGTTGTTCAAAGCCACGTTAACGTTTCCTGAGAATACTAGATGTGGGGTCCAGGTTTTGCCCATGTCAGGGCTGACGGTGACGTAGATGTTGTTGAAGTTCGCGGTCGTTCCCTTCTGCAGGCCCGAGACGCCGCTCGCCCATACTGTGTAGACATTGTGGCTGAATGAGTCTGCGATGAGCTTGCCCTGGTCGTTGTTGAAAGTAGAGTTTCCAGTAGCACCACCCTGTCCCGTGATCGGGTCTGTTACGCGATGGAAGGTGAAGCCGTCATCGTCAGAACGCTGGACGTGGATCAGAGTGCTCGATCCTGAGTCATGGTAGGAAATGTAGACGTGCGGTCCGTCCGAGGTTATCCACTGGCGGTCGGATTGTGTGGTGTCGATGATCTGGCCGGTGCAGTGCGAGAAATTGTCTGATGTGTCAGCTTTCGGGCAGGTGATCGCTGAGACGCCTAGTTGGGTGATTCGGGTTTGAGGGTTGAAGAAGAAGATGAGAGTGGAGACGTGTAGTGTGCCGGTTGAGCACGTTGTTGGCGAGGTTGGCGTCTATCGTTCCCTGAAACACTGGAGCTCGTCCGAATCCTGCTTTCCATGTGTTGGTGAAGAACTGGGTCCAAGACAGTGCCACATAGACTGTGGTGCCGTCGGGTCCGATGGAGAGTTCGGGTTCGCTGTTACCATCAGGCCGGAGCAATGGAATGTTCGTGAAGCTTAAACTGGTTGTTTTTGCCCCGTGGACTGCGACAGGTATTGCGAGTGTCAAGATCAACGCTATCGTGATCGTAGTGATTGCTCGTTTCATACTATATTCCTAGTTGCTTTCGCGGACCGTTTCCTTATAGGTTTTCCCGGGACAAAGGTTCCTACAGGAATATTGATGTTGATTTGTCACGTCGGGGACAGCTCACAATGGACAGGCACGGTCATTGAAGAATAGGCTAAAACTCCGAAACATTGGATTCCTATGGGACCTAGAAGAGCCCCTTCCCAAATCAAGATCGAAGAACAAAGCTGCGATCAGGGCGGCTATGCGAAAAGACAGTGAACGTCTGAGAAAAATTGCCGTTGAAGCCTACCTGCCTGAGTGGTCGTGGTGGGTTAGGAAAATTGGTGGAAAGGAAAGAGCGCGTGCTGATCTGATGTCTTACGTGAGCGAGTTCTTGCGAGACCGCAGGAAGCAGATCTTTGTCGCGGAGGAAGATGAAAAGATAATTGGGTTCTGCGGTGCTGCGAAATATGATAGAGGTACCGGGACGATCGGTTATGGGGTCGCGGTTCTGCCCGGTTTCCGCAAAAGAGGAATCGGTTCAATGTTGCTACTCGCCGCTCTTGATTGGCTGAAGAAATCCGGCGTAAGATTCGTAACGCTGGAAGAAGAGACTTTTGGCTTTGCAAACAAAGACATTCCCGCCATGTTTCTCTACAAGAGCCTCGGTGGAAAGATAATCAGCGATCAGACTTTTTCTCTGGTACAGGTATGAGAAGAGTCAGCAGGACGCTTCCTCCGACGATTCCGGTGAAGTAAATGTAGATGCATGGTTTGGCTAGTACTTGCCAGTCGATCCCAGGTCCGGTGGCAACGCCGCTTGAGTCGCAGCCGTATGGAGTTTGATAGGTAACAACGCTATAGGTCACCGCGGCCACGACGACGATGGCGAGAAGAACCAGGACAAGGGTTCTCTGATGGCTGCATAATCTGGCGAAGCGCATCTGTGGTAGGACTCTCAGCAATGCTTTTATCGGTTTAGTCCCTAGGCCGCTACTATCTTGAAGATTCTACAGGTTTCTGCAGGAGGCGTGTCCGCCCTCATTCTAGTTGTGCTGATGCTGAGTTCTGCAAATGCTGCCCCTCTTCTCAGCGTTGGCAGCCACGCGGATTATCATTTGGACGCCTCGATCCAAGCCTCTCAGAACTGCAACGCCACACCTGTCAGCTACAATCAGACTGCCTGCGGACCGTATCAACCAATGACCCTCGTCAACATAGTTGACTATGGACCCTGCGTTTCGACCGCGAGCTACTGTTCCTTTAGCCCTGCCAACATTAGCATACCGATCGGGACAACGGTCATGTGGTTCAACAGGGGCAGCATGTCTCACTCGGCGACCGCATGCACCGGCACCCCTCCACTTGGCGCATGTCCGGTCCTCGACAGCCCCAGCCTTCCAGGCTTCGACTCCGGAGTCCTGGCCCCTAACGGTTCGTCCAAGTTTACATTCAATACCGCGGGTACTTACTATTACTACTGTACTATTCACCCGTTCCTCCACGGATCTGTAACAGTGCTCAGCACTCCGCCGCCTCCCACTCCTATCGCATCTTCTTTCATGCCCACAATTACCTTGGCAGGCTCATTGAACTGGACCGCTATCGGACTCGACAATAGTGTAGCCGTCCTCAACGTCAGCCACCAGGTCAGCATTATTGCATCGGCCGGCCCCCTCAGCTTCACGCCTGTGACTGAGACAGGAAGCTTCCCGCAGTCAGTCGACCTTTCCACCCGGGTCGAATCTCCCGGGACCGCCACCTCAGTGATCCTGAGTATAGCTCAGAGGATGCTCGCCTATCTGGGGTCCACCGGCTACTACGGCTATGGCTACGGTTATTCTCCCGGATTGAGCCAGATTCTTACAGATCAGAAGGAACTATACACATTCTGGTGGGTGAATGGTCCCCTAGCCAATGGTCAACCAGTCGAGATCCTAACTGGATACTCTAGTGTCTCGGGAAACGAGATCGTCAGCCTGGGACCCGGCAACAACCACGATGCTTGGATTGTGGAGTCGGAACTCTCACAATCTCTTTCCGTCACTATTCCACCGCTAAGCGGGGTTGGTGGATCGAGCGATACGAGCTTCAAGCTGGACTTAAGATTCGACTACGATAAGGCAAGCGACCTCCTCCTCCGCTCAAGCGCCGTGATCTCGGTGAAATCCACTCAGACTCAGACGTACAATCCCGGCGACTATCTTTGTGGAGCCTCAGGCTGCTTCCCCGTATCCGACGCTGTTACTGTGACCCATCACATGGACGCAAGTATCCCGGTCACTCTGCAACTAAAGTCAACGAACCTCGACCTGTCAAAGAGGACGCCGGCTGGATCGATTGGAAACGGCCAGACATCTACGGGCGGCCCAGGCGGAACCTCCGGAACCACAACACTGCCTCCAGTAACATCCCTCTGGGTCTACGCTAGCATCGGAAGCATAGGAGCTGGTGTAGCGGTGACGCTTGGCTGGCTGCTTCGAAGACGTGGAAGAATGCGAGCGCCCGTGCCACAAGCGGCACCACTCCTAGGTGCGAACCCCACACTTACCGGCACCTAGTGCACTCGCGCTGTGATTTCAGATAGGCCGGTCAGGATAGAGAACATCCCCGGACTACGCTTCAGCTTTCCTTTCCTCTTGGAGGTCATGGTATGATTCAACAGCTTCTCTCGCGACAAAGGCTAGGATAATTCCGGTCGCAAAATAGTCAGCCCACCAGAGTCCTAGAAAATATTCTGCGAGAAGTCCGCCGAGGAGGGCTGTTGCCATGAAGAGACATGTGACTGATTCTATGGCATCCATTGAGAGGGCGAGTGACCGGGTCTCACGGCCTATCCGTTTCTTCAGGATGTAGAGATAGGGCATCACTATCACTGCTCCAACGGCAATGGCGATTCCTAGTGGCGATCCCTCAGGTTTCAACCCTGTGAGGTAGGAATAGAGTGCGCCTAGCCCGATGACGGGAATGAGAGCGAAAAGCAACGCGCTGGTCAATTGCTCCGTTCTTTCGGTGTGAGTTCCATCCGTGCCGCCTCTCGAGCGATCCCCACGCAGACCCCTCAAGACCACCAGTCCCGAGATCAATTCTATCAGACTGTCTCCGCCAAAAGCAAGAAGAGCAAAACTTCCCGCGATCAATCCGACACCGATCGACCCAAAGACTTCAACTGCCATCCAGCCTGAGCTGAGGTATTCGATTCTGATCCCGTTTCCAATCCTCCCGTGCCGCCATGACTGATGGGCGGTGGTGCAGCAGCATGAGGCACAGTTGGAACAATCCGCGACCGTCTGGCAGGTCTCGCAGGATGTTTCGGAGCAACCACAGGTCTGGCATGCCGAAGACGAATGGCTTCCAAAGGTCAAAGCAAGGACTTGCATCTAACCGTTCCTCTCGGCTTATTTCCTTAACGCTAGAAGCCCAGGGTCAAACATGGTGTAACCATAAGCAGGGTAGTCTGGCAGACCGAGAGGAGATCAAGAGGCTCATCGTCGAAATACCACTCGTCTGAAGGTTTGACACCGATCAAAGAGGAGAATAGGCTGGGCTGTCGAACAACAACTACGCGGCAAATCCCCAGCGCTCTTTCCGCAGAACTTGGACGAGTTATTACTGTGAACGATTTCTTCGTTAGACCGACCATGGGCGGAAGGGAGTGGGAAGAGAGCTAGCGAAACGATTAGTGAAAGAGTGCAAACGGATGAAGATAGATGAGATCGGGCTCGAAGTTCTCCCCGGGAACAAACCGCGACGGCCTTCTGGAATTCGGTGGGCCTGCGACAGGCTGGGTATCGGTAATGATTATTGACCCGCAAAGCCTATTCGTTCCCTTCGCAACGTAAAGTGATAGATGCGGAAACGATTCTGGATTCTCGCATTGTTTCTCCTCATTGTTGTCGCGTCAGCATTAGCCTATTTTCCATTGACCCAACAGCCATCTAATCGCCATCGCATCTCCTGGGAGAATGCGATTGCAATCCTCAACACGGGTCAAGTGATACGTGTCTTTCAGACGCACCACTTAGATGTTACACTGACGTTGAAGAATGAAACCGTTTTGACGACCAGAGAACCGACCATTGACGCCGTATTCCATGAAATCGTGAGATGCGGTGATCCTTGCCAAAACATCGTGAGAGGGACAGAATAGAATGACTAATGATCGCGTCGTCTCCGGTTAGACGCCGCTGAGCATTTGAAGATGATACGAAGTGGAACTTGAGCCCCAGCCAGTAATCAGTTGGAAGAGCGTTATTGGATTTGTGGGATGGCTCTTGCTGTTAGCCGGGGCTTTCCTCGTCGTATTTGGCTGCGGCAGCCTGATAGGTAGCTCGTGCAGCTCACGTTTGGTCATCAGGTCCTTAGCCGCGACGGGTGCTGGAGCATTCCTCTTACTGACCAGATGGGTAGTATGGGGAGACGAAGATGGATCAAGAGGAAGATCCTCTCCTAGGTCCAGACTAAAGCAACTTCTGCGGAAAGCAGTTACCTACGCAATACTCGGAATCCTCCTAGCGGTATTCCTCGCGATCGGATTCGTCTAGAAGTGTCAGAAGGTTTTCATTATATCGGAACAGTCCTGCACCGGCGAATTCACGCGTGTTAGATTGAAGCTTGACTAGAGGGTGTTTTCGTCCTGATCGTTCGACGCAGAAGAGAGAGGGAGACAATCGCGGTCACGATCCCATAAAGCACATGAAGCACAAGTGAACCTCCTGCGAACGTTGCATTGGTCAGGTCCTCCGGGACAAGAATCCCTGTAACCGGGACGTAGACGACTATCCAGATTGCGATGCCTCCCAGTATGCCGACCCAGACAGCCTTCTTAGTCGTGGTCAAGGCGAACCTTCGGATTGCCGCCGTCGCTCCGACGAAGAGTGAGCCTGCGATTATCCCCACTAGGAAGTGAAGTGTCCATCCTCCGAGAACTGAAGAATCGCCAAAACCCATTCTCTTCGCGATGGTCGTGTAGAAGAGCTCCTGATTCATCGCTATTGCACCAATCTCTCCAAGAATGCCTAGCACGATTGATCCGATGAAACCGGCTATCGCGCCTGCTCTCAGTCCTTTGGATATGGAATAGGTGATTGGCTGCATAAACTCAGGTTCCGAGGGATTCATATTAAAGACCGAGAGTCTTCATGCATCAGATAACCTATAGTGCTAATAGTCGCGATCTTGGTTTTTCAGGACGCTCGCTAGAGCCTTGAACTTAACGACTCATGCGGCATTGGGGTTTGTGCTCGGGATCGCGATATTTCGAAATGTGGAAATTGCCCTAGTGATGATGGTTGGGGCATTCATTCCGGACCTCGATCGAGAACACCTGTTCATTGCACGAAAGAAGTGGGCTGAGTTGCAGCTGCATAGAGCTCTCTTTCACAATTTCTTCTTTTTGGGTGGACTGTACTTTTTCAATCCGTATCTTGCCATCGGAGCATTCACTCACGTGATGTTGGACATGGGTACCACTGCCACCGACCGCGGAGCGGAAGTATTGTTTCCCGTGACCCGACTTGTCAGAGGCTTCCTCTGGGACATAGAGGCGAAGACGCAGAAGAAGGACATGAAATTAAAGTGGTGGGTTGAAGACCCCTGGAGACTCCTCAAGAAAACGTCCGATAGGGATCTCTCGGAGCCTGAAGATCAGCCATGGGGAAGGTTCTATGGGCCTTTCAAGAATAGCAGGATCGTTGACTGGGGGATATTTTTTGGCTCGATCATCTTTCTCATTCTAATATACGCGTCAGATCAAATTGCCTTCTTTTCGACCGGAGGGCTTTCTGGTTACACTCTCATCTCGCTTATTGGAGTCTTCATATTCTATGGGTTGGGCGAGTGGTGGAGGAGGAAGCTAAGCAAGCGGTATTCAGCAAGCCATCTTAAGTGGCTGGTCTTGACGATCTTGATCATCGGGCTGGTTATTTTCTTGCTGGGCTTGACCTATCTGTATAGCCCGGCTCAGATACCGACAATCATCATAGTGGAAGTAGTGATAAATGGCATCATCGCAGGAACTCTTGGCCTAATCTTCGCATATCTATTCGTTCGATTTCGAGACAAGCATAGTATCACTGCCTAAACAATGATCTAGCCTGGCTCTACTCATGGTCACTAAGGACCCTGCCATCAACTGGCTCTTAGAGTCCGGTGACCCCTCGATCCGTTATCTCACTCTCACAGAGATCCTCGATAGACCGGCGGACTCGAAGGAAGTTCTGGTAGCGAAGAGACAGATTCCTAACGGACCGATTGTGAAGAAGCTTCTCTCTGGTCAGCGGGCTGATGGTGGTTTCGGGGTCCATCCCTACCAGAAATGGACAGGCGCACACTGGCGTCTCGTCTCTCTAGTCGAACTCGGAATACCCCCCGGGATTTCGGCCGACGGTCAAGGCAACGGATCTTGTTCTGAAATGGTTGCTTGGTGAGGCTCATCTTCGCAATGTTCCCAAGATCAATGGACGATATCGGAGATGTGCGTCTCAAGAGGGTAACGCGCTGGCAACGTGTAGCCGACTGGGTCTCGCAGAGGACCCGCGAGTTGCGAAGCTTGCCGAGTCACTGGTCGAATGGCAGTGGCCTGATGGAGGATGGAACTGCGACAGAAGACCGGAGGCAGACCATTCATCGGTCAACGAATCTCTGTCGACTCTCTGGGGCCTTGTCGAATACCAAAGGGCGACAGGAGATCAAGAATATTTGAAGCCGATTGAGAAAGCGTCGGAGTTCTTTCTCGAACATCATCTCTTCCGTTCGGACCATACGGGAGAGATCATTCACCCGAGCATGGTTGAACTACACTATCCACTGTACTGGCACTGCGACATTCTACAAGAACTCATCATACTCTCACGAGCAGGAAAAATAGACGACCCACGAACCAAGGAGGCACTGGATATTGTCGAGAAGAAAAAGGGTCCCGATGGAACATGGCATGCGGACGATCATTACTGGAATATGAGACGGACACCACTGAATAAGACGAAACTGCTGGTGTCTAACGTCGAAGCAGTGAACTGGGGACGAAAAGGACCTAACAAAATGATAACACTAAACGCCCTACGAGCCCTCAAAGCGGCAGGACGGAACTGAAGTCGGATGGGAACGGAAAACCCTTCGACCTAGCTAAACATAACCGGGCTTGCCCGTTCATTCCGGATTCTTACGGTCACCAGCAGGTGTCCTCCGCTGTCGAGACCGCGTCGGTAGGTTGCTCGGGATGGGCGTATTTCCGAGGCGTAACGGTGCGTAATCGGCTGATACGTGAGGACATGATCCTCACGTCAAGCTCCAGCTCTTCGATGACTAGTTCTCCAATCTTTGTCTCCCTGTATGTTGTCGCAATGAGCCTTCCGCAAGTACTGCATGCGTGAAGATTCACGCGAGTGAGTTTGTGGGAGTGCTTGTCAGATTCGGAGGCTTCTTCTTCCTTCACCTGCACTTCGTAGATCCCAGGTCTTGTGCTCGCGGGACATCACACACACGGACCTCGATAGACTGATTCTGTGCTATGACGTGAGCTTTTGAAATCCTGTCTGAGCTGGTTCCCCTGCAACAAGTTCTTCGGACCCTGGAACACGAACTTGCACAGTCCTCTCTTCAAGTAGAGACCTCCTCGATGCCTCCAGGAGTCTCACTACTCCAGCTCCGATGCCTCCGTCGGATAGGTTCGAGTAAGGTTCGGATGCCGAGTTGTTCTCAACGCATCTGGCGAAGTGGATGATCTCTTCCTGAAGTGTGTTGCTGGGAATAGTGGATATTGTCTCTGTCTTGTCAGATCGTTGAAGGACTAGCTTCTGATCTAGACAGTCCAGCCGGGCAACTGCGTCGCTTCCTACCACTGTTACATCTCTATGCTTCTCCGGGTCTAACCAGCTGAGCTCGATGTTCGCGTTAACACCATCGATGTGTTCGGCTGTGATAAAAGCGACCTCGTCGCCGGCTCCTCCTCTGTAACCTCTACCTCTGCACGAGATCTTTGTCGGCCACGTCCCAAGAATATTGTTGCAAATATCGAACGGGTGCGGACCGAGGTCGGTTATGACATCACGGTCTTTTTGGGGTGGTAGGTAGCCTGTCCACTGGAGACGGAGGTAGTAGATGTCCCCCAGGAGTCCGCTTTGGACTATGCGTCTTAGCTCGTTGAGTCCATTGTTGAACCTGTGAACGTGTCCGACGGCGAGGACTCGGCGTTTTGCCTCCGCGAGTCTAACTAACTCGTCAGCTTCCCTTGACCGAAGGGCTAGGGGTTTCTCGACGAGAACGTGTTTCTTTGATCGGAGAAAGTTTGATGCGACTTCGAAGTGCGTGCTGTTTGGTGAGCAGATGTGAACGGCGGACGTCGCGGAATCTGATAGTAAACCCTGATAGCTTAAACGATAGTCTAAGGGGCCGAATTCTTTCCTGCATTGCTCAAGCATAATGGGTGAGTTGTCAACAACCGAGCATAGCTCAACTCGGCCGGTAGTGCGGGAAACATTCAGGATTTCCCGTATTACCTTTTTCCCCCAATAGCCCGCACCGATCACGGACATATTCACTGGCATCATGTCTGACAGGTAATCGATGCCCTTTCGATATAACCGGGGCGTCTATGAAGGAACACAAGCTACCACATTGGGTTACAACCAAGGTTCTTTACAGGAAGTTACTTTGTATTGACAAAGATGCATCTGGACTTTTGGTCTTGAGATAGTCGCTTCTTCGCGTTAGAGAGCTATCTGAAAGGAAAAGGAAAGCGGGGTGGTTTGCTGGTCGGCTTTGGTCACAGCAGGCTGACCGTAACTGTAATTGTTGCCGAGTGAGATATTGTTCCACTGTTCGCTGTGACAGTGATCATGTAGGTTCCAGGTGTTGTCAGTAGAGAGGATGAGACGGTCATTGTTGACGCACCTGTTCCGTTTGCGGCGAGAACCACATTGGCTGGGCTGAAGGAAGCCGTTGGCTGTACGAGGGAAAGTGATGCGGTTGTATCCGATGGGGCGATCGAGGCCGAGAGGTCAAGTGTTCCAACGAAGTCATTGAGGCTGCTGAGAGCTATTGTTGCTGTTCCTGAAGATCCGACTGGGACTGTCATGGTCGTTGGGCTGGAGGACATGCTGAAATCCGGGGGTGCGCCGGTCGAAATTCTCCATGCTGTGAGCGGGTGCAGTTCCCATGATGAGTATCCATGTCCCGAGCTTGAGGGGGGGTGCCATGTTACGAATCCCTGAACATCTATCTTCTGGCTTGAGGTGAGTTTGTCGAATGTTGAGTTGTCGCAGGCGGTTCCTGCGCCACAGTAGCCTGAGGCCATCCAGTCTCTATCGATCTCGAGCCTTATGCAAATCTTCGGATTAGGATTCTCTAGAGTCTCACAGTTGCCCGTGTACTCTGCTGTGTCCTGGAAGACCCCGTAAGCGTTGCAGAATGTCTGACCGCTAGGATAGATGCCTCCACCGTTCGTCGGTGTATACCTCTGTCCACATTTCCCGCCTAGGGCCCCGTCCTGGACGATGGAGCCTGTTGTCAGTGAGATTCCATGGATCTCTACGAAGGTAGGAGCCATTGTGCCGTTGACATTAGGGGCCATACATGGTGGATGGAGGGAGGATTCGTCTGTCCCGTTGAGGACTCCGAACGGTCCACCAGTTTCAAGCGCGCCTTGTGTTGACGAGTTGAATTGGTTTCCTATGACCTGGTGGACAGTTGCCAATGTCGCTTGACAGGTTACATTGGGGTTCCATGACGGGAAGTTGCCTGGAGTAATCGTCATTCCGCTGGCTGAATGTGCGGCGAACAGGACTGCAGAGACTGCCAAGGCAGCCAAAAGCAAGGTCGCGGTAATTGGTAATGTCCTAGTTCGCTTATGATGGGTTTGAGTTGCGGTTTGCAGTATTGTTGCCATCCCTATTTCCAACAGAAGAGAGGCGGCTGAAGTATTTGTCCAGTCTGTCTACAAGAGCCTAGAAGGTAACACAACCCGCACACAATGTGACACAGCCGACCACGCTGGAGATCGCCTTGGAACGAAAATGGGAGTAGTTCCGGCGGCGGGTACTCGAGGGATTGCTGTCTTCCCAGATCCATCCTATCCTCACGTCAAGGAGACTGTGATGGTTACTGTGGTGGAGTGGGATAATGTCCCGCTGTCAGCTTTGATGGTGACCGTGTAGGTGCCAGGTGTCGTGAGGAGAGATGTGGAAACTGATAGGGTCGAAGTAGCGGATCCGTTTCCAGCAATGTTTACGCTAGTAGGGCTGAGGGAGGCGCTCGGTGCGAATGGGGAGAGAGATGCGGTTGTGTCTGCAGGCGCGACCGAAGCTGCGAGGTTCACCGTTCCCGTGAAGTTGTACATACTCTGTAGAGTTATGGTGATAGATCCAGATGAGCCGGGTGTAAGGGTAGCGCTCGTTGGGTTGGCTGAGATGCTGAAGTCAGGGGGTGCCCTCGTGATGGCGAGCGTCACAAGTAGAGTATGGGTCAGTCCTCCGCTCGTCCCTTTGAGGGTAACTGTCCAGTAGTTATACACAGGAGCGGATGGCGATGCTTGGATTGTCAGTGTTGACGTCGCTGACCCGCCTGGGGTTATCGAAACGCTTGGAGGGTTGAGTGTCACGGTAGTGGTGTTCGCGATTTTGGACGTCACGAAGGTTGAGAGTGTGACGGTACCATTGAAACCATCGAGACTGGTTACGGCAACGGTTGCTGTTGAGGATGAGCCTTGTTGTACACTTAGCTTGTTGAGGCTCATTGATAGGCCGAAGTCTGGCGTTGTGCTATTGGAGAACCTCCAGGCTGAGATGGGATGAATCTCCCAGCCGCTGTAACTGTGCCATGAATCGTTGAGATGCCCAGCGTCCCAGTAGACGAAGCCTTGGACGTCAAAGAGTTGGCTGGTGACCGGTGGGTTTTGCGGTGCGATACCGGCCGACTTCCACGCCTGGTCTATCTCCATGTGCATTTGACAAAGATTGACGTCCGAGCTGGCGCACTTTGGATCTTTGAAGTTGAATGTTGTGTCGCAGAAGTTCCCATTGGGATACTGGGCACAGTCCTCTACGACGTAGGTTAGCGTGAGCATTTGGACTCCATGGACTTCCACAAACGTTGTGTTCCCGTTCACAGTGCATGGTGGGGAGTTAGATCTCTTGTTGGGAATGCCAGGTATGAAGCCGCCTCCTGCATATGTCGCCCCGCCGTTTGCGTTTGGCTGGCTGCCGATTATCCCTTCTATACTTGTCAGAACTGCAGAACAAGGGACGGCCGGGTTCCACGATGGGAGCTGGCCGGGAGGAACGGTAGTACCATTGGCGATGTACGGGTGCACCGCGAACAAAGCTCCCAAGCCGATGATAACAACTAGCACCAACGCTCTGATTACAAATCTTGTTTGCTGTGGGCGAGACATGGCTGTCCTATCCTCCATTCAATGTAGTCAGGTTCTAAGCCGGTTTACCGGTGCTTGCAGCAATTGATCTCGTTGACCAGGGTAAATTGAATGGTGCATCAAATGCGGTGCGAGCTCTCTCTGCGCCATCGAAGACGAATTCAACCTCGCTTCCATCGAAGATGGAGTTACTTCGAGATTCTCTCTTACCCACTCAGGCACAATGACCGCTCGAAGAAGTTGCTGCACAGTGACATCTCTTCTCTTGGCCTCCAACGCTAGCAGCCTGAACGTGCCATCCCCCACGGATAATATGAACTTGGCCAATGCTATGCACCAGACCCCTCTCGAGCGACCTCGGCATTTGCCCCTCTCGTCTTGTATTCACAGTGGATTTGTCGAGGAACTCTTCCCTTGACCATGACGATGATATTGTAGTCTACACCCACGCCTCTGAGGGACTGGACGAAGCTGTCAAACTCGTCTAGTATCTCCTCCTCTTTTCGGGCCCATGTCTGTCCCTTCAGTCTCATGTAGGCAGTCCACTTGTAGTTCTCCTGGATTCTGTTTCGTATGTCGCTCATCAATTATCCCGCCATGGTGTCAGTCGGATCGACATTCACTGAGCATGTGCAGCAGTGTTCGAAGCAGAGCCGGCAATTATCGCATGTTAGACTCGTGGTTTCTAGGCATGAAGGGCAGCTGTTAGGATCCGAGTCTTGATCGAACATCATTGTCATGAGCCATTCCTCTTGTCTACTCTTCCTTCGACTTTGAAATACACGTCTCGATCGTTCATCCAATCTCCCCGGACTTGTTCGTCACTGATATCAGTGTACACTCCGTCGAGCCAGACTCTTGCGTCTAATGATTTTGA
>WNGM01002814.1_pt1 | contig 13964 bp, 14 predicted proteins | sample 5400571 | NCBI WGS metagenome assembly WNGM01 (sample SAMN13153378, study PRJNA577476) | soil metagenome | isolation source: 100 cm soil or saprolite under Garry oak tree replicate 2 | place: USA:California | collected 2016-06-15
ACGCGTCTTCCATGCGCTGGACGCCTGAGGGCATCGATGCTCTCTTGCCTCTGCGCACCTCCGTTCTCAACGGTGACTACGACTCGCTCTGGCAGCAAGAATATGCTGCCTGATTGCCTACAACTAATTCATACACCCTTGAGCACGGGCAAGCGCCGCCTCTTCTGCGCGGAAAAAGCGGGGATTGGCGATTTCTTCTCCGGTCGAGAGGTACGCGAACGTTTTCAGACCCACATCAATGCCAACTTCCTCTTCTGAAACGGGCAGACCCTTCTCTTGCACCTCCTTCTCAGACAGTTCAACGCTGATACTGACAAACCAGTTTCCTGTGGGGGCCCGTTTAACCACGGCCGTTTTCGGTGTGCCTGTGATCGCCCGATGCATAATCATCTTGACATGCCCTAATTTCGCAAGCACCAGTGTTCCCCGGTTCTTCTTGCCACTGTCCAGCACCTTGAAGCTATTGCCGTATTGTTTGAAAGTGAGCGAGTGATAGCGAAACCGGGATTTAAACCTGGGATAGCCTGGTGGGGCACCGTCTTCCAGGCGTCGAAAAAAGGCGTCAAATGCCAGATCCACCCGGTTGACGACATCCTGGAGCACCTGAGATGGCACCTCGGCCAGTTCTGGGCGCACCTCTTTGCATCCAGGCAGTTCGCTACATTGATCCTCATAGCAGAGGGAGACGCCAGCCATGCGATAGGCGCTTTTGCGTTCATCCAGGGCCGCATTGTACACCTCACAGCACAACCCGAGCCATACCTCCAGCGTTCGCGTTTGTTTGCGCGTCGGATAAAGCCGGAACAGATACGTTTTGGTCGGCTTTTTGGCCGTTGATGGCTTCTCTCGCTTAGACATGCTTCTGCGGCTCGATGTACTGCTTGATAATGCTCAGCGGAGTACCGCCGATCGTGCCCACAAAATACGAGTTCGTCCACAGGGTTGGCAGTTTCCGTTTGAGCACCGGAAATTCCTGGCGCAGCGAACGAGAAGAACGCCCTTTGATCAATTTTACCAACCGATGAATGCCAAACTGGGGATCGACACTCACCAGCAAGTGAACATGATCGGGCATGACTTCCAGTTCCTCGACCTCTGCCTGATGTTCCTGGCAAACTTGCCCGATGATTTCTTTCAAGCGGGTTTCGATGGCCTGCACCAGAACCTTCCTCCGATATTTCGGACACCAAACCACGAGGTAATGGCAAGTATAGAATACGTTCCGTTTGCTTTTGTAGGTATCGATCATATGTTCCAGTATAGAGCAGAATGCTATCTACGGTCAAGAGCAGGCGTTCTTAACCGACATGGCCCCAGTTCCCCTGCCCCAAAAAGGAACGCACCTTTCATCCCCATGGCTGAAGCACAGGGGCTTTCAGGCGCGGAGTTCGGTAAAATCAGGAGTTCTCACACGAAAGCTCCGCAAGGCAATCGGTGGCCGGTTTTCTTTGTCATTTCGCTTCTATTTGCCAATGGGTGATTGTTGCATCTATCTCCCGCTAAATAACACAATGTCTTCGCAACCCACCGCAGTCCCTATAGATGTGGAAAACAGGTGCAAGCATGTGGATAAGGAGCGTTCGATTCTACCGTTGCTCACTGTCCAGTTTGTCTTGGGCGCTTCTGCGTTGAGCGGGTTGGCGTACTTCGAGAAGCCCACGGGCTGCCAGCAGCCGTTCCAGGGCCGAAACGTGTTTGGGTTGCGGCAGAATGATAACTGCTTCATCGCTGTGGTGTTGCGATCAACTCTTCCAGCGAACGGGAGATGAGCACTGGCTGCGTCGCCTCTATCCCAAAGCTGCAGCCTATTTACGCTGGTGGTTAGAGCACCGCACAGATGTCGAGGGGTGGTTGGTCTATGCCTGCTCCTGGGAAAGCGGCCAGGATGTCTCCAGTCGCTTTGGGCCGCAGCAAACCGGCGGCACCATTATCCAGCACGTGCGTCCGGTGGACTTGCAAGCCAGTATGGCCCAGGGTGGGGCTATCCTGGCCCACTGGGCCAATATCCTGGCCTCAGCAAAAGAGGAACCGCCAGAGACATCCTTGCCAGCGGATTACGCTGCCGAAGCGACCTTCTGGCAGGACATCGCCAATGCGTTTACCGTGAAGACCCGCCTGATGTGGCGGGACGGATGGTTTCGCGACTATGACGCGGTAGCGGGTGAGTGGTCAACGCAACAAGATGCCATGCACCTGGCCCCGGTTTTCTGTGGGGCCGCTGACCGGGGCCAGGTGGAGCAACTGCGCCGGTTCCTGGCGCAGCCTCCTATGCATAGCTCAGGCTGGGCTCCCCTCTCCTGGCCACCCGTCGTTATGACCCTGGTAGGAGCAGCAGCCGCAGCCAGGATGCCCCTGGATGCCGCTGAACTGGCGTATCGCTTTATCGATGCCTCCTACCGCAGTACGGATAGTCGTCAATTGGATGAGCAGGGCGGTTTGCCGGGCGTGACCCGCGAGTATCGCCAGACGGTCACAGTGGGCAAATGGGGCAAAATAGACTACGTGAATGGCGGGATCGAGGGCTATGGTTGGGGCGCCTTGAGTGTCCATTTACTGCTGCGGTATCTACTGGGATTGCGGGAGGAAGAGGCTGATAAGATCACCATCGCTCCTGTGTTGCCTCAAATACTACGGCGTGTCGGAGCAATTTATCGCGTAGAGCCTGTGCCGTGGGGTAGGTATGTGTTAAGTATTGAGTGTACCGTGCGGGATGCGAAGAGGTATAGACTTCGCCTGCGGTGTGTGGTCCCGGCAGCAGGAGAAAGCCTGGAGAATGCGAAGGAGAGAGCCACACAGCAGGAAGTGGAGGAACATGAGTGTGTGTGGGAAGGAGTGTGGGGAGAAGGTCGCACACTTCGACTCCCAAGACTCACCTCAAATCTTTGAAATCACTGCACCAAAGCCATATGAAAGTGGCTCTAAAGGCCTTCACCGTCTCCTCAAAGAACATCTGCACCCCGTGCTCGCGATGGAAGGCCTCGAAGGCTCGGCCTACCTGCTCTTCTAGCACATGGCACAACGGCGTTTTGAATGACTCGACCACCGTGACTTCCACGTCGTGATGGCGCAGTGAGGCCGCCACCTCGCAGCCAATGAAGCCTATACCCACGATCACCCCCGCCGACCTTTCGCGCTTTCCGCACGGATGAGATCAGCATCAACCACGGTGCACAGGTCGTAAATACCCTCCAATTCCATACCGGGGAGACGGAACCTGCGGTTGCGCACGCCTGTCGCAACTAACACCTTGTCATAATGTATACGATCTCCATCCTCCAGCTTGACCACCTGATGGCGCGGGTCCACCTGTATTGCCCGTACGCCCAGGCGTGTCTGGATCGTGTGTTCTACATAAAAGGTGAGCGGCTTGAGCAAGGCCTCCTCGAACGGCTTCTTGACCTGGAGATTTCGTGGCAAAAAAAGTCAGCCTCTCAGCGTCTTAATAATGAATTATCGGATTTGGTATAAGAAAGATCTGCCATCTCCGTAGCTGAAAAATGGAGCCCGTATCGTCTCCAGAGTGGATAGAGAAAGAATATGCTGAAAATAGATGGCAATCATCATCGACAGAATGGGCAACAGCCTGAGCGCTCCCTCCATTTCGATTTCGCGGTCACTGATCCCTGGCATGTCCCCTGGATCATGAGTGAATTGGTTGAGGGCTTTGATAAGCTTGCTCATCTGCCCCCATCTGTCGCGATTCTCGGCTCTTCACGCGCAAAGCCCGGAGATGCTGCCTACCTTGCAGCCGTGGAGACAGCCCGCCAGCTGGCACAGGCTGGCTTTGGGATTATTACAGGCGGTGGTCCCGGCATCATGGAGGCGGCCAATAAGGGTGCACAAGAAGGCGGTAACACCTCAGTTGGCTGCACTATTGAGCTGCCCCTGGAGGAAAGACCGAACTCGTACCTCGACATCTCACTTGGTTTCCGCTACTTTTTTGTACGCAAAATGATGTTTATCAGATACGCCAAAGCGTTTGTCGTCTTCCCCGGCGGCTTTGGCACCATGGATGAGTTGTTCGAGGCCATGGTACTCCTTCAGACTGGGAAGCTGCGCCATTTCCCCGTCATTCTCTATGACTCAAGGTACTGGATGGGTCTCGTGAGCTGGATTCGTGAAACAATGCTCGGCTTTGGCAAGATTTCTCCAGAGGATCCCGAGTTGTTGCTCCTCTCCGATGATCCTCAAGAGATGTGCAGTATTGTGATTGCTGCCTATCAAGGCAACTCCCATCAAGAGGATGCGCATGCCTTGACCTATCAAGAACAATTGCTGCGCTGAAAGGAGCGTGCGGTATGACTTTGCTGGTCCTGTGTATCGTGCTCGCGATTGGCTTCACCGTCGGTTTCAACGTCATCTCACGCCTCAGTTTGTCAAAGACTAAGCATGAGTATGCGTATACCATCTTATGGCAGGTGTTTTGCGGCCTACTCTCCCTGCTTTTCCTCCCATTTGATCGGTTCTCCATCGTGCTCAATCCGCGTGTGCTGCTGCTGTTTGCGCTCTCGGTCGCGCTGTGGGCGCTGGTCGATGCATTTTTGTTTTCAGCCTTTAAGTTTGAAGAGGCCAGCGTCCTATCGGCCATTTTCCCGCTGAACTTTGTCTTCACCTTTGTCGTCAGCGTGGTATTCTTTAAAGCAGGGATCAAACCCACGATCGTGGTTGGTTTCCTCATCATCATGGTTGCCTCGTTGTTGATCGGGCTGTATCACACTCGCTTCCGTCCTTCAAAAGGCATAGTGTTTGCCCTCCTCTATAGTTTCTTCCTGGGAGCTGCATTAGGGTTGAACAGCGAAGTCGTCAAAAGCTTTTCCATTCCTCCCTATATGTTTGTGGCTTTCCTCATCCCGGCAGCCATCAACATATTTGTCTTCTTACGACCGAAAGTAGAGGAACTGCGTTATGAGCTACGGATGCAATGGAAAGCGATCCTGCTGAACGCCGCGGTCATGGATGCCTCCTTCTTTTTTCTGCTCAAAGCCTTTCAGCTTGGCAATGTCCCGCAAGTTGTGGCCTTATCGGCAAGCTCCACCCTGCTCACAGCCTTAGCTGGAATCGTGGTCCTGAAAGAAAACAAGCATATGACTCTGAAAATTGTTGCCGCGGGGCTGGCAACGCTGGGCGTTGTGCTTGTACAACTGTGATCATCTGGCCCGTTCGCAAAGGAATTAGACCTGCTGCTTAGGTACTGCCGTGGAAACCGTCTCAGCACGACGTAAGATGGTGAGAGCAAGGAGCGGGAAGATGAGAACCGATAGCAGTCCAGCGGCTATGAGGGCGGCCCCCGTCGCTTTTGTAATCAGGCCGAGTTCCAGGCCGATCTGCGATGCTGCAACGATGAACGAAAGCGAGGTTGCCTGCAAGAGTCCTGCCACGACTGACCGCCGACTGCCGACGAGTGGACGATAGAGCAGAGCGGGCACACCCCTCACAAGCAACAACGCCACAAGGAAGACTGGTGCGCGCAAAATAGTCGCAGGGCTTGAGATGAGCGCGGCCAGGTCGAAGCGGATGCCGCTTGTTACGAAAAAAACCGGAATAAAGACCCCGAAGCCGACCGCTTCAAGCTTCTGGCGAAATTGCGGGTGCGTCATCATCCGGTCTCCATCGACAAATCTCAGGATCACGCCTGCAACAAATGCTCCAAGAATGGTTTCGAGTCCGAGTAGTGACGCCAGCGCAACGAAGGCAACCAGCAGCATAAAAGCACCACGTACGCGAATCTGCGCCGTCGTGTCCTGGAGCCGCAGCAGTACTGCTGCTATGCGCATCGATCGCTCCAGTCGCAGCACGACAAAGGCAAGGCCAGCAGCCAGTAAGACGAAACCGCCAAGCAACACCAGTTTTGTCGTGGTGCTGGTTGCTTCACGTGAGAAGAAGAGCGAGAGCAGGATAATCGAGCCAAATTCAGCGAACATAGCACCGGCGATGACGAGCTGTCCGAAGTCCGAGTCGCTTTCACCTGCGTCCTTGAGCACCGGAATAACGATCCCCAATCCGGTCGCAACGAGGATAATTGCAATAAGCAGCGGTGACACCACCTGCCCAGCTACATAGAGCCCATAACCGACCAGCAATGCCAGGCCTAATGAAAGCAGGAACCCTGAACCAACGAATACTAAGAGGCGTCCTCTTAACCGCTCAAGTTCGACCTCCAGGCCGGCGAGAAAGAGCAGGAAGGCAAGTCCAAGCACTGAGAGAATGGAAATCGGCAGATCGACCTTGACCCAACCAAGCACAGACGGGCCAATAATGATGCCGGCTACTATCTCGAGCACAATGGCGGGTAAACGGCGTGCTGGAGTAAGACCGAGCAAGAGCGGTGCCAGGAAAGCAACGATGGCGACAATGAGCAATCCAGAGAACGAGACATTTGGCATAACAACCTCACATCTATGTGGTAACTCTCAAGGTACTCCTTCAGCGAAATAGTCTGAGTTAGCGTCTATTTGTTAGAGCTTAGCAAAGTGGAGGTTTTTCAGCAAGGGTCCAAGTAACCTCGACAAAAGAGCTTGATATCATGTATGATTGTATAGAGGAGAGAGATCATGAGTAACGTGCCAATTGCCGATTATGCTTTACTGTCAGACTGTCGCTCAGCCGCGCTGGTCAGCCGCGCGGGTTTCGTTGACTGGCTGTGTTTTCCTCGCTTCGATGGGCCGTCGGTCTTTGCCCGGCTGCTGGACGAGCAGGCAGGACACTGGTCCATCTGCACGGTTGGCGCTTCCGAAGTGAGCCGGCGCTACATTGAAGGGACGATGGCACTTGAGACGACTTTCCGCACCCCAACGGGCAGCGCAGTCCTGGTCGACGCGATGGCTATCGGGCGCAATGAGCGCGGACACGAACTGGGCGTCGACTCGCCTGGAATATTGCTTCGCTCTGTATCGTGCCAGAGCGGCACTGTGGAGATAGAGCTTGAGTATGCGCCCCGCTTCGAATACGGCCTCATCTTCCCCTTGCTTAGGCCAATTGAGGGAGGCATTCTTGCCCGTGGTGGCGCAGATGTCCTGGTACTATCCTCACCGATGGCGTTGTCTATAGAAGGCTCGACCGCACGCGCTCGCTTCACCCTCCAGAAAGGTGAGCAGGCGAGCTTTGCACTACAGCACCGGGCGAGCTGGGAGAAAACTCCGGGGGTGTATACCCAGGCGGCGATCACTGACTACCTGCATGACACGGAGGTGGGGTGGCGTACCTGGTCAGAGCTGCATCAGAGATACGAAGGACCGTGGCGGGATCTGGTCCATCACAGCGGCCGTGTGTTGCAGGCGCTCATGTACCGTCCTACGGGAGCCATCGTCGCCGCACCCACCACCTCGCTGCCCGAGTCCATCGGTGGAGAGCGCAACTGGGATTACCGCTACACCTGGATTCGTGATGCCTGTCTGACGCTGGAAGCCCTCTGGGTGGCTGCCTGTCCTGATGAGGCACACTGGTTCTTCTCCTGGATGGCTGGTGCAGTGGCAACCCAGATCCGGCGAGGCGTTGATCTTCAGATTATGTTCGGAGTTGGCGGGGAGCGCGATCTGAGCGAACGCCCGCTCAACCACCTGGCTGGATGGCGTGCCAGCCGACCGGTGCGCATCGGCAACGGTGCCTGGAATCAACGACAGCTTGACGTCTACGGTGAGCTCCTCGGTGCGGCGCACCGCCTGCGCGACCAGCTCAGTGAACTCGACGAGGTCACGCGCCACTTCCTGGTCGAGGTTGCCGACGCCTCGGCAGCACGCTGGCGGGAGCGCGACCAGGGCATCTGGGAGGTGCGCGGAGATCCCAGGGATTTCCTGTATTCAAAACTCATGTGCTGGGTCGCACTTGACCGCGCCATTGAGCTCACCGATATATTGAATGCGCATGACCGGATCGATACCTGGACAGCGACACGTGAGCAGATCCGCGACGCCATTCTCATGTATGGTTGGAGCGAGAAGGCTGGAGCGTTCACCCAGTCGTTTGGCTCCGATGACCTGGATGCCTCCACGCTGATGATGCCGATTGTGGGGTTCCTGCCCGCCACCGACTCACAAATGCGATCCACCATAGACGCGATCGCTGAGCGGCTCACCGATGAGCATGGACTGGTCTACCGCTACCGCGCATCCGATGGACTGGCTGGCGAAGAAGGGACATTCCTGCTCTGCACGTTCTGGCTTGCCCAGGCGCAGGCACTGGCCGGGGAGGTCGAGCAAGCCAGGAAGACATTCGAACAGGCGGTTGCCTATGTGAATGACGTTGGCTTGCTCGCCGAGGAGGTAGACCCGGCGAGTAACGAGTTGCTGGGCAACTTCCCGCAGGCATTCAGTCATATCGGCCTCGTGAATGCAGCCTGGGCCATCTCGCAAGCGGAGTGACAATTGCCAGACCCCTGGGGCTTTGCTGGCCGTAGGAGCCTTTCGCCTCCTTAGAGACAAGGAAGACAAGAACATGATGAAGCCGACGCATTGTTATGACGAAGCTTGAAGTGGTCGACCTGGTAATCCAATGGCAGTCAGGATGGCAAAGCCAGTAACGGCAATGACGAGGACATCTACCGCGATAATCCCCGTACGAGTTGAGCCACCTGTTGTCGCTACAACTCCGATAATCGCTCCTCCAAAACCAGTGCCAAGCGCTGATCCAAGTACAGAAGAGAGCTGCAAGGATGCTGACGCGGAGCCTTGCTGGTCAGTAGAAGCTGTTTCCAGGACAACGAGGCTGAGCGTCGAGTAAGCAAGCCCCATACCAAGCCCGGCAACTCCCCACGCCAATGGTGCTACCACTATCGAAACGCCTGGGATGAGAACGCTTGCTATACCAGCGAGGCCAAAGGCAATCAGCAGCAAGCCTGTAGTTACAAGGAGGCGACGCCCGTACCGAGGTGTCAGTTGTGCCTGTAACCACGACCCGGCAGTCCAACTCAAGGTAGCAGCTGTGAGTGTTACACCAGCTATGATCGAACTCTGACCACGTATGGAAATGAGCGTCAGTGGAAGAAAAGCTTCTCCTCCAAAGAAAGCCATACTGAGGAAACCAATGGTCGCGATGGCAGCGGGCATGCCCGCCTTTGCTCTCAGTGTACCAGGTGGAAGGAGACTGTGCAGGGATGGTATTCCTAATGCCAGACCCAGGGGAATCAACACAGTTGCCGCTGGAAGAGACCCGGTTTGTAATCCTGTCAGCGCCATTCCTGCCCCAATGGCCAGGCCAACGGCGGCAAAAAGACGATGAGCGTCTAAAGCCTCAGACGTCCTGGAAGGAGTAAGTTGTCTCAGGGCAGGGAGTACCAGACCTGTGGCAAGCGGTAACAGCGGCACCAGGCCCAGAAAGACCCAGCGCCAGCCCGCAAAGTCAGCGACGATTCCCGCTAGCGCAGGTCCGATGAGTCCCGGCACCACCCAGGCACTCGAAAGCACTGCTAACATACGTGGCTTCACCTCGTCTGCAAACCCACGTCCAACACACACAAGGGCGACCGAGGAGAGAAGACCCGCGCCAAAGCCTTGAACGCCCCGGCTCAGAACGAGCGTGATCATAGAGGAGGCCGTGCCAGCCAGAATGAGGCCAAGAACGAACAGTGCCACACCGATGATAAAGGGGAGGGCAGGTCCTCGCTTATCGGCTTGATCTCCAGCCAGGATGACGCCGACAAGAGTAGCCAGCATATAGGCGCTAAATGCCCATCCGTACAAACTCAATCCACCAAGGTTGGCAACGACTTTGGGGAGAATGGTCGCAACAGCAAGTCCCTCAAACGCTGGTCCTAGAGTGATAAGAATGAGTCCAAGAGTGAGCCGCCGGTAGCGTGGACTCCATACTCCCTCGGAGGTTGAGGCCAGTTTTTCTTGATATTCTAATGGGGGTAAAGGTCGCGACATTGAACATACCTCAATCTTGCTAGTTCTCCATAGAACAATACTACCATGAGGAGCAATGCATATGAGATATGAATAAGGAAAATGGCCGGCTTAGGAACGAAGCCGCAACCAGGTGAGTTACTCAATCTCCTGAACATTACGAGCTGTCAGGCCAGTTCTAGTCTCAACAAGCTCAAACTTCACCTGCATACCCGGCGTGATGGTGCGATAGCCCTGTCCAGGAAGAGCGGTAAAGTGAAAGAACACTTCATCGCCTGATCCCGCTCGTACGATCATGCCAACGCCCGCGTTGAGATCGAACCAGTGCACAACGCCTTGTGCTACCGGCAGACCGTTTGCACCGAGTGGCGGGGCGCCATTTGCCCACTCTTGCTGGGGAATGCGAATCTGCCGTACCTCTGGCGTAGTGTATGCTTCGTAGCGGTAATCAGAGCGCGTTTCCATGATGGTACGAAGGTCATGTCGCAGCTCCTCGGTGGTGGGTCGACCAACAAAATACCAGCCGTTATAGATGGCGTGGATGCGCAGGTCGGGCCGGAGCACAAATGTGTATGGCTGCGCACGATAGGCGTACTCTCCTTCCGTCTCGTCAAGAATGTTGATCTGCTTGATCACCGTCCGTTGCTCATCCGACAGGAAGGTCCACTGCGCTCCCAGACCGGCCCGAAACGCAGCCTGGACGAGTGGTGGGTCCGCACTCACTGCCACAAGTTTGCCGTAATTCACGGCCAGTTCGTGTTGAAACTCCACTAACTGCCTCATTTGCTGCTGATCGCGCGGGCAGAAGAACCCTCGAAAAAAGACGAGGATTAGCGGATAGCCGTCCAGGAATTCCAGATGTGTGTCAAGGAGGCTGGGCTTCGTGAAGTGCGTGAGTTGTGTTAATTGGTTCTGGTGATCCGGCAGGGCGATATCGGGAAATTGATCGTTCACCTGAAGATTGGTCGTCATAAGAGTACTCTCCTCATCAGAAGATGGATGGCTGTCCTTTCATCGGTTCAAAGCCAAGTTACATGCATTCTATTACCTGGTCTTGTTCCAGATCAGGACGTTACTGACAGTGGGGTGCAATACTCTCGTTTAACCGAGAGAATGGTTCTTGAGAAAGGTCGCCTTCGGCGACCGGAAAGATTTTTTGCAGGTTTTGCACATATGGCATTTCCGCAGGAAATGCCATATGTGCAAAACCTGCAAAAGAGAGGCAGCAGAGGCTCTGCCTCTGCCTGTACGAGACTATTGCCCCCGCAGTTAAAGAACTCCTCCCATATTTCTCCTCTTGGGAGTATACTACAGCCTGGTGACAGTATCATTGTACTGCCGACTTTAATGAACTTTAACGAAATATTCAGGGTAACGTAAACGGGGACGTGACGCCCGTAGGGCTCGATTGCCAAAGCGCAGTAGTAAGCGGTAGCGCTGTCATGCTGAGCGCAGCGAAGCATCTCTCTGCCCATCGAGAGAGACCCTTCGTTGCCCTCAGGGTGACAATCGAGGGCAGAGTAGTGTGCTCGAGGGTGGTGAGTCGAAGGGGAAAGTTTGAGTCGGAATGGTCCCCAGTAGCAAGAGTAGCAAGAGTAGCGAGAGTAGTGGGAGTAGCGGGGATTGCAGGTGAGCTGGCGAGGTTTGCAGCGGGATCGCTAGCAAGAGTAGTGAGAGTAGTGAGAGTAGTGGGAGTAGTGGGGATTGCAGTATTGTTTTCAGGAAATGGTGTTCCGGTCAACGGATGATGGTCATGAGAGGTGTAACTGATGTTGTTTTTGGTGGTGATCTGTTCTACGGAGGGCTGGTCAGGTGGGTTGTTAATGGTCATGGATTGAATTGTCCTTTCGGTGGGTGGAGTTCGTTTAACAGCGGCGCAGGGGAGAAGCGTAGAGGGTAGAAGCGTACGGGGGAGAAGCGTAGAGGGGAGAAGCGTACGGGGGAGAAGCGCACGGGGGAGAAGCGTGCAGGGTAGGAGCGCGCAGGGTAGGGACAAGCCCGATACCTGTCCCCAGACAGGGTTCCCCTACTATGGACGGTGATGTGGTATTTGCGTTTTTGGTGGGAGGTGGGGTGTTTTCATTCAATCGTTCGATCGGAAAGAGGGGTAGAAGATACTCTACTATTTTAAGTATACCAGAGGGGACAAATGCTGGTTGTTGGATTTCTGAGAGACACAGCCACTTTGCTTGACAGTATTCATACTCTTCGCTATATTCTTGTTAGGCAAGGTTCAATTTGAATGAATTGTGCTTGACAGTTTGATCAGCCACACAATGTCACCTTGAGCGAAGCGAAAGGTCTGTCGCGGTCGGCAGCGAGATCCTTCGCTGCGCTCAGGATGACAGGAAACGCTGCGTCACCTTGCGATGTTGCGGCACTCTTGTCCGGCAGCGAGATCCTGAGCGCAGCGAAGGATGACAGGGCTGGACCTTTCTAGTGCTTGAGGCACTGTCAAGTTCATTTGAAGCATGCCTTAGAAAAATAACACATATCATGTATGGTGCTTGACGCCAGCGGATGGAGTGAGAACTCCGGCCCGGGCGCATGGCAAACTGCTGAGTGGAATAGAGCAGGTTCGTGGAGCGAACTTCGACGTCGATGGGGTTCTGGTTGACTCAGTTCACGAGCATGCCTGGCAGGACGCCCTGCGCCAGCTTATGGATACCGACTGGCGCGGCATTCGCGACTGGACCACCTACAGCCCTGAGCGCTTCACGCCCAAGCTGTACCGCTCGATGTCTTCGCGGCTGAGCGGGGTTTGCCGTACGACTTCATTCACGAGGGAATGACCCTGCTGAACCTGTTCGACGCCGACATCTCTGGCCGTGACTTCGAGCACGGCAAGCCTTACCCCATGATCTTTCTGACGGCACCGCAGGAGCCTGGCTTCCTGCCAGAGAACTGTTCGTGGTCGAGGACGCCTACTCCAGGGTGCAGGCGGGCGAGATGGCCGCGCTGGGAGTGGCGAGGCTGAACGAGGCTGGCGCCGACCTTGTGGTGACCTCCCTCGACGACGTGGCGGTGAACGCTCTGAGCGAGGCCCGGCTGCACCGGGCGACCATTCGCTGAGAGCAGGCGGCGGAGGCGACTCACAAAGGGAGGTAAGCAACTATGGCGAGGCAGATCGACGACCTACCGCACGCGCCTGGCGAGGGCGAGGCGCTGGCTCGTCGCTTCGCCGGCAAGCGGCCGGCCGTGTTCCTCGACTACGACGGGACCCTGACTCCGATCCGCGACCGACCGGAGGACGCCGTGATCTCGGACAGTATGCGTGAGGCGGTGCGGAGGCTGGCCGAACGAGTCCCCGTGGTCGTGGTCAGCGGCCGCGACCGCAAGGTCGTGCAGGAGCTCATGGGCCTCGACAGCCTGATCGTGGCTGGCGACCACGGTTTCGACATCTGGAGCCCGACCGGAGGGTCCATACAGCGTGAGGAGGGCGCGTCATTCGAGGGCCTGCTGCGAGAGGTGGAGGCAAAGCTTCGCGCCAAGCTGGCCAACATCCCCGGAGCCCTGGTCGAGCCCAAGAAGAGTTCGGTGGCCGCTCATTTCCGCCTGGTAGCGGAAGAACAGCGACCCCGCGTCCAGGAGATCGTTGACGCCGTCCTCAGCGAGCACCCGGAGGAGCTCAAGGTCACGCCGGGCAAGATGGTCTTTGAGATCCAGCCCAAGCTGGACTGGGACAAGGGCAAGGCGGTGCTCTACCTGCTCGAGGCGCTGGGCCTGGACCGAGACGACGTGGTCCCCGTCTATCTGGGCGACGACATCACCGACGAGGACGCCTTCCGAGCCCTGGCGGGGCGCGGCATCGGCATCTTCGTGGGGAGCGCCGACGACCCTGAGACCGTCGGCCGCACCACCGCCGCGGACTACGTGCTGAACACGATTGGGGAGGTGGAGGAGTTCCTCAATAGGATCGCCGCCTTGGACTCTGCGGAGGGGAAGCCAACGCCGCCCGGCGGGGGATCCGAGCCCAATCCGAAGGATTGGACGCTCGCCTACGACTCCTTCGAGCCCGAGCAGGAGAGGCTGCGGGAGGTGCTGACCTCGACCGGCAACGGCTATTTCTGCACGCGTGGCAGCGCCGAGTGGGCCGACGTGGACGACGTCCACTATCCGGGCACC
>WNGM01004287.1_pt1 | contig 13962 bp, 10 predicted proteins | sample 5400571 | NCBI WGS metagenome assembly WNGM01 (sample SAMN13153378, study PRJNA577476) | soil metagenome | isolation source: 100 cm soil or saprolite under Garry oak tree replicate 2 | place: USA:California | collected 2016-06-15
AGATCGGCGGTGCCGCGAAATTCGTCACGAAGCTCTGGAACGTCGCGCGCTTCATCTCGTCGTTCGAGGAGCCCGAGGCCGGGAAGCTCCAGCCCTCCGACGAATGGATCCTCGCGGAGCTGAACCGGCTGGTCGAATCGTGCCGCGGGGCCTACGAGGACCTGAACCTGTTCCTGCCGGCGAACCGGGCTCGGGACTTCCTCTGGAACCTGTTCGCGCCGCACTACGTGGAGATGGTGAAGGCCCGCGCGTACGAGGGCGACACGGGCGCCCGATGGTCGCTGCACGCATGTCTCCGGGATCTCCTGCGCCTGCTCGCGCCCGTCACCCCGTTCTCGACGGACAAGATCTGGCGGTCCGTGTATGACGGAAGCGTGCACGCGGAGCGCTTCCCCATGCCGCGGGATGGCATCCCCGCCTCGCGGGCGGACTTCACGGACGGACTGCTCGCCTTCAACGCGGACGTCTGGAAGAGGAAACGGGACCAGGGCCTGTCCCTGAACGTCGAGCTCCCGGGGGTCGGAATCCCCCCGAGTCTGAAGCCGTTCGAAGGGGACCTCCGACGAATGCACCATCTCGCGTGAAGCCGGAGGCCTCTGCTCTGGATTCCAATCGACTTGCGGCAATCCTCATGTGCGTGGGCGCTGTTCTCGGGCTCGTTGGGGCGACTCCGACCAGTTTCACCCTTTACTTCGCGGTGCTCGGTTGGGCTTCTTTCGGCCTCGTCTTCCTGCTCGGCCTGCTCTTGTTCCGGAAGCGGCCGGAGGGACGCCTCTTCGCTGCGGCCGCCTTGTGGTTCGCGCTCCTCGGAGGCGCCGCCAGCGTTGCACTCCTGATCCTCGGCCTGATGATTTCTTGGAAGGCTGCGATTTGGTCGGGGTCGGTCGGGGTTCTCGGGACGATACTCGCTATGGCGGGTGCGGGGATCTGGGTTTTCCACGTTCGAACGTGAGGAGACGCGTCATATGGACGACCCGTCCGGCTTGACGGCAAGGGAGCACCGAGGACCCGGTACGTGTCGATGAGTCACGTGCCTTCGGTGACGAAGGAACACTTCCGTCAGCCTTTTCGCAACACAATCGTGAGGACGTCGGCGTCTTTCAGCAGATGATCGAGGCCGACCTTCTGGCCCGGGAACTGCGCGGATGAACCCCACACGTTCGCGTATCGGAATCGCTTGCGCCAATCGCGGTGGATTGCGTCGCACACCATGCCGGCGTCTGAATCCTGCTTCACGATCATCGGATCGGCCATGTCCGCCTCCTTCCCTTGCGGCTTCAGGAAGACGCGCATGAACCGGAGGGTCGAGTAGATCTCGTCCTTCAGGCGCGTGAGGCCGACGCCCTTCTCCGCGGAGATCGGGACGAGCTTCCATCCCGGCAGCTTGGCCTGGAGCTGCTTCACGTAGTCCGAGGAGACGAGGTCGATCTTGTTCACGACGACGAACGCCCGAAGGAACACGCGGTTCCCCGCGAGGACGTCGATGAGTTGGTCTTCCGTGATGTCCTGCCTCACGACGACCGTGCCGTTCAGGTAGCCCCACTCCCGGCAGATGTCCGCGACCATCTCCGCGTCGAGCTTCGTGAGCTTGACCGTCGGATTCACGGTGAGCCCGCCGCGGTTCGCCTTCGTCAGCGTGACGTCCGCGGGCCGCTCGTTCAGGCGGATCCCCGCGAGATGCAGTTCGTCCGCCAGGACGTCGACGTGGGTCTCGAACACGTCGATCATCAGGAGGAGCAAATCGCAGGCCCGGGCGACGGAGAGGACCTCCTTCCCGCGCCCGCGGCCCTTCGATGCGCCGCGGATGAGCCCGGGCATGTCGAGCACCTGGATCTTCGCCCCCCGGTGCTCCATGAGGCCGGGGATCACGTCCAGCGTCGTGAAGTCGTACGCGGCGACCTCGCTCGTCGCGTCCGTGATCTGATTGAGGAGGGTCGACTTGCCGACGCTCGGGAAGCCGACGAGGCCGACCGTCGCGTTCCCGCTCTTCTTGACCGCGTAGCTCGGACCGCCGCCGCCCCCCTTGAGGCGCCGCGTCTCCTGCTCGTCCTTCAGCCGCGCCAGCTTCGCCTTCAGCCGCCCGATGTGGTGCTGGGTCGCCTTGTTGTACGGCGTCTTCTGGATCTCGTCCTCGACCGCCTTGATCTGTTCCTCGATCGCCATGCGATGTGAAACCGAGCGGGTCAGACCACTAAAAACCTTTCAACGCCCGCGCCTTCGCAGGCTACCACACCGTGCGAATGCCTTCGGGCTCTAGGCCCTTCACCGCGTACAAGACCAACCGCCAGGAGCGGGCCGTGTACGGCGACAAGTCGAGGCCGCCGAGCACGCGGTGGACGAACAGGCCCGCGTCGTCGAGCATCTCCTTGAGCTCCGCGAGGGTGTACGCGCGGACCGACGCGGTGAATTCTCGCGTCCCTTTCCGATCGATGATTACCTGGCGGGTCTCGAACCGCCCCCGGAGCAGATCGAACGACGCGTCCTCGAGGACGACCGTCCCGTCGTCCCGCGCCTGCCAGCTCTGCGACGGCAACCTCGCGACCAAGCTGTCTCGGTTGAACAGCTCCATCAGGAATTTCCCCCGCGGCCGCAGCGCCCGAACGATCCCCCGCAATACCTGGCGGTCTTCTTCCGGCCGATCGAAGTATCCGAACGATGTGAACATCGAGATCGCCGCGTCGAAGGCATTGCGGTATGGGAGGCGGCGCATGTCCCCTTGGACGAACGTCGGCTTGACGCCGGCAGTGCGCGCGGCCTTGCGCGCCTCCGCGAGGAGTGGGGCGGAGAGGTCGAAGCCCGTCACGCGATACCCGCGCTTCGCGAGCTCGATCGTGTGGCGGCCGGCGCCGCACGCGACGTCGAGGATGCGACCGCCCTTCCGGAGATGGAGGATCTTGTCGATCGCCTCGACCTGGGCTGGGGTCTCCGGGTGGACGTAGCGGATCAGGTAATCGGATCCGAAGAAATCCTCGTACCATCGTTTCGGGACCTTGGCCATCGACGCGCCGCGAAGGTCGTGAGCGGGGAAAATCCTTGCGCGCTCACGCTCGACCGACTTGGGTCCCGGCCTTGCCGGCCACCGCGGGGGCGAGGTGCTCGAGGTCCGTGATGACCGCGTGCTGCCCGCCGTGCTCGAGGAACTCGATGACAGCCTCGACCTTAGGGCCCATGCTCCCGGGCGGGAACTGGCCGTCGGCGAGGTGTTTCTTCGCCTCGGAGATCGTGAGATGATCGAGGAACCGCTGGCTCGGCTTGCCGAAATCCAACGCAATCTGGGGCACGTCCGTCGCGATCACGAGGTGCTTCCATCCAATCGCTTTCGCCAGGACGGCGGCCGCGAGATCCTTGTCGATCACCGCCTCGACGCCGACCAGCTTGCCATCTTTGCGGATGACGGGGATCCCGCCGCCGCCCGCCGCGATCACGACGCGTCCCTCGCCGTTGCCGACCAGCGTGCGGATGATATCCTTCTCGATGACGTCCACGGGCCGCGGGGACGGCACGATCCGCCGCCAGCCCCCGCGCTGGTCGTACGCCATCTTCCAGCCTTTCGCTTTCTTCACGAGGATTTCGTCGTCACGTAGATAGTACGGGCCGATCGGTTTCGTGGGATTCGCGAAGGCGGGGTCGTCCGCATGGACGAGGACCTGCGTCACGACGCACGCGACCTCTCGATCGATCTTGCGCAACGCGAACTCATTCCGCAGGGCCTGTTCGAGGAGGTAGCCGATCAACGCTTGGCTCTCGGCGCCACACACGTCGAGCGGCATCGGAGGGACCAGGTGCCGCGTCTCCTCGTTCTGCAGGAGAATATTCCCAACCTGCGGGCCGTTCCCATGCGTCAAGACTACATCATGGCCCGCCGCAACGAGATCTGTGAGGCGCGATGCCGTCGCCTCAATTCGCCGCCGTTGGGCCGCCGCATCCGCGGTCTCCCCTGCGGGCTGCAGCGCGTTCCCGCCGATTGCGACGACGAGCTGGGTCATTCCTCAACCCTCGATGGAAGTCTCGTGCTATTTTGAGGAATCTATATGAAGGTTCGGCCGCAGGAATTCGAATCTCGAACACCGGCCCTCATGAGCGGGCATCAGCCGTGCGCCGTGGATGAGAGACGAACTTGAAGGACCGGACTAAAGACAAAGGTCTTTGCGCGGACACCGAGTGCGGGGAACCCGAGGCGGGGTATGAAGCGAGAAGAGCTTCTCGAATTGATGCAGACGCTCGACGACGCCTGGAACAAGCAAGACTGGCCCGTATTCCGGAAGCGCCACGCCGCAGACACGGCCGTGTACTGGCCGGGACAGCCGGAGCCGACCCGTGGGCGACCCGACCATGAGTCCGAGGCCAAAGAATTCTTCAAGACGTTCCCCGACAACCACCTGATCAACCGGCCCTACAAGATCCTGTTCGCGGACGGCAACCATACCTGTTCCGTGGCCGACTTCTACGGGACGATGAAGGGGCCCATGAAGACCGCGGACGGCAAGACGATCCCGCCGACGAACAAGAGCTTCCACGTCGAGTTCTGCACCGTGGCCACCTGGAACGAGAAGGGAGAGATCACCGAGGAGAGGCTCTTCTATGACCTCGTCGGGCTCATGAGGCAGATAGGGCTAACGTAATCTCCCGGTAGACCCGCACCGGTGTTGCCGCGCAAACGAGATTCCGAGTGTACGAACCTGCGCTGGCAGGACCGCGTTTCCTCCCCGGGCGGGTGAAGAAAGGGGGACAACTATTTATCAAGAAGGTCGCATCGCATCGTTCTGTGAGTCCCGAGAAAATCTCGGTCCAGGTATGGAACCTGTTCTTGCGGTTCCGCAAGACCCCTTGGTTCCGGATCACATACCTCGTCCTCCTGGGGCTCATCGTCCCGAACCTCCTCCCGTTCGCCGCCGGCGGACTCGGTTGTCTCGTTATCATCCTCGTGCCCTTGCTCGTGTTCCTCGTGCCCTACTACTTGGGGGAACGCTCGGTGAGACGTTTCGCGCTGAACGCGCTCCCCGTCCTCGTCATCGCGATCCTCCTCGGCGGAGCGTTGTCGACCAATTTGTACCTCTCCCAAGCGGACGCGATTCCCCTCGCAAGCACACCGGGTGCCTTCACGAGTCCGACGATGGCCCTAGCGAACGGGACCGTGGCGCCGTACCACGCCGATGCGCCCGGGGAGTTCACCTTTCGCGTGAAGCTCAAGACGACGGTCGACAGAATGCCGGGCAACTTTTCGGTATTTGTGAACCTAACGACCATTTCAGGCCTTGCGGCCTACGCGACATCGGACTATGGGATGAACTTCAGCGCGGGCACAGGCAGCTTCACCAACACCACGCTGGGCACGTGGTACGAAACCCGCGTCAATCTCACCCGCCAGATCTATGGATACGGCTTCTCCGTCTGGGACCGGGACAAGAACTGGACGTTGACGAGCCTCGACTTCGGCCCGCTGACCGCGCCCGGCGCGAACTTCTACGGCCTGTTCGTCTACTTCACCGCGTTCTCGATGATCCTGCCCTTCACGTTCTACTACGTGATCCTGTTCATGTGGTGGTACACGGTCCGGGCGCGGGCGACGCGCACCCGGATGCTCGGCGCCGAGCCGCAGATCCCGAAGGAGACGACGAAGCCCAAGGCGGCGGAAGCCGGACCGACGAAGGCCGAGAAAGCCTCCAAGGCCACCGCCTTCACGTGCACGAACTGCGGGGCGGACGTCGACGAGAGCGCGGAGAAGTGCCCGAAGTGCGGGGCCGTTTTCGAGGAGTGATTCCGCCGGAGGCGGACACTTTCACCCACCTCCACGCGCGCGGCTGATGTACCCTTCCCTCCATAGAAATGGCATTGCGAAACGGGCAGCGAAACCTTAAATGGGCAGGCCCAAATACGCGGGGCTCGGGGATGGGAACGCCCACCGTTCTGTTGAACCGTCCCTTGTGATGGTATGCCATCGATCTCGATCGCGGAGGAACTCGCGAAGAAACAGCGGGAGATCAGCGTCTCCGAGTTCTTCGAACGGAACAAGCAGATCCTCGGCTACGACTCCGCGACGAAGGCCTTGCTCACCGCGGTCAAAGAGGGAGTGGACAATAGTTTGGACGCCGCGGCGGATGCGGACATTCTTCCGGACGTCCTCGTCGAGGTCAAGAAGATTGACAAAGAAGAATTCGTCGTTGTCGTGGAAGACAATGGACCGGGCATCGTCAAGAAGGAAGTGGCAAACGTCTTCGGACGCCTGCTGTACGGATCGCGATTTTTTTCCCGCGCTCAGCGTCGCGGACAGCAAGGTCTTGGCATCTCCGGTGCGGTGATGTACGGTCAGATTACGACTGGCAAGCCGACGAAGATCCGATCGAAGGTCGCGGAGCAGGATGTCGCCTACGAAATCGAACTCATCCTCGATACGAAGAAGAACCGGCCGAACGTTGTCGAAGAGGACTTTGTGGTGTGGGAGCGGGCCCATGGCACGCGGGTCGAGATCCCTCTGAAGGGCCGCTACAATGCGGGAAAGCAGTCGATCCCGGAATACCTGAAGGCCACCGCGATTGTGAATCCCCATGCGCGCATCACATATCGGCCGCCCGAAGGCGAAGAAATCGTCTTCGAGCGAGCGACGGAGGACCTCCCCCCGAAGACGAAGGAAATTCCTCCTCATCCCCATGGAATCGAGCTCGGCACGCTCATGGCCATGATGAAGGAGACGAAGTCGTACAAGCTCGCGGCCTTCCTCGAGGAGGAGTTCGTGCGGGTGTCCTCCCGCGTCGCGAAGGAAATCTGCGATGCCGCGGGGCTTGATCCGGACAAGAAGCCGAAGTCCCTCGTCCTCGAGGAAGCGAAGGCGCTCCACGAAGCAATGCAGTCCGCGAAGTTGATGTCCCCTCCAACGGACTGCCTCAGCCCGATCGGGGAGCGGCTCATCAAGCGAGGCCTCAAGAACGTCCTCGGAAACCTTCGACCGGAGTTTTATGCTCCGCCTCTCACGCGGGATCCCGCGGTCTACTCGGGAAACCCATTCCAGGTCGAGGTCGGCATTGTCTATGGCGGAGACCTTCCGCCCGACCAACCGATCGAGGTCCTCCGGTTCGCGAACCGGGTGCCTCTCCTGTATCAGGCGGGCGGGTGCGCGCTCACGCAGGCCGTCGCGAACGTCGACTGGAGACGGTACGGCCTGGAGCAACGCGGCGGACAAGGCCTCCCGTTCGGCCCCGCGATCGTCCTCGTCCATCTCTGCTCGACGAAGGTGCCGTACACGTCTGAGTCGAAAGAGGCCGTGGCCACCGCCGACGAAATCATGACGGAGCTGGACCTCGCGCTGAAAGAGGCCGGGCGCCGCCTCAAGACGCATCTCACGAAGAAGGCCCACCGCGCGAAGACGAAAGAGAAGTTCGAGATCGTCCAACTCATCCTGCCGCGGATCGCCGACAAGTCTGCGAAGATCGTGAACAAGAAGGTCCCGGTCCTCGACGCGACGATCACGAAGATCATGGGAGTCGTCTGGGTCGACGAGGACATCACGTACGACAAGAAGGAGAAGCGGCACACCGTCACGCTCAACGTCCACAACTTCACCGCCGCCGGCAAGAAGCTGAACCTTCACCTGCTCCTGCCGCGCGGCATCGCCCCGAAGTCCATCGAACCGAAGCCCGCCGAGGTCCGCGACGACGGCAAGATTACCTGGGAGCTGAAGCGAATCGATAGCGTCGCGAAGACCTCCATCTCCTTCGTCCTCGAAGGACTCGATGAGGCCGAGTACGACGAATCCGACCTCTATGTGAGCGGAATCAACCCCGCCCTCGTGATCGGCGCGGAGCCGCTGCCCGGCGATTGGGAGCTGAACTACGCCGAGTTCGAAGGGGAAGAGGCGCCCGCCGCGGAGGCGGAGGAAGAGGGCGAGATCGACTACGACGAGACGGAAGAGGCGCTCGATGACGAGTAAGAAGAAGGGCGGTGCGCCCGCACCGAGCAAGGCTGTGGACGCGCTCTACGCGATCGCAGAGGAGATCTACGAGGAACTCGACGGCGGCCAGATCCCGAAGATGAAGATCCCTCTCCGCACGAAGGCGAACATCCGCTTCGACTCGAAGCACGCGGTCTGGAAGTACGGCAACCTGATGGGCGTGCGCAGCGCGAAGAAGCTCAAAGGCGCCCTCATGCTCCTGCGGACGATGTACGTCCTCGAGTTCATCCGGGACATGATCCGCGACAGCAAGTCCTCGACGCTGAGGGAGATGTACTACATCTCCGAAGGCTGGGACATCGCGAAGTTCCACGCGCAGGAGGAATCGAACCTCCTCGCGGAGGACCTCGAGGTCATCACGCAGCTCCTGCGGGAGGACTTCAAGCTCCGTCCGGAGGAGAGCGGGGCCAGCGTCATCGGGAACCTGACGATCGAGGAGATCACCCGGAACGGCGATCGAAAGCGGATCAACTGCCGCGACGATGTCGGCGATGCCGGCTACACGATCCCATACAACGTCGAGAAGGAGAAGGTCAAGCTCATCGAAGCGGATGCGAAGTTCATCCTGGCCGTCGAGACCGGCGGTATGTTCGACCGCCTCGTGGAGAACGGCTTCGACGAGGACGCGAAGTGCATCCTGGTTCATCTCAAAGGGCAGCCCAGTCGAAGCACTCGCCGCCTACTCAAGCGGTTGAATGAGGAATTGAAGTTGCCTTGTGCGACGTTTACGGATGGGGACCCTTGGTCGTTCCGCATTCACGCATCCGTGGCATATGGCGCCATCAAGACCGCGCACATCTCCGAATATCTCGCGACGCCCACCGCGGAGTTCGTCGGAATCACGGCGAGCGATATCCTGAACTACGAACTGCCCACGGACGCCCTCACGCCGCGAGACGTGGGCGCGCTGAACGCGGAGATGACGGACCCGCGCTTCAATGACGAGTTCTGGAGGAACGAGATCCAGACGATGCTTCAGATCAACAAGAAGGCCGAGCAGCAGGCCCTCGCGAAGTACGGACTCGACTACGTCACGGACACGTACTTGCCGGAGAAGCTCGGGCCCCTCGGCCTCATGTGATCGACGACTTTATGGCGATTTGTCGAAGACGGAACCGAAGGTTCCCTCCATCCACATCGTGCGCTCGCGACCCGCACCGTTCGAGCGGACGTCGAATCGCCACATCGGCAGGAGGACGAGTTCGGGCTCGGTTTGTGTCGGTTTGGCGCCGAGCGTCGTCCGCACGATGTCCTGGGCCTGCGACGGCCCGACCTTCGCCACCGGGATCGCGTCGTTGACCGCTTCCGCCGCGAGGCGCTCGAGGGAGGACTTCGCCGCGAGCGGCTCGAGCCGCACCGCATCCTTGCGGGGAATCTCCTCGAAAGTGAGGCGGCCGTACACCGCGTGGCCGAGCTCCCCTGTCATAGCGTTCACGTAGAACTCGCGCGCCGCCCCGCCGTCGTTTCGACCGACCGAAGGGATTTCCGCCTCGACCCTCCAGAGCGGCAAGTAGTAGAAATCCTTCCGGACGATCCGTTCGTTCGGAATCACGAGCATTCGCCGGCGGAGCCGGTCCCGCGCGTGTTTCGTCGCTTTCACGAGCGGGAAGCGAAGGGGGAACCGGGCGAGTCGCTTCGGCGCACCCCGGCGTGGATCGAAGCCGATCGTCGGATCCCAGTACACCTCACGGCCATCGATGCGTTCGACGCGGAGCAGGCGATGCTCCGCCAGCTTCCGCAGGAGGATCGCGAGGAACCGGCCGTCGACCACGATCTTCGAGCTGATCTCCTCTGGACCGTACAGACCCGGGCCATCGTCGAAGAGACTGAGGACACGCAAGCCGATCCCTTCTTCTACGTCGACCGGGTCGAGCGCCTTCGCGGCCCGGGTCGCAGCGGCGGCCGTTCGTCGCCGACGGGAGGTGCGCTCGCTCGCCGTCGAATCCGACTCGGAGAGGGCCCCGGTCGCTTGAATCTCCCGGAACTTCTCTTCCGGGACGACCTCGTGCCGGGTCGCCAGCCCGCGGACCGCGAGTCGCTGCGCGGACCGCAGGTTGTCCGGAGACAGGAGGATGAACTCTCCCGCACGGAGGGCCGGGATCGCCGCGAGCACGCCATCCGTAGGCCCGGCATGGACGCTCGCAACGACGTGCCGCACCCGGTCGAGGTCCTGCTTCGCCATGAGCCGACCGAGGGCCCAGGTGCTCGCCTGGCCCAGCGCCTTGTAGTCAAGGTCCGTCACGTTCTGCGTCGCGACGATCACGCCCACGCCGTACTTGCGCGCCTGACGGAACAGGAGGGAGAGGAACTTCTTCGCGGGCGGGTTCCGCGGGTGGGGCGGGCAAAGACCGGCGACCTCGTCGATGTAGACGACGAGCCGCAGATCGCCGCTCGGGTGCGCCGTCATCCAGGCGAGGACGTCCTTGCACAACGTCGCCACGACGAGCTCGCGTTCGCGCGCGTTCCGAAGGCCTCCTGTGTAGACGACGTTCACGGGGACGCGGCCCTTCGGGGCCTGGAGCATCGCTTCGACATCGAGGGCCGGGCCTACCGTGAAGAGGAGTCCTTTCGCGCCGATGGTCATCGATTCCGCGCGGCGCACGAGGGAGGCCCGCTCCCGGTTCGTAAGGAGTTTCGCGGCTTCGGGCCAGGCATCCCGCTCGAGGAGGCGAACGAGGCTCGGGATGTCCGAAGGCCACGCGCCCGATCGGATCGCCCTTTGCAGCGTCAAGAAGAGGAAATCCTTCACGCGCGCGCCGACCTCGGCGCTGGGATCGTATGCCATCGCGGCCGCGAGGCTCTCGGCGAGGGCGTCCAGTGAGATGATAAGATCCTCCGAGGTCGCGGCGCTCGGGGGTCGCCTGAGCGGATTCAACGCGACGGGCGTACCGCGCGTCGAGCCGGGCGTGAGGATGGACACGGCCGCGCGCGCCCAGTATTCGTCCGCAATCTCTTGCGGGACGGGATGCTCCTCGGCCGATTCCGACGTAGGTCGCAGGGCCAACGAGGCGAGGTCGCCTTGCGGGTCCACGGCAATCACCGGGACGCCGGCTCGGACGGCCTCCTCGAGGAACGCCTTTCCGAGGACCGTCTTGCCAGCACCGGTCGCGCCGAGGATCACGACATGCCGGAGCAGCGCGTCCTCCGCGAGGACCACGGCTTCCTTCGTCTGTGCGTCGGTTCCGATCTGGAGCGGCACGATTCCACCTCCGATGGGCAAGACTGCGTTACCAGGGGGCGGGATATACCTTTGTCGGGCCTTCCGTCGGGATGCCTAGGGTGGCGGAGGCGGAGGGAGAGGCGGCTCGGGCGGCGGTGGAGGCCTCCGAACGGCCAGCGCGAGCACAAGCAAGGCAGCGATGATCACCACTGCCGCGGCGGCCGAGTAGAAGGCCAGCGCCGCGCCCGCGGAGAACGCGAAATGCGCGATCAGGTCGGCGGGGCCGGCCATGGTCACCGTGACGCTCGACCGATTGCTCGATGACGCCCCGCTCCACTGCGTGAACATGTACGAGGAGGACGGGCTCGCCACGATCGTTATGATCGTCCCGGATGGAAGGTACAGAGTCCGGGACGACCCGCCCGCGATGGTTCCGGACATGGATCCGTACGAGAAGGAGACGGAACCGCCATCACCCGCATGGATCGTGAGTCCCGGATACAGGATCGCGATTTCCGAGATTGGCCCGACGACGAAGATCGTCGGCCTCGCTTGCGGTCCCGAGTAGGCGCCCGGTCCGCTGCCTTCCCAGGTGCCCACGGCCCATCCCGCGGCCGGGGTGACCGTCGGCGTCAGGGAGAATCCGACATCGTACCAGCCGGTCCCCGGAGACAGTGACGACTCGGCGGGTCCCTGGAAGCCGAACGTGAGTAACGCCTGATGCCGGTACACGATCTCGACGGTCGCGGATGCTCCGACCGTCCCGTTTCGATTCGGAGCGTTCGCCATCCAACGCTCGGTCGCATTCGAGCCGCCGAGGGATGTGGGGAACGAGTACGCGCTCCCCGCGTCGACCCAGGCCGTCAGGTTCGCATCGTTCGCCCGGGGGATTGTGAATTGTTCGTAGCTGACGGAAGGCGCCACGTACCCGGAGCCGCCGCCTGTGACTAGGTAGTTGAACGACGCGGAGAACTGATGGGAGTAATGGAACGCGAGGGTTTCGGACCGCGTCGCGATCCCCGAGACCGTCTCGTTCGTCGCCCACCGTTCATTCGAGGCGGAGCCGCTGAGGATCGCAGACACGGACCACGCAGTCCCAGCATCGACAGTGTAAACGGCCGGAGTTGTCGCCAACGCGACGGTCAGGCTTAGACCGCTTGAGACGTACGTCAGGGTGGGCGGAAGGTAGCCGGAACCGGCACCTTGGACCTCATAGGCGACGGTGAACCGCACGGTCCCCCCCATCGCCGCGATGAACGTGGCCCATCCGGTCGCCGTGCCGTATTCCCCCGCGACCCAGACGATGCCCGGCTCCGACGGATCGTGCGATGCGCCGAAGTAATCGCCGTACCGGCACACGGAATTGTTGGGGCACCCGCTCGTCTCCGGGCCCTCGCCTAAGCGAATGATTTGAGAAGCACCGATCGTGTTCGGTGGGTCGTGCACCAACCGCGTGGCCACCCTCATTTCCGGATAATCGTTCGCGGATGAATAGCCGAAGACGACGACCAAGTTCCCATCGGCATCGGTTCGCAGGGCAGGGTAGAAGACGTACTTCCCCGAGATCCCGATGTCGAAGTCCTGCGCGATCGTGGCATTCGGCGTGTCGACCTCGATCAGTCGGACGCACGACCGGACCTGGTTGTCACCCGGAGGGGTGCAGCCAACGCCCAACGAGAGCCAGAGCCGGTTGTCCGTCCACATCGCATCTTGCACCCGGTTGTCCGCCGTGTCGAGCGTGGACCTCGATCCGAGTTGCGGCGCGCGTGGCGGGACCGCCGTCGACCGGACTCCGAGATTCTGCTGAGTAACGAGCACGAGCCCCGGTGGAACGCCAGTGATGGAGAAGAGGGTCAGGGTGCCCGTGGGGCCGCTCCCGGTCGATACCATGAATTGCGTATTCGTGGAGCGCAGCGATTGGACCGGGTGCACGGAGAACAAGGTCGGGTCCGGACCGAAGCTCATCGTCCGGGGCGTGGAGCCGCTCAGGAGATCCGTCTTGTTCAACACCCAATATTGGACCCCAAGATATGACGGATTCCCGCCCGTGCACGAGGAGAAGTCGTTTGCGGAAATGATGACGACAAGATTGCTGAAGCCCAGGAGCGGCTGATCCGCGCAGCCCGTGATCGTGGAGACGCTATACGAATTCCACGGGCCCGTAGGGTTGTCGGACTTGGAGACCTCGAGCAGGACGCTGCCGGTTGTGACGTCGGTAATCGAGGCGAACCACCGGCCGCTCGCACTTTCGAAGTGGACCTTCGGATCGCTGATGAAATCCGTCGAAGGGACGCCGAAAAACGCGTAGAGCAGGAAGGTCCGTACCTCGACCCCCTGCTTCGTCGAGATCCGACCGAGGACGTTCACCATCTCGACGACGTGGTTGGGTCCCGCCGCGATCTGCACATCGGGAGGTGTGAGGCGATTCATGTATGGGCCATTCGTCCCGAAGTGCAGGCCTTCGAAAGAGACCACCGGGACCGCGGCGGCCGGCATGGGAGAGGCGGACCGAGTCCCGGCGGGACGAATCGCAAGGTCCGCGGGCGCAACCCTGGAGACGGTCTTTGACGACAAGATGACTGGCGCCTCTGCTTGCAACGTCGATCGGCTGGGATAATCCCGTGAAGATGGGGCTGCTGGCACTGAGTTCAACAGGGATGCGGCGATCGCGAACCCGACAACGAAAACTACGGCCGCTCGCAGGCACGGGTGGGGATATGCCATGCACGTGGAAAGATGCCGTGATTCGGCTTAAATACACTCCCGAGTTCGACTGAACCGGACATCACACAACCCTGATTCCATGGGTCTGGAACTGAGCTGCCACCACCTGGGCATCCTGCCGGGAAGTCCGGAG